>TBL_comb48_EPIDRAFT_1002443_pt1 | contig 12909 bp, 10 predicted proteins | sample TroBogEpilimnion_37_FD_10681 | JGI IMG/M metagenome (IMG submission 10681)
TCGCATAAGTTCCATTATGCCAATCCTAGATAAAAGTCACCCCAAAACTCACCCTAGCAATATAGAAATGAAATAGAACACTAATCCAGCCAGAGCAGAGCCGCCCAATACTGATAGAACACCTTTCTGAAACTTAAATAAGGCCAAACTAGCTAAAGCGCAAATGAGAATCGCGATCCAAGAAATCGAGCCGCCAAAGCCTCTGGGTAAAAATACGTGATATGCAAAAAATAGACCCAGGTTAGCGATGACGCCAACCACAGCTGCGGTGATTGCGGTGAGTGGAGCGGTAAACCCAAGCTTGCCATGAGTAGATTCAATCAATGGGCCGCCTACCAAGATAAAAAAGAAGGAGGGCAGGAAGGTAAACCAGGTGGCAATACAGGCACCGATTACACCAAACCAAAATGGATCGCTATTGCCAATCAAGTATTGAATATGTCCGGCAAGATAGCCAACAAAAGCAACCACCATGATGAGTGGACCAGGCGTTGCTTCACCTAGAGCTAATCCATCAATCATTTGATTGGCGCTCAGCCAATGAAATTGTTCAACTGCACCTTGATAAACATATGGCAGCACTGCATAAGCACCACCAAAAGTAAGGAGTGCCGCTTTGGTGAAGAACCACGCGATATTCGGAAATAAAGTCCTCCAGCCAAATATTGTTATTAAGGCGCCAATTGGTAAAAGCCAGCATGCGGCTGCTACAAGGCTATGTCGAAATGTTTTTGCATAACTAAATATTGCGTGCTCTGGAGTGGGTGTGTGATCATCAATAATGGCACTGCCAGATTGCTTGGATTCTTTGGTGCCATGATCGCCACCTTGTTGGAAATATTCTGGGTAACGTTTACCGCCCCAATATCCAATGGCGGCAGCAATTGCTACGATGATAGGAAAAGCTAGATTCAAAAAGAAGATCGCCAGGAATGACCCCAGCGCAATCCACTGTAGTAACTGGTTATGAATAGTGCGTTTACCAATGCGTACTGCTGCGTGCAAAACAATCGCAGTGACAGCAGGCTTAATGCCAAAGAAAATCGCAGCAATCCAAGGCACTTGTCCAAAGGTGAGGTACACCCAAGATAAGCCAATCAAAATAAATAGGGATGGCAATACGAACAGGGTACCCGCCAGAATACCGCCCCAACTGCGGTGCATGAGCCAGCCAATATAAGTGACGAGTTGTTGGGCTTCGGGGCCAGGCAGTAGCATGCAGTAGTTGAGAGCATGTAAAAAGCGCTGCTCAGAAATCCAGCGACGCTTTTCAACTAACTCTTGATGAAGGACTGCGATCTGTCCTGCAGGTCCACCAAAACTGATAAAGCCAAGCTTAGTCCAAAACTTTAGTGCTTCACGAAGCGTGACCGATGAGGGGTTACTCAAGCGTCTTCCATTCCACCTACAACTTGACTAAAGCCGTTATCAACATAAATGATCTCAGCAGTAATGCCGTTGGCTAAGTCAGACAATAAGAATGCGGCAGTGTTACCCACATCATCAATGGTGACGTTACGACGTAATGGTGCAGTTTGTTCAACCGCTTCTAAAATTTTGCCAAAGCCTTTGATGCCTGAAGCAGCCAAAGTTTTAATTGGGCCTGCAGAGATGCCGTTAGCGCGAATGCCTTTGGGTCCAACCGAGCCGGCGAGGTAGCGAACAGATGCTTCAAGTGATGCTTTTGCTAAACCCATGGTGTTGTAGTTAGGAACATTCCTCATAGATCCCAAGTACGTCAAAGTGAGTAAGGAAGATTTGTCGCGCAACATCGGTAGCGCCTCTTTTGCCATGGCTGGGAAGCTGTATGCGGAGATATCATGCGCAATCTTGAAGCCTTCACGAGAAAGGCCTTCTAGGAAATCGCCGGCAATAGCCTCGCGTGGTGCAAAGCCAATTGCATGTACAAAACCATCAAACTGCGGCCAGGATTTGGCTAAATTCTTAAAAAGGGCACTGATTTGCTCGTCACTACCAACATCGCAGTCAAAAATCAGTTCAGTATTAAATTCTTTTGCAAAATCAACAATTCGGTCCTTAAAGCGCTCGCCCACATAGGTAAAGGCTAGTTCAGCGCCCTCGCGGTGGCAGGCCTTGGCAATGCCATAGGCGATGGAGCGGTTGGAGAGGAGGCCGGTAATGAGGATTTTTTTGCCGGTAAGAAAGCCCATGTTGTGTCCTTTACTTCAAATATGATTAGCTATCTACAATTGTTGCATATATGCCCACACCAAAGCCCATTCGCCAAATTGCCCATTTCGTGCTTCTAGCCCTGCTAGTTGCCCTTGGAGCCAATGCTGCTCAGGCGGCTCAGGGAATTGCGCAATACGGAAAACCGAAGTATTCCGACGGATTTACCCATTTTGACTACGTCAATCCCAATGCGCCAAGGGGTGGAACACTTACTCTTCCTAATCCAGGCCAAAGAACCAGTTTTGATAAGTTCAATCCCTATACATTGCGTGGCGTAACTGCGCCGGGTATTGATCTGATGTTTGAATCCCTAGCAGAGGGGAGTGCGGATGAGGTATCCAGCATTTATGGTTTGCTAGCAGAAGACATTGAGATTGCCAAAGATCGTAAGTCAGTGACCTTTAGGATTCGTCCCGAAGCAAAGTTTTCAGATGGGACGCCAGTCTTAGCAGCAGACGTTAAATATAGCTTTGATACTTTAATGAGTGGCCTAGCTCATCCGCGTTACAAAACCACTTTTGCAGATGTGAAACAGGCTATTGTGATTTCTGACCGAGTGGTGCGCTTTGACTTTGCAAATAACAATACAGAGTTGCCCATCATGGTTGGAACACTACCAATCTTTTCTCGGAACTGGGGTAAGCGCCCTGACGGTAGCATGATTGCTTTTGATAAGCTTGCCTTTGAGGCGCCTATTGGTAGCGGTCCCTATTTAATTGAATCCTTTAAGGCTGGTAAATCGATTACCTATAAACGAAATCCTCAATATTGGGTCGATCAGCTCAGCAAGCCATTAAACGTACGCGTTGGTTTTTATAACTTTGAGCGCGTTTTGTATAAGTTATATAGTGATGATGCTGTCAGGTTGGAAGCTTTTAAAGCGGGGGAGTTTGACGCTCTAGTGGAGTACCGCGCTAAGATTTGGGCCAAAGGATATGTTGGATCTAAATTTGATAACGGCATGCTCCTTAAGAAGGCCTTCATCAACCACAATGGCGCTGGTATGCAAGGCTTTGCTATGAATGTACGCAGGCCACACCTACTGGATCCACGAGTTCGTCAAGCTTTAGGTCTAGCTCTAGATTTCGAGTGGCTTAATCGCCAAATATTTTTTGATCAGTATGGCCGAATCAATAGCTATTTTACGAATAGCGATTTAAGTGCCAACTACGATGGCCCACGCAAGCCTACTGAAGCAGAGCTGAAATTACTCAGACCACTCAAAGCAAAATACCCACAATGGGTTCCAGATGCTGTATTCGGTCCGATGCCTGAGCCACCCTCAACCAAGTCTCCAGGTAGTCTGCGTCAAAATCTGCGCCAAGCACGCGAGTTGCTGATGCACGCTGGTTGGCAGTACCGAGATGGTGCTCTGCGTAATGAAAAGGGTGAACCATTTCGGATTGAAATGGTCGAGAACGGTGGATTTTTCTTAAGGGTCTTATCTGCTTATGGCCGTAATTTAGAAAAGTTGGGCATTCAGCTTGATATTCGCACTAGCGACTTTGCTCTGTATCAAAAGCGTATGGATGAATATGACTTTGATATGACCACCAGTCGTTTCCCAGATTCTCAAAATCCTGGTAATGAATTGTGGGATCGCTTTGGTAGTCAAGCGGCTAAAACAAAGGGTTCAGACAACATCATCGGCATACAGTCACCCGTGATAGATGCCCTAATAGAAGAGATTACCAAGGCACAGAATCGCGAAGAGTTGCGTGCTGCTTGCAGAGCACTTGATCGTGTTTTGTGGAATAGCTATTACGTCATACCCCAATGGTACAACCCTACGCATCGTGTCGCCTTCCGAAAGGAGATGCGTTACCCAGAGCCACCACTGTATTACCAGGCCGAGCCATGGATTATGCAAAACTGGTGGAAAGAAGAGGTTAAATAATGCAAGGACAAATGCGCGCCTATATCTTTAAGCGTTTATTGCTCATGATTCCTACTTTGTTGGGCGTACTGACGCTCACTTTTGCCGTAGTTCAATTTGTGCCTGGCGGTCCCGTTGAGCAAATGGTTTTGGAGTTAAAAGGCAAAGGTGATGCGGCGGTTGGAGGCACAGAGTCTTCTGGTGCAGGTGCAACCTACCGTGGGCGTCAGGGAATTGATGCGCAACGCCTAGAAGAAGTAAAAGCGCTCTATGGTTTTGACAAGCCACCGCTCGAGCGTTACTTCATGATGTTGGGACGCTTTGCCAGATTTGATTTGGGGCAAAGTTATTACCAACATGAGAGTGTTTGGGGTTTAGTGGTCTCCAAATTACCGGTATCCATCAGTATTGGTTTGTGGACGTTCTTTATTACGTATTTAGTTTCTATACCCTTAGGTATTGCAAAAGCAGTACGTGATGGCTCACGCTTTGATGCGATTACTAGCAGCATGATCTTGGTGGGTTATGCAATCCCGGGATTTGTTTTGGGGGTCTTATTGCTCGTGCTCTTTGGTGGCGGTAGTTTCCTGCAACTGTTCCCGCTACGAGGGCTTACCTCGGATAACTGGAGTGAACTGAGTTTAATTGGCAAGATCATGGATTACTTGTGGCACTTGGTATTACCAATCACTGCATCTGTACTTGGTAGCTTCGCAGTCGTGACTATGCTGACTAAGAATTCATTCTTAGAAGAGATTCGCAAGCAGTATGTCCTCACTGCAAGAGCAAAGGGTCTTGCTGAGAAGCAAGTGCTATGGAAACACGTCTTTCGTAATGCACTCTTACCACTGGTAACCGGTTTTCCAGCAGCCTTTATTGGCGCATTCTTTACAGGTTCACTGCTGATTGAAACCCTATTCTCCTTAGATGGTCTTGGTTTACTCTCATACGAGTCAGTGATGCGCCGTGACTACCCAGTTGTGTTCGGTACTTTGTATTTATTCACCTTGATTGGCTTATTTACTAAGCTGATTTCTGATCTTTGTTACGTATATGTAGACCCACGCATTCAGTTTGGTGCGGGAGGGGGCTCATGAGTCGTTGGTATCGATTTAAAAATAGTCGCATGGGTTATGTAAGCCTATGGATCTTTGTGGTCCTATTTGGCCTGTCAATGTGCGCCGAGCTTATTGCCAATGACAAGCCTTTGGTAGTTCGCTATGAAGGTCATTTCTATTTTCCAATTGTGAAGGGTCAGCCAGAAACGGTTTTTGGTGGAGACTTTTCTACGCCTACTGACTTCCTGGATCCTGATATTCGTAAAAACATCACGAGCAATGGTAATTGGGCAATCTATCCACCGATTCACTATAGCTATGAGACACTAAATTACTTTTCTCAAGTTCCCAATCCAGCACCACCTTCCTGGGAAAACTGGCTAGGGACTGACGATCGTGGGCGCGATGTGCTGGCTCGTCTGATCTATGGTTTCCGCCTATCTATTTTGTTTGGTCTAGCACTCACCATTGTTGGTGTCAGTGTGGGCATCATCACTGGATCTTTGATGGGATTCTTTGGTGGTAAGTTCGACTTGGCCTCCCAGCGACTCATTGAAATCTGGTCAGCGATGCCTGAGCTCTACTTGCTGATCATTTTTGCTTCGATCTTTAATCCTAGCGTTTCCTTACTGATTATTTTGTTGGCTGCTTTTGGGTGGATGGGATTATCAGATTATGTTCGTGCAGAATTTTTCCGTAATCGCGCCTTAGAGTATGTCCGTGCAGCTAGAGCGTTGGGGCTAACCAATGTGCAGATCATGTGGCGCCACATTCTCCCAAATAGCTTGACGCCAGTAATTACCTTTTTACCATTCCGTATGAGTGCCGCTATTCTGTCTCTCACTAGCTTAGACTTTTTAGGATTGGGTGTTCCTCCTGGAACACCAAGTCTTGGGGAATTACTCTCCCAAGGTAAAGGTAATCTGGATGCTTGGTGGATCTCCTTGTCTACCTTCGTTGTCTTGGTTGCAACTTTATTGCTCTTAACCTTTATGGGTGAGGCCTTGCGGAATGCCTTTGACACTCGTAAGGCTGGCGTAATGAGTGGAGGTCGCTCATGAGCGGAGCCTCAAGCCTAAAACCCTTGTTACGTTATGAAGATCTGCGTATTTCTTTTGGATCTGGTCGCCGTGAAAAGTTTGCCGTTAACCACCTCAATTTAGAAATCTGCACTGGTGAACGTGTTGCCTTAGTTGGAGAGTCTGGTTCGGGTAAGACGCTCACCGCATTGGCACCATTACGACTTGAGCCTGAAGGTGCCAGAGTCTCCGGAAAGATTCTTTGGAATAAAAAGGATGGGCAGGGTACAGTTGATTTGCTCTCGATGTCGATGCAAGATATTCGAGAAATTCGCGGTCGTGAAATTGCCATGGTATTTCAGGAGCCGATGACCGCGCTAAATCCGCTATTTACAGTGGGCAATCAAATCATTGAAGCGGTACAAATTTATCAGCCCTTAATTTCTAAGGCGGATTCGGTTGATGCCGCCATTGATTTACTTCGCCAGACTGGCATCCCAGAGCCCGAGAGACGTTTTCATTCTTATCCGCATCAACTCTCCGGCGGCCAGAGACAGCGTGCCATGATTGCTATGGCTCTAGCATGCAAACCAAGATTGCTAATTGCAGATGAACCTACAACGGCTTTGGATGTGAGTTTACGTTTGCAGATTTTGGAGTTGCTTAAAGAGCTTCAAGAAGAATCCAAAGATCATGGTGGGATGGGAATACTCCTCATCACGCACGACCTCAACTTGGTTAAACATTTTGCGCAGCGCGTAGCCGTCCTCAATCAAGGTAACTTGATGGAGTCTGGGTCAACCAAGCGAGTGTTTGAGCATCCTGAAGATCCGTATACCCGTGCTCTGGTTAATAGCGAGCCGGTTCGTAACTTGGCACCTTTAATGCCTTTAGCTCCAGTACTGCTAAACACTGAGGAACTTTCAGTTGCCTATCCAAGTTCTAAGTCAGTGTCTTGGTTTAAGAAGGCACCTCCACATAAAGTTCTCAGAAAAGTAAGTTTCTCTTTAAAGCAAGGACAGACTATTGGTGTGATTGGCGAGTCAGGTTCTGGCAAAACGACATTGGGTATGGCGGTGCTGGGATTATTGGGAGATTCTGCCGCAGAAGTCACTGGCAATGTAGATGTGCTTGGTCATGATTGGCAAAAACTCAAGCCGATTGAACGCCGTGCAATGCGCTCTAGTTTGCAGGTGATCTTTCAGGATCCATTTGGATCGTTATCACCACGCATGAATGTGTTGCAAATTGTTTCAGAAGGTTTGGATGTGCACTTCCCAAAACTGTCTATGGCAGAACGCGAAACACGTGTAGTGGATATGCTCAAAGAAGTGGGGTTGGATCGCTCAGCGCTATTGCGTTATCCCCATGAGTTTTCTGGTGGGCAGCGTCAACGGATTGCTATTGCACGTGCACTCATTTTGAGGCCGCAAATTTTGGTGTTAGATGAGCCCACCTCTGCATTAGATGTCTCGATTCAAAAGCAGGTGCTTGCGCTCCTTACCGAGCTACAAAAGAAGTACAACCTGGCTTATCTGATGATTAGTCATGATTTGGCTGTGATTCGAGCAATGTCACATGAGATCATGGTTCTCAAGGGTGGCAAAGTGGTNGAGTTTGGCGATACCGAAACCCTGATCAAGCATCCCCGTCAGACTTATACCAAAGAGCTTTTTGCAGCAGCTGAGCTGACCTAAACCTCTCTCTAATGGGCTAATTTGGTGCATCAGCCCCGATATAAAGCAAATTTATCATATTAAACAACGACTTAAGCATAGACTCAGGACTTGGTTAATTAAAGGTTCTTTGTTAAACTGATCTGATGTCATTGAAAAAAGCACTGCTTTTAAAAGTACTGGCCCTCAGTTTGGGTGCCATGGTCTCTGTTTCTGCCTATTCGGCTGATCCAGCGACGGAGGTATCTGCAGAAGCGGTTGTGCCCAAAGAAAGTATGTTCCAGGCGGGACGTTCTTATATCGCGCGAGTATCTGATCGCTTTGCCGACACTGTGACTGGCAAATCTGAAGAGTTGATTAATCGTGCTATGGAAGTGATTGGTGTGCGTTATCGCTGGGACACTGAATTACCACAATCCGGTTTGGATGGTAGCAGCTTCGTTGGTTATGTTTTCAAAGACAAATTGGGTTTCTTATTGCCACGCAAGTCAACTCAAATGAGTCGCGTTGGTAAACCGATTACACGTGAAGAATTACAACCAGGTGATCTCGTATTCTTCAACACCATGCGCCTCACTTTTTCTCATGTTGGAATTTATGTAGGTGACAATAAATTCATTCATTCACCTTCTAAAGGCACAAATGTTCGAGTCGATGATCTCGGCAGCCTTTACTGGGATAAACGTTTTGATGGTGCACGTCGTCTCGATGGTAGTGATAACCTAAATGATTCAGAGCGTCAAGAACTTCTAAACGAAGTCAAAAATCTCAAGCGTAATTCACGCAGTCTTTAAGAGCCTCTTAGCACCNAGCCCTTTAGCTTTTCTTTAATTAAGCCCATTTGCTCTTGTGCTGCGGCTTCGCCAGCCAGAATGGCGGCATTTCTNGATCTGAAATCACCACTACTCATTTGTTTTAACTGCGGCTGAATCACGATGTCTGCACTCTTGAGTTCGTACTGATTAATACTTTGCTGCATGATGGAAATAGTTTGCTGTAAAACGCCGAGAGTTCCACTAGCATCTTGATGAACTGGTTCGGAGGAGATGTTGACAGCAATCACCAGTGTTGCACCCATCTGTCTTGCATAGCTAACAGGCACTGGAGCCACTAATCCGCCATCAACATATTCTTTGCCACTAATCACCGCCGGCTGAAATACTCCTGGGACACTACAGGACGCACGCACTGCTAAACCAGTATTGCCATTTCTAAATAGAACACCTCTACCGGATTGCAATTCTGTCGCAACAATTCCCAAAGGAATGCGCATTTGCTCAATCGATTTGTTTTGTACTTCGCGGTTGACCATGTTTTGCAGGGCATCGCCTTTAATGAGTCCGCCAAATCGTCCTGCGAAGGGCAGTCCCCAGTCCGCAATTGTGGCTTCATCCAAATTCAGGGCTAGGCGATTGAGCTCATTGCCGGTCGCACCGGATGCCAGTAGGGCAGCAATGACGCTGCCTGCGCTGCTACCAACGACGATATCAGGTCTGATGCCCTGAGCTTCTAGGGCCTTAATTACGCCCACATGGGCAAATCCTCTCGCTGCACCCGCCCCCAAAACCAAGCCAAGGACCGGTTTCTTACTGCCAATGAGGCTACAAGAGCTTAGGCTAAGGCCTCCGACGAGAGCGCCAATACCCATTCCTAGGCTCCCTAGCCCCCCTAGGAGTAAGAGTCTGCGGCGCTCCATAGAATTTGGCGAAGACAGAGTGGGTTTGATGGAATTCTGGTGCATGTGGCTATTGTATTGAGCCTACCTTATAATAGGCGTAAGGTGAACGAAAAGGACTTCGTTTCAGCGCGGATCTATCCCAATAAGAACTGATGAGATGGGTTGTCCGTAGTCGCTAGAGAACACCAAAACCCATTATTAAATACATTTTTAAAGCCTAATCAGGATTGCACCTGGTAGCCCGAATTTTATGGACGATCACAATAAGCGTGTCATTGAAACAGCCCTCCTATGCGCACAGGAACCACTCACCGTTGCTGATTTGTCTCGTTTATTTGTAGAAGACATCACTACAGCAGATATCGAAGAGGCATTAGTCCAGCTACAGCGCGCTTGGGATGACAAGGGTATGGAGTTGGTTCATATCGCAACCGGCTGGCGTTTTCAGAGCCGTCTTTCCATGCGCGAGTACCTTGATCGCTTAACTCCTGAAAAGCCGCCGAAGTATTCCCGCGCTGTGATGGAAACATTGGCCATCATCGCCTACCGCCAGCCAGTAACGCGTGGTGAGATTGAAGAAATTCGTGGTGTTGCGGTAAGTAGCAACGTCATGAAGCAGTTAGAGGATCGTGGTTGGGTAGAGGTAATCGGCCATAAAGAAACAATTGGACGCCCAGGTTTATACGCAACCACTAAACAGTTCTTAGATGACCTCAGCCTGACCAACTTACAAAGCTTGCCAATTTTGGAAGATGCCGCACCTATGGCTGCTGCAGCGCAATTGGGCCAAGCAGTAATGGATTTTGATCCAACCGCCACTGTAGAAATAGTCATCATTGATGCTGATGCGCAAGAAGTTGGTGAGATCGAAGAAGTTGAGTTACTAGAAGTGGAAGCAGCAGAAGAAACAACCGAAGAAATAACAGAAGAAATAACAGAAGAAGTTACCCCTGAGTCTGAAGACAAAACAGACGAAACAAAATAATAATTAATGACAAGCTCTAACGATAACGATTCATCCCCGGTAGTAAATCCATCGGCAACTCCCTCCAATTCAGACGCAGCGCCATCTAATGCTGATGGCCAGAAGTCTGAAGGTGGTGAACGCGCGGAACGTGGTGATCGTCGCCCACGCCGTCAAGGCTCGGGCAAGCATCCATTCAATAAGAAGCGTCCATTCAACAAGGATCGGCCACGCCGTGAAGGTGGAGAGGGCAGTGGTCCTCGTGAGGGTGGTAACCATCAAGGCAATCAATCTTCCAAATTTGCTCCCAATCCAGCTGAGAGTGAAGCCTTGTTTGCTTCAGTGGTTTCTGGTGAATTTGATGCCGCTTTAGATGCGCCTGAAGTTGAAGAAGTTAAAAATCCTGATGGCGTAAATGAGAGCGAGATCTCTCATCAAACTGGTGCTGAGCGTCGTGCCCAACGCGCTCAACGTTCAAGTGATGATGAAGATTCAGACGTGCCAACAGAGGAAGAGATGAGCAGTTTGCAATTTGCAAACGTTGACGATCTACCGCTGAGTTTGCGTGATGAAGTGTGGTCTGACCTCGATGGTCTAGATGATGATGCTGACGATGAAGATACCGTTAAGTTACATAAGGTATTGGCTGACGTTGGGATGGGATCTCGCCGCGATATGGAAGACTTGATTATTCAAGGGCGCGTATCTGTCAACGGATTACCAGCTCATATTGGTCAGCGCATTGGGCCAACAGATCAAGTGCGCATCAATGGCAAGCCAGTACATCGCAAGATTCAGACTAAGCCACCACGCGTGATCATGTATCACAAGCCAGCTGGCGAGATTGTGAGCCAGTCTGATCCTGAAGGTCGTCCAACCGTGTTTGACCGTTTGCCAAAGCCACGTCAAGGGCGTTGGATTGCAGTAGGTCGCTTGGACTTTAATACTGAAGGCCTATTGCTATTTACTACTTCAGGTGAATTAGCAAATCGTTTGATGCATCCACGTTATGGTGTCGAGCGTGAATACGCTGTGCGCATCTTGGGTGATTTAAGTCAAGAAAACATGGCGCAATTAAAGAGCGGCATTACCCTCGATGATGGCCAAGCTAAATTTTTGCGCTTAGCAATGGGTGGTGGTGAAGGTGCTAACCGCTGGTACCACGTTGCCTTAAGCGAAGGCCGGAATCGTGAAGTGCGTCGTATGTTTGAAGCAGTCGGCCATACAGTATCTCGCTTAATCCGAACTCGTTATGGCATTTTCTTATTGCCTCCGCGCTTAAGGCGCGGCAAATGGGAAGAGATTGAAGCGGGCGGCATCTATAACTTGATGAAGTCTGCAGGTTTAAAAATGCCACAGCCACAAGATAAAGGTCGCAACCCAAATCCTAATAATCGTGATCGTCGCCCTATGGGTGAAGATTTCCAACCAGATCCAATGCAAACTTCGGTTTCTTACTGGGGTTCCCGTGATGCCTTAACGCTTGCAAGTGGTCATAACGGCCTGACGCATCAGGGTAGAGGCGGGAAACCTGGTGGTGGCGGTGGCTCTGGTGAAGGGCGCGGTCCTTTCCGGGGTCGCACCCAGGGCGGTAGACCTGGTCAGGGCCAAGGCGGAAATGGTCAGAACCGCAGTAAAGGTGGCAAAGTTCATCATGGGCAGTCTGCTTTTGTGACTGCTAACCCCCAAAGTCCTGGAAATGGTCCTAAACGAGGTGCACCAAAAGGGCGTAAACCCTTCAATAAAGGGCCTAGAAAACCCCGTAATCCGGGCGAAAGCTTCTGATTTGTATCGATTTTCTCCTAAATAGGCTATAATTTTGGTCTTGATGTAATGTTTTGCTGCTTTAGTAGTTACCGACTGATGTTGCGATCAACGTAAGTCGGCCTGTTCTGAATTTCGAGAATATGGGCTTTGAAGCCCATTTTTTTTTGCCATTTTGGTTTGAAGGGGTGTCGTGAAGGATCAGCAGGTTATTTCTGCAGAGCTGGAAAACTTGGGTTACACGCTAGTAGAGATTGAGCGTGAAGCCGGAGGATTGCTGCGCGTCACGATTGAAAACCCAGATTATGAACGTTTGATTACTGTTTTAGATTGCGAGAAGGTGAGTCATCAATTGAGCTACACCTTGCCAGTCGAAAATATCCCTTATGAGCGTTTAGAGATTTCATCTCCAGGATTAGATCGTCCAGTAAAGAGTGCCACTGATTACGAGCGCTTTGCTGGCATGCAAGTAGATTTGAAGTTGCGTGTTGCCGTGGGTAGCCGTAAGAATTTTCGTGGTGAGTTGCAAGGTTTGCTAAGTGGTGAATTGAATTCACCAGATGCAAAGTTTGGTTTGGTATTTGAGGGTGCTGATGGTCAGCCCTCTCAATTGGAGTTCTCTTTAGCCGAGGTCGACAAGACTCGGTTGGTCCCTGTTATTGATTTCAAAGGAAGAAAGTC
>TBL_comb48_EPIDRAFT_1002447_pt1 | contig 12895 bp, 12 predicted proteins | sample TroBogEpilimnion_37_FD_10681 | JGI IMG/M metagenome (IMG submission 10681)
ACCAAAATCAGTCATAGCACCTACCCCCATAAAAATCAACAACGGGAAGATACCAGCTTTAATTCCAAAATACAGATAATATAAGAGACCACCTTCTTCAGCGATACCCGCCACTGGAATATTACTAAGAATGGCACCAAAACCAATTGGCAAAAGCAATAAAGGTTCAAAATTTTTCTTTATTGCCAGATATAGCAGTAAGAAACCAACGACCATCATAAACGCTTGACCACCGGTAAAATTATACAGACCTGTGCTTTGCCATAGAGAAGTCATATTTTCCATGCTTTGTTCCTTAATAATTGATTAGAGTGAAATCAGAGCATTCCCGCCAGCAACAGCAGCACCTTCTTTTACATGAACTGCGCTGACAATACCTGCAAATTTTGAGCGGACTTCCGTCTCCATTTTCATAGCTTCCATCAATACAACAATCTCACCTTCATTAACAATACTGCCTTCTGTAACTAGAATTTTAAGAACGTTTCCCGCCATTGGAGCGTAAATCACCGCTCCGTTGTGTGCATTCAGATCAACTGGTAACACAGTAGACTCTTCTTGCTTTATTGTTAGTGGCGATCCGCTAGGACCAACAACAACATTAAAGTTTCTACCGTCAACATTAACGCTATAACTTTCGGTTAACTGCGGTTCTACAACAAACTTGGTAGAAATAGTTTCTAGTTTTTCCAAACTATTCGGCGCAGCCTCAAATGCAGCGGGATTTCCTCTGTTGACTAAGAACTTCCAGCCAACTTGAGCAAACATACCATTAATCAAGGCATCTTCTTCAATACATTCAGCGAGCTTTACACCTTCTACCAACGCTTTTTCTTTGACTTCCTCGATTAACTTATCCATTTCAGGAGCTAATAAATCGGCAGGACGACAAGTAATAGGAAGACTACCAGCTAATACCCTTTCTTGTAGCTCGAAATTAACTGGAGCGGGTGTTGCCCCATACTCGCCTTTGAGCACTCCTGCGGTTTCTTTGGTAATAGTTTTATACCGTTCACCGTTCATGACGTTAATAACAGCTTGTGACCCAACAATCTGTGATGTCGGTGTAACCAAAGGTATAAAACCTAAATCCTCTCTTACTCTGGGAATTTCATGGATAACTTCATCGAACTTATCTGTGGCTCCCTGCTCCTTTAATTGGCTCTCCATATTAGTTAGCATACCACCAGGAACTTGGGCTATTAATATACGACTATCTACACCTTTCAAACTTCCTTCGAATCGAGCATATTTTTTTCTGATTTCACGAAAATAAGAAGCAATTTCCTCAAGTTTTATTAAATCTAAACCCGTAGCACGTTCAGTACCCTCTAAAGCAGCAACAATGGTTTCAGTGGCACTGTGCCCGTAAGTCATGCTCATCGATGAAATAGCTGTGTCAACCATATCAATACCTGCTTCAGCGGCTTTGATTATACTAGGCACACTAAGTCCAGTTGTCGCGTGACTGTGAAGATGAATCGGTATATTGGTACTCTGTTTTAAACGACTAACTAGTTCAAAAGCATCATATGGTTTTAATAAACCAGCCATATCTTTAATACAAATTGAATGCGCACCCATATCTTCAATTTGCTTACCTAAAGCAACCCACATATCAATTGTATGAACAGGGCTTGTTGTATAAGAAATTGTTCCTTGAGCATGAGCATCGGTAGATAATACGGCTTTAACGGCGTGCTCGATATTACGCATATCGTTCATAGCGTCAAAAATACGAAACACATCTATACCGTTAACAACACAACGTTGAATAAATTTATCTACGACATCATCCGCATAATGCCGATAACCTAAAATATTTTGTCCTCTTAACAACATTTGCTGCGGTGTTTTAGGCATAGCTGCTTTCATTAATCGCAGTCTTTCCCATGGATCTTCACCTAAATAACGAATACACGCATCAAATGTTGCGCCTCCCCATGATTCGATAGACCAATAACCTATTTCGTCAAGTTTCTCACAAATGGGTAGCATGTCTTCAATACGAAAACGAGTAGCCAAAATTGACTGATGTGCATCACGCAAAACGACTTCCGTAATTGCTAAAGGCTTTTTATTAGTTGCCATTTTGGTTCTTTCTCCTGAAAAAATAGTCGCCATATCAAGTTGGCATTACATTCATAAATGCGTTATTTATGCAGAACAAGCTTGTTCTAATGGTGTTTGCTTCTATATTGGTGCACTGCTGCAGAAATAGCTGCAATAGTATTTTTTTCAACATTAGTTGTAGAATTTATTACAACAGGCGGGGCAGTAATCGTAGATACGTTTTCAGGAAAAAAACGTTGCACCAATAAAGACATCCCATTAATAGCAAAAACTAACATTATTAAAAATAAATAGACAATACCCATACCGAGAAACATTAATTCAACGCCGCTACTTATCAACTCCGCCATAACTCTAAATCCTATTGTGAATATTTTTCAACTATTTAGTATTTTGAAACTATGAAGGCATTATCCATAATACTATCACTGTTAACAAACTAAATGATAACTTCATATAAGCATTATTAATTATTACCCAGCTTCAAACGTGTAATAATTTCAGTGTTTATTTATGCAATATCGCTAAAACCGCCTCATAATTTGGTTCATTTGCTAATTCACTGACTAATTCGGTATAAATAATTTTGTCATTTTCATCTATAACAACAATGGCACGGGCCATTAATCCTGCTAAAATGCTGTCAATTAATTTGACGCCATAATCTTCAGCAAAAGAGGAACGAAAAGTTGACAGTGCTATTACATTTTGCAAATCTTCTATTTCACAAAAACGGCACTGTGCAAAAGGTAAATCAGCAGAAATAATTAAAACAACTGTATTGTACAAGTGTCCTGCTTTTTCATTAAATTTACGTGCCGAAGCAGCACAAGTCGGAGTATCTAAACTAGGAACAATATTAAGTACCTTTTTTTTACCCGCAAATGTATCCAAAGTAACATCGTTCAGTTTGCTATTGGCTAAAGCAAAATTAGGAGCAGTACAACCTATACTCGGTAAATTACCACTAGTACTAACCATTTTTTTATGAAAAGTTATTATTGCCATTGTTAATTATTTCTTGCGTTTAATGTGCTTAACCAAGCGTTCTCGTTTTTTTATTTGCCAATCACTCAATTTATTTTTTTGTCCATGAAAAGGATTGACTGAAGATTTAAACTCTATACGTATAGGCGTTCCAGATAAATTTAGCTTATCTCGAAAATAATTTGTTAAATAACGTTTGTAGTCGATAGGCAAATCATCTGTCTGCACGCCATGCACTATCACTATCGGAGGATTTCGCCCTCCTTGATGAGCGTATTTTAACTTGATCCGTCTGTTAGCAACCATAGGTGGTTGATGCGCAGTAGTTGCCTCTTTTAAAATTCGTGTAAGAACTGGAGTAGTCATATTTAACATAGCTGATTCGAACAACTTATGTACTACATCGAACAATTTACCTACGCCACTTCCATGCAATGCAGAAATTGGGTGTTTTTCTGCAAACTCTAAAAAGGACAATTTGACATCCAATTGTCTTTTAATTGTCTCTTTCTGAACGTTTGTCAATCCATCCCACTTGTTTAGACCAATAATTAAAGCTCTTCCTGCTTCTAATACTAACCCTAACAAATGAGCATCTTGATCAGTTATTCCTTCACTTGCATCAATTAAATAAATAACCACATGCGCTTTTTCTATAGCTTGTAACGATTTAACAACACTGAATTTCTCTATCGTTTCAGAAATTCTTGCTCTTCTACGCATACCTGCAGTGTCAATTAACGTAAACTGCTTACCGTTACGCTCAAAAGGAATATAAATACTATCTCGAGTGGTCCCTGGTTGATCAAATACAATCACCCGTTCTTCACCTAATAAACGATTTACCAGTGTTGATTTACCAACATTAGGTCGACCAACTACCGCAATAGCAATCCCTTTACTTCCATCTTCATCATCAATCACTAAACTGACACGCGGTAATAATTGATTTACTTTATCCAATAACTCAGGGACACCGCGACCGTGAGAAGCTGCAATTTGTAACGGCTCACCTAAAGCTAATGAATAAAAATCAGTACTTGCTAAATTTGCATCAAGCCCGTCGACTTTATTAGTAACTAAAATAATCGGTTTATCAAGTTTTCGCAATGTGTCAGCAATTACTTTATCTGAAGCACTTAATCCTTCTCTAGCATCCACCAGAAACAACACAATATCTGCTTCTTCTAGCGCAACCTGTACTTGTTTTCGAGAAACACTTTCTATTCCTTCAGCATCATCAGCAATACCTCCCGTATCAACAACCAAACAAGGACGAACGCCATGCTTTACGCGCCCATATTTTCGGTCACGAGTTAACCCAGGAAAATCCGCTACCAACGCATCACGACTTCGAGTCAAATAATTAAACAACGTTGATTTACCTACATTTGGACGACCAACCAACGCAATAACAGGTAATATAGCCATAATTATTTTATCTCTACTTTTAAAGCTGCGAGCGTGCCATCTTTTGCGTAGACATAAACTACGTTATCAGTAACTACTGGTTTAGCATCAATTGGAACATCCGTAACCTTCTCCCTTCCTAATAAACGACCGTCAACTGTACTTAACCAATGCACATAACCTTCAAAATCACCAACCACTACAAAATTCTCATAGGCTGCAGGTGCAGATAACTGCCTTTGATGCAAATCTTTTTGCTTCCATAAAGAAGATCCACTACGTTGCTCCAATTGCCAAACATCACCGACTGAGTCAGACAAATATAAATATCGCCAGTCATTACTTAGACCAGTGTAAGAAGAAACAGAATCATTCTGCCAAAGTACTTCGCCATCTAGTTCGGATACAGCGCTAACACCTCCGTGATAACTTGCTACAAATATAGTACCACCTACGCTGGTAGCATCGGCATCAATATCCACCAATCTTTCCACCTCAGAGCGACCTTTAGGTATGGCGACACCTGTTTCCCAAACATATTTACCATCATTAAGACGTAAAGCGATTAATTTGCCACTATCATAACCACCAATCACACGATCTTCAGCAATAACCGGAGTACCGGTTCCTCTAACACTTAAAGCAGGAACATTTGATTCGTATCCCCAAAGTTTGGCACCTGTTTTTTCATTAAGAGCTACCACAGTTCCATCAGTACAATGAACAATTACAATACCATTTGATATTACAGGGATTGAAAGCACTTCACTGGAAACTTTTACCGTCCACAAGACCTTACCATTTTCACTATTAAGAGCAACGACTTGAGCTTTACTTGTCCCTAAAACTACAGTTCCGGAACCCACCCCGGGACCTGCTGCCAATGGTAATTCTGTTTCTATTTCCCAATATAAAGCACCATCATGCAAATTTCTCGCCTGCACTAATCCTTTACTATCTGCAACGATTATTTTACCTGCTGAAATGACCGGAACCAGTTTTAACGTTTTTTCAGCACTACCTACACCAATACGCTCTTTCCATAGAATATCTACTTTTATCTCTGGAGTGTATTCAGTCAATTTGTTAGGTGGTTCTGCATTATCTTCTCCACCACTAAAATAGTTAGCCATGCCAGAAAAAGATTCCCGTACAGTATCAATACCTGCACAACCAACCAAACTTAAATAAAACAATAACAGAGTAATTAATCGCATTATTGACTACTTTCTACCTTTTCTGGAGCCGTCAAATCGTCAATTTTCATTTGTAAAAGTGCTGATTGCAGTCCGTTCCTTAACGCATTTTGATAGGAAGTACGTGCTTGATCCACACGATCTAAAGCAACATATAAGTCACCTACTAATTCATCATAGTGACCAGCAAAACTTTTTGTACTTGCGGGATCAACTTCATTAATAAGTTTCAAACCTTGTTCATATTCCTTATTCGCAAGCATTAAGCGTACCAATCTAATTTTGGCAAGATTACTCAGCTCATTATTTGAAACTGTAGCAACTTTTTCCAGTAACTGTTTTGCTCCAGCTATATCGTTATGCTGAATTTTTCCCTTTGCGTCCATAAGACTGGCATATACTGCGTAGTCCGTCCCAGAAAAATCTTTTTCTAATCGTTCCGCCAATTTTTCTGAGCTATCATTTTGCCCAATATCCATTTTTTTCGTTAATTCGGTATACAATGCAGATGCCTGTAATGCCTGATCTTTTTTATGATCTTGCCAAAAATTCCAACCAAAAATAATTGAAATGCCCAGTGTTGCACCGATAAAAATCATCTGATTATTTTCTTTCCACCATCTTTTGATAGCTTCTACTTGCTGTTCTTCAGTTTCGTATATTTCCACAACTAATCTCTTATCTATGTCTCTAAATATTAAACGATATCACTATGCATTAGTATAAATATGCTTCAAAAAATCAATGACTTGCTGATGACTTAAAGTCTGCTGACCCTGCTCATCACGTAAAGATTTTATTGCTATCTCTCCGCGACTTACTTCATCTTCGCCCAAAATAATGGCATAGTCTGCACCACTTTTGTCAGCTTTTTTAAATTGACTCTTAAAGCTACCTCCATCAATACCAACCTGAAGCTTTAAATGAGGTATTACATCTCTGATTTCTTCAGCTAATCGCAATCCAGCACATTCAGCTTGTGCGCCAACACGAATTAGATAAACATTAACAGTTTTTTCTACAGTTTGATCTAACGTTTGCAACAAAGCTAATAACCGTTCCATACCCATTGCGAAACCGACAGCAAAGTTTGCCTTGCCACCCAGTTGTTCAATTAGACTATCATACCGACCACCAGCGCATACTGTGCCTTGTGAACCCAACTCATCAGTTACCCATTCAAATACTGTTTTACTATAATAATCCAAGCCACGAACTAAACGAGGATTCAATTGATAACTAACGCCTAAATCATCAAGGCTTGCCAATATAGCCTTAAAATGTGCGAGACTATCATTTCCTAGAAAATCTATTAATATAGGTGCATCAGCGACTAAATCCTGAATTGCTGGATTTTTACTATCCAATATTCTTAATGGATTCGTCTGTAAACGTCTTAAACTGTCTTCATCTAGCTTTTCGATATGCTGATGTAGATACTGTGTTAATTTTTCACGATAAACTAATCGCTCAGTGATAGTACCCAATGAATTAATTTGTAAGCAAACCTTGTTACGAATACCTAAACGTTTCCACAAACGATCCATAATTAAAAGTAATTCGACATCACTGTCTGAGCCAGACATACCGTAAGTTTCAACACCTAACTGAATAAATTGACGATAACGTCCTTTTTGCGGGCGCTCATGGCGATACATAGGACCATAATACCACAGTCGATGCACCTGATTTTGCAACAATCCATGTTCTAAACAGGCCCTTAAGCAACCTGCAGTTCCTTCCGGACGCAACGTCAATGAATCGCCATTTCTATCTTCGAAGGTATACATTTCTTTTTCGACAATATCCGTCACTTCACCAATAGAGCGTTTAAAAAGCTCTGTTTTCTCGATGATCGGCATACGGATCTCACTATAACCATAGCAGGATAATACGTCCCTAATAATTGCTTCTGTCTGTTGCCAAAGAGGAGTTTCTGAAGGTAGCACATCGTGCATACCACGTATTGCTTGAATTGTATTTGCCATGTTGATTCAGAATCTAAGTGAACGATTGACACAGTTTAGTATCAAAGAGATATAAATAATTATCCAAAACACGAGATAGCTTTCTGTATAACGATCTAGTTATCCATAACTGTAAGTTTAGTCTATCAACGAAATTTTTAGGAAATCAAATAACGTAGCATAATCAATCAATAGACCGAATTGCCAAGACTTACCGTCATTCAACAGCTGTCTCTAATCCCATTGTTTTTAATTTGAAATGTCGACGACTTTTATCTGCAACCTGACCAACTAGCTGACCACAAGCTGCATCGATATCTTCGCCACGGGTTTTTCTAACTGTTGTAACTATACCCGCATCATTTAGATAATTCTTAAACCGAATGATAGAAGAACGACTTGAACATTGGTATAAAGCATTTGGGAATGGATTAAACGGTATCAAATTAATTTTTGATGGCACAGTTTTCAACAACTTAACCAATTCTTGGGCATCAGCTAACGAATCATTAATACCATCTAGCATAACATATTCAAAAGTTATCGTCCGTCTTGGTGCAATTTTAGCGTTATCTCGACAAGCATCAATCAATTCTTTAAGTGGATATTTTTTATTAATCGGCACTAACTGATCTCTTAATTCATCAGTCACTGCATGTAAAGAAACAGCCAAACTCACATCACAAACCTGAGTTAAACGATACATTGCGGGAACCACACCCGAAGTACTGATAGTCACCCTACGTTTAGATAAACCAAAACTAAAGTCATCCATCATCAGATTCATTGCAGCAACTACATTATCAAAATTAAGCAGTGGTTCACCCATGCCCATCATTACAACATTTGTAACTCGTAACTCTGTACCTAAACGATGTTGAGCTACAACTAATTGCCCAATAATCTCAGACGTAGTCAAATTTCGATTAAATCCCTGCTGAGCAGTCGAACAAAAAGTACAAGCTAACGCACAACCAATTTGCGATGAAACGCATAATGTACCTCGCCCCTCTTCAGGAATGAAGACTGTTTCTATCCGATTACCACAGTGAGTTTCCATCGCCCATTTAACAACTCCATCACTTGCCTGTTGTTCAACTACAATATCGGGTGTTTCAATAATACAATTTTCAGCAAGATATGATCGCAATGACTTGCTTAGATTAGTCATCAATTCAAAATCAGTTACGCCTTCTTGATAAATCCATTTAAGCAATTGAGTTGCACGGAAAGGCTTCTCGCCTAAATCGGCAAAAAAGGTCGATAGACCTTTTCTGTCGAAATCAAGCAGATTTATTTTTTTCTTAACGAGTTCTTGCACAAAGCTCATCTTCTGAAAAAAAGAAAGCTATTTCTCTTTTAGCTGTCTCTAACGCATCAGAACCATGAACCGCATTTTCATCAATACTGTTTGCGAAATCGGCACGAATAGTTCCTGGTGCGGCATCTTTTGGATTCGTTGCGCCCATAATCTCACGATGTTTAGCAACTGCATTTTCACCTTCTAAGACTTGCATGATCACTGGACCAGAAATCATAAACGCAACCAAATCGTTAAAAAAGCCCCGTTCGCTATGCTCGGCATAAAATCCTTCAGCCTGCTCTTTACTTAGATGCAACATTTTTGCAGCAATAATTTTCAAATCGTTTTTCTCAAAACGACTATAAATTTCGCCGATGATGTTTTTTGCTACTGCATCGGGCTTAATAATAGAAAAAGTACGTTCAATTGCCATGGTGTATAAAACTCCAAATAATAATTTTAAGAAACCCAATTATAGCCGATTAAAGACTGTTATCGTAGTTACAATGCCTAAAATTAAGGCAAATTATCAATATCTGCACCTTCTTTTATTGGCACCATCAAATCAGCAGGACTCACTCCCAACATTAATGCAACGGGACTAGCTATAAAAATAGAAGAATAAGTGCCAAAAAAAACACCAAACAATAAGACAATTGAAAAACCGTGAATGACTTCACCGCCTAAGAAGAATAATGATACTAATACCAACAAAACTGTTAACGAAGTCATAATGGTACGACTTAAAGTAACATTAACAGAAATATTCATAATTTCTTCATTTGATTTATTACGTAACAACCGAAAGTTTTCACGAATACGGTCGTAAATAACAATGGTGTCGTTCAGCGAATAACCGATCAAAGCCAGTACGGCAGCCAAAACTGTTAAATCAAATTCAATATCCAAAACGGAGAAAAATCCCAGAGTAACTATTACATCATGAAATGTAGCAATGATGGCTCCTAAAGAAAATTTCCATTCAAAGCGCCAAGCAATATAAATTAGAATAGCAATTGTTGAGTACAACAAAGCCAAAAAACCATCTTGGGCTAAATCATCACCCACCTGAGGCCCAACAAATTCAACTCGGCGTATACTAGCCGGCGTTTTACTATCTTTATTAATCGTTTCTAAAACTTGATTGCTTAGATCCGCACTACTTACGCCATCTTGGAGTTTTAAACGAATCAAAACATCTTTAGTTGTTCCAAAATTTTGCACTGTCGCATCCGCAAAATTGTTTTCATCTAATTTATGACGCAAAACATTCAAATCAGCCGCTTCCTGATAGCCAATCTCAATTAATGTTCCACCAGTAAAATCAATACCCATCTTTAAGCCTTTTATGGCTAAAGACATAATAGCGACAACCATTAAAATACTTGAAAATATCAAGAAAATATTTCGATTACCAATAAAATTTATATTTTTGTTCTGCATGATTATATTCAAAGGTTCACAAGGTACGGTTTAGATACAAAAGGTAACTTCATCCAGAAAAGTGTTCTATTCTGAACGTTAAAAAAGCCTAAATCGACAACTTCTCGACCCGACGACCACCATAAATCCAGTTAATAATCATTCGAGTACCGTTTATAGCCGTAAACATTGACGATAAAATACCGATTATTAATGTTACCGCAAAACCTTTTACCGAACCTGTACCAAAAGCAAACAGCACTATTGCAACAACTAAATTGGTAAAATGAGAATCTAGAATGGTTGCAAAGGCTTTATCATATCCAGCAAAAATACTGCTTTGTAGACTGTTACCATTTCTTATTTCTTCTTTAACNCTCTCAAAAATCAAGACATTAGCATCAACTGACATACCGACTGTTAAAATGATACCCGCAATACCAGGCAACGTTAGGGTNGCTTGCAGTAAAGATAAGATCGCTACTACGATAACAACATTAAAAGCCAATGCTAAATTGGCAATCATGCCAAAGAGCTTGTAGTAAACAGCCATGAATAAGACGACTAGGGCGAATCCGACGACAAAAGACATCATACCCTTGTCAATATTATCTTGACCCAAACTAGGACCTACGGTGCGTTCTTCAACAATATCGACCGGTGCTGCTAATGCGCCTGCTCTTAATAAGAGCGACAAATTTCGCGCTTCTTGCGGACCATCCAATCCGGTTGTTTGGAAACGTTTACTAAAAACGCCTTGAATAGTCGCTACGCTAATTACTTTTTCTACCTTTTCTTTATGTCTAACTTTTTCACCGTTAATAATTTTAGTTTCGGCCTTATACTCGATAAAAACGACTGCCATTGGTTTACCAACGCTCGCCTGCGTCACTTTACCCATTTTCGCAGCACCAACTCCGTTTAAAGAAATAAATACTGCCGGACGACCATCCTGATCCATCCCTGAAGAGGCATCAACAATTTGATCACCCGTCACGATAATTCGACGATCTAATAAAATTGGACGACCATCCTTCTCATAATACAACCGGCTACCAACAGGAACGTGTCCTTCAACAGCTTTTTGGACATCATGTTCAACATCAACCAAACGATATTCAAGTGTAGCTGTCGTTCCCAAAATTTCTTTAGCACGAGTGGTATCTTGTACACCCGGCAACTGAACCATGATACGATTTTCACCTTGCTGTTGGATAACAGGCTCAGCGACGCCTAATTCATTGACCCGATTACGTAATGTAGTCATATTCTGAGCAACGGCGAATTTTCTAACTTCCTTTGCTTCCATTTCAGTCAATTTCAACCAAACTTGATCCTGCTCATTTGGCTCAATTACATCCAAACCACGAAAATCTTTGTTAATTATTTTCATTAACTCAGTTTTATCATCTGCCGTCTTAAGCTTTACTTTAATGAAACCATCATCTTTACTAACCGATTGATAATGAAGATTGGCAACTCTTAATGCTTGACGTAAATCATCGTTATAACGCTCCTCTGCTTGCTTAACAGCTGCATCCATATCCACTTCAAGCAAAAAATGGACACCACCACGTAAATCCAATCCCAAATACATAGCATCTGCGCCAATTGCTTGTAACCAAGAAGGTGTTGTTGGTGCCAAATTTAAAGCAACTGTCATGGCATTGCCCATTTTATCTCTTAATAAATCGGCTACTTTTAATTGTTCATCGGTACTACCGAATCGTATCAAAATACGCCCATCTTTAAATTCAAAAGATTTATTAGTAACGGCACTGGCCTTAAGTTCTGACTCAACTTGTTGGACTTGTTGCTGATTCAGTGCTGTTCCACCGACTGAAGATACTTGAACTGAAGGATCTTCTCCATATAAATTAGGCAATGCGTAAATTAGCGCGACCAAAAAGGCCAGCAGAATAGAAACATTTTTCCAAAGAGGGTAACTGTTTTGCATTATGTCATTCCAATTATAAAGCTAGTCGACTTAGACCAAGCTTTTAGCTATTAATCTTTAGCTATTTTTTTAGTAATCGCTTTAAAAGTACCTTTAGGCATTACACTTTCAACACTTTGGCGCTGTACTTGGATAAAAGTGTTATCGCAGATTTCAATCTTCAAAAAATTATCATCCATATCAACAACTTTTCCTAAAATACCACCGGAAGTCACTACTTCTACGCCTTTGACCATAGTCGCCAGCATCTCTTTTTTCTCTTTGGCACGTTTAGCTTGCGGACGCAAAAACAAAAAATAGAAAAAAACTAAAATACCCAACGGGAACAACATACCTTCCATACCGGGTTGTTGAATTGAAGGGGCTGCGGCAGCAACCGCATCAGAAATAAAAAAACTCATCATAATCCTCAATGGTAAAGCTAAATAAGAAAGTTCATCATAATGCCATAGACTCAAACCATTTTTCTTGTGACCAAAAAATAGCGACTATTTAAGCATTTTAAACATTCATAAAATTCAAAAAAATTAAATTTCAATACTCTACAGTGTAGAGATATCCAAAAATCAAAACAGATTAA
>TBL_comb48_EPIDRAFT_1002455_pt1 | contig 12883 bp, 9 predicted proteins | sample TroBogEpilimnion_37_FD_10681 | JGI IMG/M metagenome (IMG submission 10681)
CCGATTTGCAAGCCGCTGATGCCGGGTAGGTTGTCCAAAAACAGATCCACCTTCCCCGTGTCCGCATCCAGTTTGTAGATGCCCTTGCCGCCCTTCACATCGGTGAAGAAGAGATTGCCCGCCGCATCGCAGCACAGGCCATCGGTAAATACATAGCCGCTGGCGACTTCCTTCCACGGCTGATCATTGCTGATGTAATCCTGCAACGAAACGTCCTTGGCGAAGAGCGAGGTGGAAAGGAGGCAGAGGGAGATGAGGGTGCGTTTCATGATTTCTAGATGTTCTCTGTTCGCGGTTCTCTGTTCTTGGTTTACAAACATGAATTCGCAGACAACTGCGAACCGAGAACCCTGAACCGCATTTCGTCTCACTTCTTCCACAACCAGCGCAGCGTTTCTGGCAGGATGGCACCGCCTTGCTTGCCGCTGTGCGTGCCTTCGCCGAGGACGAACTGGAAATCATAGCCCGCGAATTTCAGTGAGGCGGCCATGTCTTGATTGGCCAGGGGCCAATTGCCGAACTGGTTGTCGAGATCGTTTTTGCCGTCCTGGAGGAAGACCTTGAGGGGCTTCTTCTCCGTCTTGCGGATGAGCGCAGGATAGACGTAACCGCCACGGATGTTGGTGAAGGAGCCGATGTGGCTGACCACCTTGCGGAAGGCATCAGGACGCTCCCAGGCGACGGTGAAGGCGCAGATGCCGCCGCTGCTGTTGCCGCAGATGGCACGGCCTTCGGGATCGCTGGTCAGTTTGTAAGTCTTGGAGACTTCGGGCAGGATTTCTTCGATCAGGAAACGGGCGTGGACATCACCGAGGGAATCGTATTCAAAGCTGCGATTGCTGCGCGGTTTCTCCTTCGGGTTGGTGGCGGGAAACACGCCTGGATTGATGAAGATGCCAATCGTCACCGGCATCTCGCCTTTGGCGATGAGATTGTCGAACACCCCCGGCACGCGGAACTGGCCATCGGCCTTCACGAAGCCGCCACCGTCGCAGAACACCATCACATTCGCGGGAGTCTCAGCCTTGTATTGCGCCGGGACGTAGATCCACCAGTCACGCGTCGTGCCCGGATAGATCTTGGAGTTCGTCCAGGCTGGCATCTGCGTCACCTTGCCCTGCGGCACGCCTTCCTTGACCTGCGAATCAGGGCCAAGGACATACTGATCATCCTGCGGGGCGGAATGAGCAAGGGTAGCGAAGAGCAACGAGGCAGCGGCAAGAGGGAGAAACTTCATGGGACGAATCCGAACGGGGGAAGCATGGGACATCTTGCAGGCACTGAAGCAGAGGCCCAGTTTTGCAACAACGTGCATCGCCCTGCTTGCACCAAGGGGGGCGCGAGGATAGGATGCAAAGCATGAGCACCGCCGTAGCTGATCTTCTGACTGCCGCCATGAGACTGCCTGCCGATTCTCGGACAGAGCTGGTGGAGGCGATTCTGGAGCGATCCATCCCCACCGAGGACTTCATCGCAGGTCAGATGGAAGTGGTAAGCCGCCGAATGGAGCGAGTCCGCCAGGGCATCACCCTACTGGTGCCTGCCGCCGAGGCTCATGACGCTGTGCTCGCTGGAATCCAGACTCGCGCATGACTACGGCGTTATCACGAGGCGCGAGAATTCACCTCCACGCCACGTTAATGATCATCGAATGCTTCTCTCGTTTCTCTTTCTTCTGACTTCCATACTTCCTGCTCGTTCAGCGGTCGATTTCTCCCACCAGATCGTCCCGATCCTGCGGGAGCACTGCGCGGAGTGCCATGCGGGGGACAAGAAGAAGGGCGGATTTTCGTTCAATGATCGTGGCTCCTTGATGGAGGGAGGTGAAGACGGCGCGGTGGTGGTGAGTGGCAAAAGCGCGGAGAGCGCGCTGATCAAAGCCATCCTCTCCGCCGATCCCGATGAGCAGATGCCGCCGAAGGGCAAGCGGGTGCCTGCGGAGCAGGTGGCGCTGTTGAAGCAATGGATCGATGAAGGTCTGGCGTGGGAGGAAGGTTTTGCGTTCAAGAAGCCAGCGTATGAGCCGCCGCTGAAGCCCCGCATGCCGGTGCTGCCCGCTGCGGTGGATGGACGCAATCACCCGCTGGACCGCATTCTTGACTCGTACCTTACGCAGAAAAAGCTCCCCCGCCCTGCGGCCATCGACGATGCCACGTTTGTGCGCCGGGCTTACCTGGACCTCATCGGACTGCTGCCGTCTGCGAAGGATCTGGAGGCCTTTGCCAAAGACACGGCTGCCGACAAACGCGCCCGCTTGATCGACTCCCTGCTCAAGCGTGACATCGACTACACCGAGCACTGGCTCACGTTTTGGAATGACCTGCTGCGCAATGATTACGGCGGCACCGGTTTCATCACCGGCGGGCGCAAGCAGATCAGCAACTGGCTGTATCACGCACTGATCACCAACATGCCCTTCGACCAGCTCGTGCGCGAACTCATCGCACCGCCGAATGATGAGAGTCGTGGATTCATCGACGGCATCAAATGGCGCGGCGAAGTCAGCGCCGGGCAGACGGTGGAGATTCAGTTCGCGCAGAGTGTTTCGCAGAGTTTCCTCGGCATCAACATGAAATGCGCCTCGTGCCACGACAGCTTCATTGACCGCTGGAAACTGAGCGAGGCCTACGGGCTTGCCGCCATCTATTCGAGCCGACCGCTGGAGATCAACCGCTGCGACAAACCCATCGGCCAGCAGGCGGTGGCCTCGTGGTTGTTTCCTGAGATCGGTCAGGTGAATCCGAAGGCTACGCAACCCGAGCGCTTGAAGCAGCTCGCGGCCCTGATGACGCATCCGCAGAATGGGCGAACCACACGCACCATCGTCAACCGCTTGTGGCAGCGCCTGATGGGACGCGGCATCGTGCATCCGGTGGATTCGATGCAGACGGAGCCATGGAATGCGGACCTGCTGGACTACCTGGCCGCGCACCTCGTGGAAAATAGGTATGACTTGAAGCAAACGCTCGCACTCATCGCCACATCGAAGGCGTATCAATCGCATGCGCAGGTGGTGACGAAGGGGACTGACGATCACGGCTACGTCTATGCCGGTCCCCGCACGAAACGGCTCACGGCGGAGCAGTTTGTGGATGCCATTTGGCAGATCACCGGTGCTGCACCAGCGAAGATGGATGCCGTCCTGCTGCGTGGGAAAGTCGATCCGCAGCTCGCGAAAAAGATCAAGATCCAAGGCCAGTGGATCTGGGGCCACAGCGCCAAGCCCGGCAGCACACCGCCCTCCGGCGAAACGATCACGCTGCGCAAGACGCTCAACCTAGAAAGCGATCCAGCCAGCGCCAGCGCCGTGGTGACCTGCGACAATGGTTACACGCTGTTTGTGAACAATCGGAAAATCAGCACCGGAGATGAGTGGTCCAAGCTGGCCGCTGTACCGCTGCAAAGCGCGCTGCGCAAAGGCGCGAACACGATCCTGGTGATCGCGACGAATGGAGGCAAGGGACCGAACGCCGCCGGGTTTTTCTTTGATGCCCGGGTGCGTGATGCCAAAGGCCAGGAGACAGCCATCAGCACAGACGCCACCTGGGAATGGAGCGCCAAAGTTCCACCCGCCAATGAAGGCCGTGTCGGCACCTTCGAGGCCAAGGACTGGCAGGCTGTGACCGTAGTCCCAACTTTGCCGGTGTGGCAGCAAACGATTGACTCGCAGGCTCCAGCGCTGCTAGCGCAAGGAAGCGCGGCCTCGGACCAAATGATCCGCGCTTCGTTGATGAAATCAGACTTTCTCATGCGCACGCTGGGCCGTCCGAACCGCGACCAGATCGTCTCCGCACGTCCGAACGACCTCACCACGCTGGAGGCCATCGACTTGGCCAATGGCAGTGTTTTGTCCACCGCCATCGCCAAGGGCGCGCAGCGTTTGCTGAAGACGCAGGCAACTTCCCCAGCCGCGTTGATCACCGGCTTGTACCGCCAGGCGCTGTGCCGTGAACCTTCCGCCAGCGAGCTCGCCACGGCCCAAAGCATCCTCGGAGCCAGCCCCACGCAGCAGACACTGGAAGACCTGCTGTGGGCGGTCTGCATGCTGCCGGAGTTTCTGGCGGTGCGGTGAGAGAACTGGGCCGCAATGAGGAATGATAAATGGCCGAAAAAGGGGAAAGAATAGAAAAATCAGAGTTCCGACTCCGGTTTTTCTCCCTCTTTCCCTTCTTTCGGCTAACCAAGATTGGAAGCACCGCACCAAGCATGCTGCGCGGATGAACAGCCGCTTCGGCCCTTGATTTGAGTCTGGGGGTGGGAATGATGGGCGACCACGCCACACCTCATGAAACCAACCCAACTGCTCACCTTCCTCTTCGCCACCGCTGTTTCGCTCCAGGCTGTCACGCCTGAGGGCAAACAAAAGCTCGTCTTCATCGCCGGCAAGCCCTCTCACCCGCCGGGCATGCATGAATTCCGTGCAGGCACCATGCTGCTGGAGCAATGCCTCAAGAGCGTGCCAAATCTGGTGGTGGATCGACACGAGATGGGCTGGGTGAGCGATGAGAAGACCTTTGCGGACGCAGACGCGGTGGTCATCTACGCCGACGGCGGTGGCAGGCATCCCGCCGTGGTGGACGGGCACATGGAAACGCTGCGCAAGCTGATCGCCAAAGGCGTGGGCTTTGGCTGCATGCACTACGGCGTGGAAGTGGTGGCAGGCCAGGCCGGCAAGGAATTTCAGGAGTGGCTGGGCGGTTATTATGAAAACGCGTATTCCTGCAATCCGATCTGGGACGCAAACTATACCGAGTTCCCCAAACACCCCATCGCTAGCGGTGTGTTGCCCTTCACCACCAAGGATGAGTGGTACATCCACATGCGCTTCCGCCCGGCATTCGGTCATGGCGTGACGCCTGCGGCAGACGGCGCGGCGAAGTTTGTGCCCATTTTGGTCGCAGCCCCAAGCGACGCGACGCGCGACGGCCCCTACGTGGCACCGAAAGGCCCCTATGCCCATATCCAGGCAGAAAAAGGCAGCCCAGAAACAATGATGTGGAGCATCGAACGCGCAGACGGCGGTCGCGGCTTTGGCTTCACTGGCGGCCATTTCCACGCCAACTGGGGCAATGACAACGTGCGCAAAGCGGTGCTCAATGCGCTGCTCTGGGTCACGAAGGTCGAAGTGCCTGAAAAAGGCGTTGAATCCGTCGTGACTCCCGAAGCGCTGACGCAGAACATGGATCCGAAAGGAGCCCCCAAACCCAAGAGTGCCAGCATTGAAACACCTCGTGTGTTTCAGCGCGTGGCAGCACGCTGATCAGAGATACTTCTTGTTGAACATGGTGCGCTGGAAAGAGGCGAGGCGTTTGAGGATGGTTTTAAGCATCTGTTGATGCTGATCAATCATGGCAAACTTCGCAGGTTCCGAGAGTTTCATGTTGTCACACTGCGCCTCGACGCGCTCGACGGCGACCTTGAGATCCTTGAGTTTCTGACCGAGTTCAGGGGTGATACGGCTTTCCTTGACCGTGTTGCCAAGGATTTCGGCTTCACGGGAGAGGTAGGCCACGGTCTCTGGCAGTGCGGCACTGCCGCCGACCAGCGCGCCGCTGTTGCTGTCCACCTTGGGCTTGTTGGGAAGATGCGGTTTGAGTGGTACCACTGACTGCGGCTCTGCTGGCAGACCGCCTAAACGTGCATCAATGATCGTCGGCGTGATGAAGAGCATGAGGCTCTTGTGGTTCTTGCTCCGACTCTTGTAGTCGAAGAGCCACTTGAGACCTGGAATCTTGCTCAGGAAGGGGACGCCGGACTGGGCTTCTTTTTCAGTGGCCTCATCCAGTCCACCCACAGCGACGGTGTAGCCGGAGTCGATCTCCACTGGGACGCTGTAAACACGCGAAGACGCAATCGGATAGGGATTGCCGTTGATGGCCTGGGTGCCGATGATGCTGGAAACCGTGACCGCCATGTTGAGCAGCACTTTGTCTGCCTGCATGCGCTTGGGCAGGATGTTGAGGACAGTACCGATCGGCAAATAGGCGACTTTGGTGGTGGTGGTAGAACCGACCGAACCCGAACTCGCCGTCGAGCTTGCGTCCAGCACCGGCTGGTTCACCACCGCACGGATGGCGACCTCACGATTGCTCAACGTAACCATGCGGGGGTAAGAGGTGGTGTTGGTTTCCTGGTCCTGCATCAGCGCACGCAATTTGACGTTCACATCCTGGGCGCTGAGCACACTGGTGGCAGGAAAACCGAGCGTGCTGCCCACTCTGTTCATGTCAAAACCGGTGAGCAAGTTCGCCAAGTTGGTGCCATATGATGTGTTTTTCCCGCCTTCCATCCCTAACCCAACCAGTGCCAGCCAGTGGTCCACGGACGGATTTGCCCCGCTGTTCATCACGTTTGAACGTGCAGCACGCCTCGCGTTGAATGAGACGCCAGCGACGATCAACCGCTTCAAGCGGGCTTATGAGAGGCCGTTTTATTTCATCTGGTGGCCCGATCCTGCGGCCCGCCACCTCGGTGCAGTGGCCAACACCTTTACCTCGACTGATCCGCGCCAGGCTTACAACCACATGGCCGGGCGTACCGGCTTCATGTTTACCGTGCCGATGTTTCCGGCGCTCTGAAACCAAGACATGCGCATTTACCGACATCGTCATCGCAGCACACGCGGCGCTCTCATGGCGGCGGCGCTGATGCTCATGGTGGTGAGCGGCATCTTTGTCACCTCTTGGGTGACGCTCATGAGCACGCGTGCCTCCCAGGTCAGCTACCTGGAAAATGTGTGCCAACGCCACATTGGACTGGAAAGCTCGCGCCTGCTGGCCTGGCAGTGCATGACGAGCAAGGCTTTCGATCCGAATAACTCCCTGGCGTCCGGCCAAAACACCATCCTCGGCACTGACATCGGCAGTTTGAGCACCGGAACTGGCTGGAACAGTCTCAACGTTTACACTTCCGCGAATACGGTGGGCTTCCTCATCTACGCCATCACTCCCAGCGTCAAGGACGCTGCGGCGATCATGGCCCAGATAATGGTGGCTGTTTGCATGATTTTTTCTTAACGAGGCGTCCCAGCGGGGCAAATCTATATTTAGATGCCGCTGCCATTTGGATGCCCATGCAGGGGAACCCCTGGAGTCGCGCACCACAACGTCCGACGGACTGAATTCGTCATTGCTCAACGATCCTAGCTCACTTGATCCCCGGCATTAACCTGGTGATCCAGCGTGCCAGCACCAGCAGCACGACCCCGGAAATCCCGGCGGTGATCGCCACATGGATGAAGCGCTCGGGCATCTGCGCGGTGGCATCGCCAGTGACTCCGCCGGCCAATATTCCGGCGAGAATGTCGCCCAAGGAACTGCCGAGAAACCAGATGCCCATCATCTGACCGGTGAGGCGTGGCGGGGATAGCTTGGTGACGGCGCTCAAACCGACCGGGCTGAGGAAAAGCTCGCCCAGGGTATGCAGCACGACGACGGACATCAGCCACGTCGGCCACACGGGACCGTGGGCCAAGGCACGCTGGGCTGCCCAACCTGCGACCACAAACCCCAGCGCCAGCATGAGCAGTGCCCAGGACATCTTGGTGGTCAGCGAGGGTGAGCGCTCACTGCGCGCCAGCCTGGACCAAAGCATCGCGACGAGCGGCGCGAGAGCAATGACGGCAAGCGGATTGAGCGCCTGAATCCAACTCGCAGGCACCTCCCAGCCACCGAATTTACGAATGGTGAAGCGTTCGGCGAAGATGCTGAAGGATGAGCCGACCTGCTCAAAGCCTGCCCAGAACATGGCCGATGCCAGGAAGAGCACGAGGATGACAACCATGCGTTTCTTCTCGACCGCATCCAGCCCGGCGAGGAAAAACGCCCAAAGGAAATACAGCAGCGCCACCCCGGCGATGAACCACGCGGTGCTGTGGGCGAAGCGGATTGCATCGATTTGCAAGATTCCAGCCACACCCAGAACGACCAGCACGGCCACCCCAGCCAGGCTCAGCAGCAGCAGGGTCCATTCACGCCGCACGTTCTGGCCTGGATGCAGCACGCGCTCGCCGATGTTGGCCACATGCTTGTGCGTGAGCTTGAACTGCACCAACCCCAAGAACATGCCCACCGCCGCCACCGAGAAGCCCCAGCGCCAGCCCACGTTTTCGCCCAAATAGCCGCACATCAACTGCCCGAAAAAGGCCCCGAGATTGATGCCCATGTAAAACAACGTGAAGCCAGCATCTCGCCGCGCGCCGCCTTCGGGATAAAGCTGCCCCACCAGTGCGCTCATGTTCGACTTCAGCAGACCTGAGCCGAAGGCCACCAAGATGAGGCCGATGAAAAACGCCTGGGTGCTGTGAATCCCCAGCACCACATGCCCTGAGGCAATGATGATGCCACCCCACCACACCGCCGACTTCGCTCCAAGGAGTCGATCCCCCACCCAACCGCCAGGCAGTGCCGTCATGTAAACGAGCGCCGTGTAGAGTCCGTAGATGGCAGCGGCCATTTCATCCGTCAGCCCCATGCCGCCACGATTCACCTCCGCCACCATGTAGAGCACCAGCAGCGCCCGCATGCCGTAGTAGCTGAAGCGTTCCCACATCTCTGTGAAGAACAGCGTGTAAATGCCGCGAGGATGGCCGGTGGGTGCGGAGGTCATGGCGTGAAGAAGTCGCCATCCAAAGACAGCTTGAGCCGCAATGCGAGCTTTTTACTCAGGCCGCAGTCACGAAATGGGGCTTGAACTAGGAATGACTGCTCTGCCACGCTCGCTCTGGCGCTTGGCTTCCTGCCGCGCGCCAGCGTCGTGGAGTGCGGTGACAGAGATGCACGGCGCAAGCCTGCATCGGCGGCACCGCTTTCGCGGGGTGAAGGAAGTTCTGTGGACACACTACTTTATTCGGCCTGCGAAAGCAGCAGCGCTTTCGCGCGGTATCGAATGCTATGCGGCTCCAGCACGCCGTCCTGCCTGCGAAAGCGGTGCCGCGCTAAAGCTTGTCACCGCACTCCAAGACGCTTCGCGCTCGCGTAAGCGCTGGGCTTATTGCCGCGCGCCTTCACCCGCAGCTGAGTTTGAGCCTGCATCGCGCAAAGAATTCGACTGCATGGTGACCGCTCAGGCCGCAGTCACCAACTTCGCCTTAAATTTCACCATCGCTTTTTGGATCAGTGGATCGTTGTAGAAATCGTCCGTTGGCGTGGCGGCTGCAGCTTCAGGGGCGGCGGGCTTCACGAGTTCTGGCTGGGTCGCGGATGGCACCTCGGCTTTCGGTTCAGGCTTGCCGGCGGCCGCAGGTTTGGACTCGGAGCCCGGTTCATTCAGCGTGGACAGATCAATGTCGTTAAAAACTGGGGGCTTGAGGTTGGGATCGAGGATGAGTTCAAACTTCATCGCCTGACCCAGCAATTCCTGCGCCAGACCTTCCAGGAAGCTGATCTGCGCGGGGCGCAGGAGGCTATCGCGGGCAAAGCTCTCGCTTGGGGGGAAGCCCAGTTTGATGCTATTGCGCACAACGCCCAGCAGCGTGGCGGAATGCAGCCAGGAGACCGCCAAGGGGCGGCGCACCTGCACCTGCTGGACGAACTTGGACCAGAAAACGTCTTCGCTAAACAGCTCTCCCGGTTCCTGCACCGCAGAGGGTTCGACCTTAGCCGCGACCACGGGTTTTGGCTCCGGCGCTTTCGGCACGACGGGCGCTGGCGCTGGCTCGATGGGTTTGGCTTCGGGTGGCGGAGCCTTTGCTTCAGGCTGCGGCGCTGGCTCAGGGGCCTTGGCCACGGCCACGGCGGGCGCGGGGGCCTCCTCACGCACCACGGGCTGGGGGATCACCTGCGGGGCGGCTTTCACCGGCTCTGCAGCGCGGCGCAGGGGGGCTGCTGCCTGCACGCGGGGGGCCTGTTTTTGCAAACCTTCGCTACTGCCGGAATCCAGCGCGTCGATGACATCGCTAATAGAGACCTCATTCAGGCTCTGCACGGAGGCAATGACGCCGAGTTCAAAGTGCAGGCGCTTGTTGCTGGCCCAGCGCATGCGTGCGTCCACATCGGCCAAGCCATCGACCACGCGGAGCAGTTGTTCCGTGCTGGCCATCTGGGCCTGGGCCACGACTTCCTCGGCCACTTCCGGGCTCAAATCTTCGGCTGCCGCTTCGGGATCGGCCTGCTGCACCAGCAGGGTGCGGAAATGCTGGATCAGATCGCCCAGGAAACGACCCAGCTCCTTGCCGGCTTCGTTTTGCTCATAGACGGCGCGCAGAGCGCCCACGGTATCGCTTTCGAGAATGCGCCGCGCGAGGCTTGCCACGGCTTCGCCCGAGGTGAAGCCAAACACGTCCAGCACGTCCTGTTCGGTGATGCTGCCGCCGCAGAAAGCCACGAGCTGGTCCAGCATGGACTGCGCATCGCGCATGCCGCCTTCCGCGCCTTTGCCGATGGCGTAGGCCGCTTTTTCATCCAACTGCACATTCTCAAGCTGGGCGATGTGTAGCAGGTGCTTGGCGATCACCGCATTGGGGATGCGGCGCAGGTCAAAGCGCTGGCAGCGGCTGATGATCGTGGGCAGGATCTTGTTGGGCTCCGTGGTGGCAAAGATGAACTTCACGTGCTCCGGCGGCTCTTCCAGCGTCTTGAGCAGGGCATTGAAGGCCCCGGTGGTGAGCATGTGGACCTCATCGATGTAGTAGATTTTGTAACGGCAGCGGGAGGGGGCGTACTTCACGTTGTCGCGCAGCTCGCGCACCTGCTCCACGCCATTGTTACTCGCGCCGTCGATCTCCAGCACGTCCATGCAGCGCCCTTCGGCGATCTCGATGCTCAGTTCGTCTTCGGGATCGAAGTCGATGGTCGGCCCGTCTTTGGCGCAGAGCGCCTTGGCAAAGATACGCGCCGTGGAGGTCTTGCCCGTGCCACGCGGCCCCACGAACAGGTAGGCATGCGCCAGCCGCTGCTGGGCGATGGCATTGCGCAGTGTCCGTACGACGTGGTCCTGGCCGAGAACGTCTGCGAAGGTCTTGGGGCGATATTTGCGGGCAAAAACTTGGTAACTCACCCGTCCAGACTAACGAAGCAGATTCTGGAAGCCAATGGAAGTTTGCACGAACATTGATGCGGGAAAACAGGGAACGCTGAGCCAAGGCATCCCACCGGATGCGGCGTTCAGACACACCCAAGCCCCGCCATCCGGCATCCCGCTTGTGAAATTTTTCACAAATCCCAGTTGCCCACCTTATTCACACTCGGATACTGCGAACCATGGCCTCCCCCGTCCAGTATCTTCCCGGAAAAGAACCCCATGCGCGTGAAAAGCGCCTGATCTTCAAGAACATCGACCGCGCCGGTTACAATCCGTCCATCGAGTGTTACCTGGAGAATGGCGGCTATGAGCAGCTCAAAAAAGCGTTCACCATGGAGCGCAGCGCCATCACCAATGAGGTCAAAGCCAGCGGTCTGCGTGGCCGTGGGGGTGCAGGTTTCCCGACTGGGGTGAAGTGGGGCTTCATCCCGCCCACGAACACCAAGCCGGTCTATCTCATCTGCAACGCGGACGAATCCGAACCCGGCACCTTCAAGGACCGGTACATCATGCACCAAGATCCGCATCAGTTGATCGAAGGCATGACCATCGCCTGCTTCGCCGTGGGTGCCAAGCTGTCCTACATCTACGTGCGCGAAGAATTCCCCTACGCCGCCAAGATCCTCGAAAAGGCCATCGCAGAGGCGCATGAAAAAGGCTTCCTCGGCAAGAACATCCTCGGCACTGGCTTCGACTGCGAGATCTACGTGCATCGCGGTGCCGGTGCCTACATCTGCGGTGAAGAAACCGGCCTCATCGAATCTCTCGAAGGCAAGCGCCCCTACCCGCGCATCAAGCCCCCTTACTTCCCGGCGGCGCTCGGCCTCTACATGAGCCCGACCATCGTGAACAACGTGGAATCCCTCTGCCACGTGAAGCACATCATCGAGATGGGCGGCGCGGAGTACGCCAAGCTCGGCACGCCGAACAACACCGGCACCCGCATCCTCTGCGTCAGCGGCGATGTGCAGAAGCCCGGCTACTACGAAGTGGAAGTCGGCAAGGTCACCATGGGCGAAGTCATCGACGTCCTCTGCGGCGGTCTCAAACCCGGCCGCAAATTGAAAGCCATCATCCCTGGCGGCAGCTCCTCCAAAGTGCTGCGTGCCGATGAAAAGTTCAAGCTCAAGGACGGTCGTGAACTCGGCATCACGGACATCCCCATGGACTTCGACACCATGGCGCAGTGCGGCACCATGGCCGGATCCGGCGGCGTCATCATCATGGACGACAGCCGCAGCATGACCTGGGTCATCAACAACCTCAACGCCTTCTACGCGCACGAATCCTGCGGCCAGTGCACCCCCTGCCGCGAAGGCAGCCTGTGGATGAAGAAGATCAGCGACCGCATCGTGGCCGGAGACGCCAGCCCCGATGACGTGGACACCCTGGAAACCGTGGCCAACCAGATCGAAGGCAAGACCATCTGCGCCTTCGGCGAAGCCGCCTCCTGGCCCACCCAAAGCTTCATCAAGAAATTCCGCGACGAACTCAAAGGCGACTGCAAACCCGATTTGACGGGCAAGATCGTCAATGAAGAGACGCTGGTGGCGGCTGCGGGGTTGGTGGGGTGAGCACGCCCACCGCCAACGAAAAGCTCTGGAGCTTCAGACGGCAGATGATCGTGGTGATCTTCACCATTCTGGTCTTGTTTCTTGTTCTTTGGAGGAACGTTAAAAATTCCATCGCCTATCCACCTTGGAACAACACCATGTTCATGGTGGGGCGATTGAGGGAATGTCTCACACCTGAGTACGTCACTTCCAAAATTGGCCCGGCAAGTCCGCGTGATGAGGTGCTGATGCGCACAGACTGGCAATTCGACGACGCCATGGTGCAACAAATCGACATGCCGAGGAGCATC
>TBL_comb48_EPIDRAFT_1002463_pt1 | contig 12863 bp, 10 predicted proteins | sample TroBogEpilimnion_37_FD_10681 | JGI IMG/M metagenome (IMG submission 10681)
AGCGCACCCGCACCGGGCAGGAAGTGCGCATGGCCGATATTCCCGCCGATGCCGGGGCCGGGCTGGGTGCCTTTGAAGACCTGCACGGCATGGAAGGAGGGTCAGTCTTTGCAAGGCACATCACCTGGCAGGCCCAAACGGTGTACGGAGCCACCGGCCGCGCCTGGCTGCATTGGTTGACCGAACATGCCGATACCTTGAAGGTGGACATTCGCAATGCCTCCAACATACTGGCGCAATCGATGATCCCCAAGAATTGCAGCGGGCAGGTTGAGCGAGTGGGCGCACGCTTTGCACTGGTGGGCGCTGCTGGCGAGATGGCCACGGCGGCGGGCCTGACCGGCTGGCCAACGGGCGAGAGCGAACGGGCCGCCCGTTCTTGCTTCAATGCCTGGCTGGCTGCCCGTGGTGGCATCGGCAATGGCGAAGTTGTGGTCATGCTGCGGCAAGTGCGGCGTTTCTTGGAACTCAACGCTGAGGGCCGCTTTGCCATGTGGCACCGGGGCAGCGATGACCATGCCTCCAAGACTTTAAACCGGGCAGGTGTGCGGCGCATGCTGAACGAGGATGGTGAACCAGTTAAAACGAGTCGTCAGCTTGGGGCTGAGTTTGGCGACCGGATGCCAGTGGCGCTGAGTGAAGGCGTGAGCTTTGAATACTTCATCCTGGCGGAAACCTTCAAGACTGAAGTTTGCAACGGTTTTGATTACAAAGCAGTGGCCCGTGTCTTGTTGGCGCATGGCTGCCTGATACCCGATAAGGGGCGATCTTTTGACTGCAAGCCACGTCTTCCCGGAATAGGACTTGCGGGTTGCTACCGGATAACACCGGCAATCTTTGGACTTGATCTATGAGTACTTCCCGCTCTTGGCCAAAGTGAGCGACACCAAGCCGCGTATGGGCGGCGGGCGGCAGGTTTTCAGAGCCTCGCTGAAAAACCTGGCTTTTGCGAGCACCAGACACCAAACTACAGCACGGCCGGACGGCCGCAAACCCCAATGAAAATGGCTGCCCCCAGTGTCCCCATGTAAAAGTGGTTTGTCCCCGCTCGTAATGGGGACAGTTTTATTCAATCTTGACAACGGGTTAAAAGCACATTCGCCATTTGTCCCCGCTGTCCCCGCGATTTTTAAGCAAGGGTGGAGATCGATGCCCAGAAATTGCTGAAAAACAACCCGGCGGCCGTACCGGCGCATCCTGTCCGAGCTTCGCCACTACCCATGCCTCGATCACTCGGCCAGGGCCGCCTAGAGAATGCAAACGTCAAATGATTTCGTCCCTGAAGGTGGGCTGAAATCCTTTTCAACCCTGCAGGATAGAAAAAATCGGAGACAAGGTATATCCGATTTTTGGTTTTATTTGTTGTTCTGACCCTGGGACTAGTGATTTCCGCGTGACAGGCAGGCGTTTGCGCGGCACGGTGGCCGCCTGACCTGATCCGGCAAACATGCCCCCAGCGCAAGTGCACCAAGTGCCGGGCTTTGTTGTTTTGGTGTGACGGTCCCAAAGAACCACCCGCCTGTTAAAATTTGGATTGGTAACGCCTCAACTTGACCCCCTAGCCTTTTGACTTTGGGGGCATATTTAGGGGCATATTTTTATAACTTATTGGCGGAAGATAGCATTCATGCGGGTTAGCAGGCATGATGTGAACGACACTCTCCCGCCAATAGATACAAGGGTTTGTTGCTATTAAAACAGTAACAGACCCTTTTTCTTTTTGTGCTGTGTAGCGATTCAACCTACACAAGATCAGTAGTCCCAACCCTCGACTTGAGTTCCCACGCGATTGATGTTGCGTAGCAGTTGTGCGCTCAAGTGTCGAGCGTAGGACTCTTGAATCACGGCGACTGAAGTTCGGCAGTTGTTGGCGATCTCGTAGATCGGCACCCCATTGAGCAAGCGAAAGCAGATGTAGGTCGCTCTGAGCGAAACAGAATCGCGTCTCGATGGTGGATTTGTCTTTGACATTTTCAAGTCTGCCTTGACCAAAATCTTGTTGAGCATCGTTCTGTGATGGATCAGAAAGAGCTTTTCGTCGCATTTGTTTGGCTCTTTGATAGCGCGTCGTTCAAGAATGCGATTGAAAGGGGCGACAGCGCCATAGAAGCTCTGACAGCTGCCAGTCCCTCGCTTGCCCTTGATGTTGCTGATCATCAGAATCTCTTTGCTTGTAAGTTGTTCCTTGACTACCTTCACATCTGACACCTTGAGATTCTTCATCTCGCCAACGCGCATTCCCGTGTTGGTCGCGAAGATCACATAGTCGTAAAGCTCCATGGCATGCTTGTAGAGAAGCGCGTCCCTCTTCTGCAACTTCTTCGCATGAGCCAAGATCGCTCTGTGAAGTTTGCTGTACTCAGCCGAGTTGAACCATGGTCGTGGTGAATCGATTCGTCTTGCTGCGTATTCGTCCTTGAAGACAGGCAACTCCTTGATGTAGCCAAGCTTGTATGCTTGATTGAGCACGACGCGAATGGCGTTCTTGTACTGATGAAGTGTCCCTCGTTTGATCAGAGGATATTCTTTCACCATGTCTTCTTTGAACTTGTGCCATGTCGTGTTGTCGATGTCGATCACAGGCATCTTCTTGAAGTACGGCATGATGCGCGACCTCATGATTCCATCGATGCCATCAAGTGTCTTTTGACTTCTGATATTTCGCGTGACGAGCCCTTTGTAAGCTGTCAGCGCATCTTCTGCCACTTTGTCGAACGCATGTTTCGGCGACGCTATCTGATCACTTGCAATCTCATTCTGCTTTTTGAAGTACCACTGCTCAGCAATGGCGTCAGCAGCATCGCTGTTTGTTTGCTTTGTAGTAGCGCGTAAATATTTGCCCTTGAAGTGAAATCCAACCCACCAAAAGGGCGAACCTTCACGCATGAAGACATGCACTTTGTCGTTCAGAATCGTGTGCGTTGGGAGGGGTTTTTCAGCGTTCATTGAGGCTACACAAAATGAGAATATGAAAAATCATACTCCCAACTGTGTAGTTTGTGTAGCCTTTGTGTAGCGACACAAAACCGCGCAAAGCTACTGTTTATGCGGGTTTCAGAGTTTTTTACCTGTATTTCGAGTCAAGTACAATCGACCACTCTGCCATCTCTCCTAGTCAATCTTCGCGCTAAGTTGGCAAGTCTATCAGAGCCTGCGCTCTACAGGGCAAGTCAAAACTTTGCAAATCTTTGCAAGCTTTTTAGACGCGTGCTTTGTAAAAATATTGTTTTAATTCAATGGCTTACAAAGTCACAATCTCAAATGCACTTACTTTCGAGTCAGGTACATTCGGCCACTCTGCCACCTCTCCGAGTGATTCAATGCTGTTGCAAGCAGGCGAGATTGTATCAGCGCCCGGGCGCTCTATGCTGCCGCTGCGAGTTGCTGTAGCGCGGCGTCGATGTCGTCGTCGCTGACGCCCGGCTGCGGCTGCAGTGCCGCCTTGAGCTCGCCCAGCGCCGCGCGGCCCTGGCCCTGCAGCAACTTGATCGCCGCGGCCGCCTCGCGCGGCGAGTCGAAGCCCAGGCTTTGCAGCAGCACGCGTCCGCCCGGCTCCATCAGCTTGAAGCAGAATTTGCCATCGACTTCGCGGTACTGCTTTAACAATGGCAACGCGGTCTTGGCCGCCTTCACGGTGCTGTTTGTTGCCGACACCGCGCGCAGGTCGCGCAGGCCGACGGCGCGGCGCAGCTCGGCGGTGAAGGGCCGGGCGATGGCGCGCGCCTTCTCGGCGCCGGCCAGCAGGATCTCCTCGATCTTGTCGGGAGCGGCCATCAGGGCGGTGTACTGCTCGCGCATCGGCGCGATTTCACGGTCGATGCGCTCGAACAGCATGTACTTGGCGTCGGCCCAGGCGATGCCTTCGGCGTAGGCGCGGCGCAGGGTGGCCGTTTCCTCGGTGCTGGCAAAGGCCTGGTAGATATGGAACAGGGCCGAGCCCTCGGTCTCTTTTGCTTCGCCCGGCGCGCGCGAGTCCGTCACTATGCCGGCAACCAGCTTCTTCAACTGCGCGCGCGGCGCGAACAGCGCGATGTGGTTGTCGTAGCTCTTGCTCATCTTGCGCCCGTCCAGACCCGGCAGGGTGGCCACGCTCTCCTCTATCGCCGCTTCGGGCAGCGTGAAGTGCTCACCGTACAGGTGGTTGAAGCGCTGCGCGATGTCGCGCGCCATCTCGATGTGCTGCACCTGATCGCGCCCGACCGGCACCTGGTGCGCGTTGAACATCAGGATGTCGGCCGCCATCAGCACCGGGTACATGAACAGGCCCGCGTTGACGTTGGCGTCTGGCTCCTGCTGCGCCGCCGTGTTCTGGTCGACAGCGGCCTTGTAGGCATGCGCGCGGTTGAGCAGCCCCTTGGAGGTGACGCAGGTCAGCATCCAGGTCAGCTCAGGAATCTCGGGCACGTCGGACTGGCGGTAGAAGGTCACGCGCTCGGGGTCCAAGCCCGCGGCCAGCCAACTGGCGGCGATTTCGAGCGTGGAGCGCTGGATGCGCGCCGGCTCGTCGATCTTGATCAGGGCGTGGTAGTCGGCCAGGAAATAAAAGCTCTCGACATCTGTGCGACGGCTTGCCTGCACCGAGGGCCGGATCGAACCGACGTAATTGCCCAGGTGGGGTGTGCCGGATGGTGTGATGCCGGTCAGGAAGCGGTGGGAACTCATGTCTGGAAAACGTTTAGTTGAAGATTGCGGCGATCGGTGTCAACAGCAGGTCGAGCAAGCCGTAGGTGAGAGCCATCAGGGGCTGCATCCACAGGCTGCTGATCACGCCTGCGATGACTAACCCCATCACGATGAAGAAGCCCCAGGGCTCGACGCGCGAGACCAGTACCGCTTGCCGATATGGCAGCAGACCGACCAGGATGCGCCCGCCGTCGAGCGGCGGCAGCGGAAAGAGGTTGAAAACGAACATCACCACGTTGACCAGCACGCCGCCTTGCGCCATCTTGATGAAGAACGGTTCGGTCACGCCGCTGCCTCTGAGAACGAACAGCAGGGCGCCCCAGAGAAAGGCCTGGATGAAGTTCGCGCCCGGTCCGGCCAGGGCGACCCAGATCATGTCGCGTTTCGGGTTGCGCAGATTGCCGAAGCGCACCGGCACCGGTTTCGCGTAGCCGAACAGGAAAGTGCCGGAGGTCGCGAAGTACAGCAGCAAGGGCATCAGGATTGTGCCCATCGGGTCGATGTGCTTGAGCGGGTTGAGCGTGATGCGGCCCAGCATGTAGGCAGTGTTGTCGCCAAAGTGGCGCGCCGCGTAGCCGTGCGCCGCCTCGTGCACGGTGATCGCGAACAGCACCGGCAGGGCGTACGTGACGATGGTTTGAATCATGTTGGCAAAGTCCATGGCGCTATTGTCCTAGAGTCCGAGCGCGGACAGGGCGCCGCGGCCTTGGCGGATCAGCACCGGCTCGCCGCCGCTTAGGTCGATCACCGTGGTCGGTTCGCGCGCGCAGGCGCCGGCATCGATCACGCCTGCGATCTGGTTCTTGAAGCGCTTGAGGATGTCCTGCGCGTCGTTGAGCGGTTCGGTCTCGCCCGGCGCGATCAACGTCGTGGCCAGCAGGGGGCCGTGGTGCAGTTCCAGCAGCGCCTGTAGCACCTTGTGATCGGGCACGCGCAGGCCGATGGTGCGTCGGGCCGGGTGGCTCAGGCGGCGCGGCACTTCCTTGGTCGCTTCCAAGATGAAGGTGTACGCCCCAGGCGTGTTTGACTTGATCAGGCGGAACTGCTGGTTGTCGACCATCGCGTAATTGGCCAGTTCGCGCAGGTCGCGGCACAGCAGCGTCAAGTGGTGCTTGTCGTCAACGCCGCGGATGCGCCGCAGCTTGTCGGCAGCGGCCTTGTCGTCGAGGTGGCAGACCAGCGCGTAGCTGGAATCGGTGGGCACCGCCAGCACCTCGCCTTTCTCCAGCAGCGCAACGGCCTGCTTGAGCAGGCGGATTTGCGGATTTTCGGGGTGAACTTCAAAGAACTGGGCCATGGCACTATTGTCGGCGAATGTCGGTCATTCGGTCTCGGCCGTCGTCGCGCCGGCGCCGCGAGGGCGGCTCGCCTCCTGTGACGAGAGGACGGCGTTGCCGACGCCGCTGGCGGCGATCACGGCAATGCCGAGCCAGGCCAGCGCATCGGGCACATGGTCGAATACCAGCCAGCCGAGCAGCGTGGCAAAGGCGATCTGCGCATAGAGGTAGGGCGTCAGCACCGGAGCCGACGCACGCTGGTAGGCCCGGATCAGCAGTAGGTGACCGAAGGTGCCGAGGAAACCGATCAGCAGGAACAGTCCCCAATGCGCCAGCAGCGCGGCGTTGTCCCAGTAGAAATACACGACCGGGCACATCAGCAGCGCGCCCACCAGCCCGGTGTAAAACTGCGTTGTGTAGGGGTTTTCTTCGCCGCTGAGGCGGCTGGTCAGAACCTGGAACCAGCCATAGGCCGTCACCATCACCACCGGAAACAGCAAGGCCCAGCTAAACACCTGGCCGCCAGGACGCACCACGAGCAGCACACCGCCCAGCCCCGCGGCCATCAGCAGCCAGCGCCGCGGCGAGACGAAGTTCTTCAGGATCCAGGCCGCCATAGCGGTGGCTGCCAGCGGCGCGAGCATCACCATGGCGGTGAATTCGCCCACCGGCAGATACTGCAGGCCGACAAACGAACAGGTGCTGGTGATCAGCAGCAGCACGCCGCGCAACAGCTGAAAGCGCGGATTGGGCGTGCGCAGCAAGCCGGCTCGTTGCGCCGGAAAACGCATGACAAAAGTCACCACCGCCTGGAACACGTAGCGGCCCCAGAGCAGCATCATCACCGGCGCCAGTTTGACCCCGAGCTTGGTCACGGTGTCGAGCACGGCAAAGCTGATCGTCGCCACCACAATGAGCAGGATGCCGGCCCCTTGCCGGGTGCGCCAGAACAACATGGCGAATCAGCGACCCGTGGCGGCGGCGGCCACCGAGCTCGCGCTGCTGTGCCGAATCCGGTCGGCCAGCAGTTCCCACACGGGCGTCAACTGGCCTGGCAGCGGCGGCAGTGTGCCGAGTTCGGTGTGGCTCTCGTCGGGGCTGTGGAAGTCGCTGCCGCGCGATGCCGTCAGGCCGAATTCGCGCGCCGTGTCGGCGTAGCTGAGGTATTCGGCCGGCGTGTGGCTGCCCGTGACCACTTCCACACCTTGGCCGCCATGGGCCTTGAATTCGCTGAACAGCGCGAACTCCTCGTTGGCGCTGAACTTGTAGCGCGCCGGGTGCGCGATGACGGCCACGCCACTGGCGTTGCGGATCCAGGTCACGGCATTCTTGAGGCTGGCCCAGCGGTGTTCGACATAGCCGGGCTTGCCCTCGGTCAGGTACTTGCGGAACACTTCATTGGTCTCGCGGCAGACGCCGGTCTCGACCATGAAGCGGGCGAAATGGGTGCGCGAGATCAGCGCCTTGTTGCCTGCATACTTGAGCGCGCCTTCGTAGGCGCCTTTGATGCCGACTTTCGCCAGGCTCTCTGACATTTCCATGGCGCGCTGGCCGCGTCCGTCGCGGGTCTGCAGCAGGCCGTCCTTCAGCGCCTGGTCCTCCGGATCGAAACCCAGGCCCACGATGTGCACCGTCTGGTGGATGAAGGTGACCGAAATCTCGACCCCGGTCAGATACTGCAGCCCGATGGCCTGCGCCGCCGCGGCTGCACGCTGTTGGCCGCCGATTTCATCGTGGTCGGTCAGGGCCCACAACTCGACGCCATTGGCCTTGGCGCGCTCGGCCAGCGCCTCGGGTGTTAGCGTGCCGTCGGAGATGGTGGAGTGGCAGTGGAGATCGGCGTTGAGGGTGTGGGACACAGAGCCATTCTAAGCCGCTGCGCCGGGCTGCGACGCTGGGTCGTCATTGAGAGGAGCGTCAGCGACGCGGCAATCCATGCAGCCCGAAGTCATGGATCGCCGCGGCCTTACGGCCTCGCGATGACGATCGATGCCGGCTAAATTTCCGCCGCTTCCACCAGAAAGCGCACGCGGCGCACGCCGTTCCAGGCGTCGGCGTCGAGCCGGAACGCGAGCTTGACGCGTGTCGGCAGCGGATCGGTGTGGCCGAACCAGATGCCGTCCACCGGCTGGCCCTGGTGCTTGAGCTTGAGCGCGAGGTGCTTGCCGCCGACCAGGCGTTGCGACAGTACTTCGAGTTCTTCGCTGAAGGTCGGCGCGGCAAAGCCCTGGCCCCAGACCTCCTTGTGCAAGGTGTCGACCAGATCGACTCGGCGGTACTCTGCCTTGAGCGGTCCGTCAGTGGCTAGGCGCCTGGTGAGCGTGTCGGCGTCGAGCCACTCACGCGCGACCGCGCTCAGGCCCTGCTCGAAGGTGGAGAGATTGTCGGCGGCGATGGTGCAGCCCGCCGCCATCGCGTGGCCGCCGAAGCGCAGGAGCACGCCGGGATGGCGCTTGGCCAGCAGGTCCAGCGCGTCGCGCAGATGAAAGCCGGCGATCGAGCGCCCCGAACCCTTGAGCTCGTGCTCGTGGCCCGGCGCCGCGCTGGCGGCGAAGACAAAGGTCGGGCGGTGCAGCTTGTCCTTGATGCGCGAGGCCACGATGCCGACCACGCCTTCATGAAAACCGGCATCGAAGACGCAGATCGCCGGTGGTGGCGTCTGTTCCGCGGCGAACAGCGACTCGGCGATGACAAATGCCTGCTCGCGCATCGTGCCCTCGATCTCGCGCCGGTCGCGGTTGATGCCGTCGAGCGTTTTCGCCAGTTCGTCGGCGCGCGCCGCGTCGTCGGTGAGCAGGCATTCGATGCCCAGCGTCATGTCCGACAGGCGCCCGGCCGCGTTGATGCGCGGGCCCAGCGCAAAGCCGAAGTCGAAGGTGGTGGCCGCAGCCGCCTCGCGCCCGGCCGCCTTGAACAGCGCGGCCAGCCCGGGCGGAATCGCCTGCGCGCGCACGCGTTTCAGACCCTGCGCCACGAGGCGGCGGTTGTTGACATCGAGCTTCACGACGTCTGCCACGGTGCCGAGCGCGACGAGTGGCAGCAAGGTGTCGAGTTTGGGCTGGGCCTCGTTCTGGAATTTTCCACGTTGACGCAACTCCGCGCGCAGCGCGAGTAGCACGTAGAACATGACGCCCACGCCGGCTATCGACTTGCTCTCGAACGGGCACAGCGGCTGGTTCGGATTCACGATCACGTCGGCGTCAGGCAGCAGCGTGCGGCCGTCGATGCTGGCCGGAAGGTGGTGGTCCGTCACCAGCACCTTCAGGCCCAGGGCGCGCGCTGTTGCCACGCCCTCGAAACTGGCGATGCCGTTGTCCACCGTGATCAGCATATCGGCGCCGCTGTCCTTGACGCGCTGCGCGATCGGCGGCGTCAGGCCATAGCCGTCCACCACGCGGTCAGGCACGATGTAGCTCATGTGTTTGGCCCCAAGCAGGCGCAGGCCGCGCATGCCGACGGCGCAGGCGGTGGCGCCGTCGCAGTCGTAGTCGGCGACGATGCACAGCTTCTTGCCGGCCTCGATGGCGTCGGCCAGCAGACAGCCTGCGGCGGTCGCACCGAGCAGCGTCTCGGGCGGCAGCAGGCGCGCCAGGCCCTCGTCGAGTTCAAGCGGGCTTTGCACGCCGCGCGCCGCGAACAGCTGGGCCAGCAGCGGATGCACGCCGCCCTGCTCCAGCGCCCAGGCGCTACGCGGCGGCACATCACGCGCAATCAGCTTCATAGCGGCTCCAGAAAGGTGGCGGCGCGCCGCGTCCCGAATGACGCCAGCAGGCGCTTGAAGACCGGCTGCGCCGCGCTGCGAAAACCCTGCGCGTTGCGTTCGCCGCAGAGCGTGAGTTGCACGTCTTCGCGGCGCGCCAGCGCCGCTTGCAGCGCAGCGCATTCGGTGGCGTCGATCGCCTGCCAGGCTTGCGTCCATCCCGCCCAGTCTTCATTTAGCGCGGCGTCGCGCAGCGCGGTGATCACGGTCGGGGCTTCGGCCGGGCTTGCCGGTGCCTGGCGCAGCGTGCCGGTGCCGCTGAGCCAGAAGGAATTGACCGGCACCAGGCCGCGCGCCGCGCGCTCGTCGTTGAGCGGGTGGTGGTAGAGCAGCATCTGCATCTCGGCCTGCAAGCGCTGCACGGTGGTGGCGTTGCGGCCGCGCGGCAGCCAGCTCTGCACGTCGCGCCCGACCACGCGCTCGAGCGCCGCCGTCGCCAGTCCGTCGAACAACTCGCTGCGCGCCAGCCAGCCGTGCGGCTGCCAGTAGTGCAGTTCGATGCCGTCCTCGGTGAAGTAGGGCTGCATGGCAGCCAGCAGCGCGCGCGAATCCGGCTCGGGAAAGCCGGCCAGTCTGAGGCCGCCCATGGCCGCATGCTTGGAGCCGACGTGCCAGTGGCAGGGTGTGATGAAGGCCCAGGTGCCGCCGCCCAAGCCGGACTGCAGCGCCTGCAGCGCGGCCCAGGGGATCATGCCATCGGCGAGCTCCAGGCCCAGCGCACGTCCTAGCGTGCGCTCGTGCGGCGGCGACAGGCTCGCGGCATCGCCCAAGTCAGGCGCCTCGGGCGTCAGGCGTGCGAGCAGCTTTTCGAGCTGCGGCAGCTTGAGCGGGGGCAGGGCCGCGGCGCAGCCTTCGGAATTGCAAAACGCGTAGGGAATCAGGAGGTGCATGGCGTGATTGTGAGGGATGCCACAATGGCAGCTGTTTCAACCCGGTCTGGCCATGCAAATCCCCTACGAACTCATTCTGGGCTGGCGCTACACGCGGGCCGGGCGTGCGACTCGGCGCAACGGCTTCATCTCCTTCATCTCCGGCGTCTCGATGCTCGGCATCGCGCTGGGCGTAGCCGCGCTCATCATCGTGCTCAGCGTCATGAACGGCTTCCAAAAGGAAGTGCGCGACCGAATGCTCGGCGTGGTCTCGCACATCGAAATCTTCGCGCCCGACGGAGCGGCCCTGCCGGACTTGGGGCGCACGCTCAGCCAGGTGCGCGCCCATCCGCAGGTGCTGGCCGCCGCCCCCTTCATCGCCACGCAGGCGCTGCTGGCGCGCGGCGAGGACATGAAGGGCACGATGGTGCGCGGCATCGACCCGGCCCTCGAACCATCCGTCACCGATCTGGCCGCCGGCCTGCAGAACGCGGCCCTGACGCGCTTGGTGCCGGGTGAATTCGGCGTCGTGCTCGGTGGCGAACTGGCGCGCTCGCTCGGCGTGCACGAAGGCGACAAGGTGACGCTGGTGGCGCCCAGCGGCCAGGTCACGCCGGCCGGTGTCGTGCCGCGCCTGAAGCAGATGACGGTCGTCGGCACCTTCGATTCCGGGCATTACGAATATGACTCGGCGCTGGTGCTGATGCACATGGATGACGCGGCGCGCATCTTCCGGCTCGAAGGCCCGACTGGCGTGCGCGTCAAGCTGCGCGACCTGCACCAGGCGCGCGAAGTTGGCGTCGAACTCGCGCGCAGCCTCAGCGGCGATCTCGTGGTGCGCGACTGGACGCGCCAGAACCGCACCTGGTTCGCAGCCGTGCAGGTCGAGAAGCGCATGATGTTCATCATCCTGACGCTGATAGTGGCGGTGGCCGCCTTCAACCTGGTCTCGACGCTGGTGATGACGGTCACCGACAAGCGCGCCGACATTGCCATCCTGCGCACGCTGGGCGCGAGCCCGCGCTCGATCATGGGGATCTTCGTCGTGCAGGGCGCGATGGTCGGCGTCATCGGCACCTTCGCGGGCCTGGCGCTGGGACTCGGCGTGGCGTTCAACATCGACGTCATCGTGCCGGCGCTGGAGCAGTTGTTCGACGCCAGCTTCCTGCCCAAGGACATCTACCTGATCAGCCGAATGCCGAGCGAGCCGCAGCAGGCCGACATCGTCCCGATCGCGTTGATCTCGCTGGTGCTGGCCTTTCTCGCCACGCTTTATCCGAGCTGGCGCGCATCCCAAGTGAACCCGGCGGAGGCGTTGCGTTATGAGTGAGATGGCATCTATACCTGCCTCGGACAAGGCGTCGGGCGGCGAAGTCGTGCTGAGCGCGCGCGGTCTGACCAAGCGCTTCACCGAAGGCAGGCTCGATGTGACCGTGCTGCAGGGGGTTGATCTTGATGTGCATGCCGGCGAGACGCTGGCCATCGTCGGCGCCTCCGGTTCTGGCAAGAGCACCTTGCTGCACCTGATGGGCGGGCTCGACGCGCCGACCAGCGGCTCGGTCTTGTTGCACGGCCAGGACCTGGCGCAGAGCAGTGCCGCCCAGCAGGGCCGATTGCGCAACCAGTACCTCGGCTTCGTCTACCAGTTCCATCACCTGCTGCCCGAGTTCAGCGCCCTCGACAACGTCGCAATGCCGCTGTGGATCCGGCGCATGACGCCGGCGTTGTCGGCGCAGACCGCCACGGCGATGCTCACGCGTGTCGGGCTGCAGGAGCGCTTGCTGCACCGCCCGGCCGAACTCTCGGGAGGCGAGCGCCAGCGCGTGGCCATCGCGCGCGCCCTGGTCACGCGCCCGGCTTGCGTGCTCGCCGACGAGCCCACCGGCAACCTGGACCGCAGCACGGCCAATGGCGTGTTCGAGCTGATGCTCGAACTCGCGCGCACGCAGGGCACGGCCTTCATCGTCGTGACCCACGACGAAACCCTGGCCGCGCGCTGCGACTGCCAACTGCATCTGGTGCAGGGGCGTCTGGCGGAGTAATTCTAATTCGCATTAGAAACGGAATTTAATATCCAATTCCAGCAGGCAATCGACTTGACGACTTGCGGCTGCTGCTCCAGATGTCGCAAACCATCAACGAGTTGATCCTCTAGCCCGCATATTTCACGCTTTTTGGTTTCCTGTCGAAATCTTGGTGATTGAGTGCGGTCAGGGCTGACGGCAAGTCCCGCACCGCTGTATTTCCAGCAGCAATGAGCAGACAAGGCGGCAG
>TBL_comb48_EPIDRAFT_1002465_pt1 | contig 12860 bp, 9 predicted proteins | sample TroBogEpilimnion_37_FD_10681 | JGI IMG/M metagenome (IMG submission 10681)
GTTTAAGTTCTCTAAAGGCCAACGGCGTTGCCGAGATTGTCGTTGTTGAGAATGGAGCGCCAGGCTCGACAGATATCTCCGTGGAGAAGCAGGCAACGATTGTTCGTCCCCTCGTGAACTTGGGTTATGGCCGAGGCGTTAATCGCGGAGTAGCCGCGCTGTCTAAAAAGCAGTATTTACTTGTCTCAAACCCCGACGTGGTTGTACATGAGGGCGCAGTTGATCGAATGGTTGCCTTCCTGCGGAGCAACCCCGACGTGGCCATTGTGGGCCCGAAGATTCTTCGTACCGACGGCACGGTGTACCCAAGTCACCGGAAGTTCCCGAACATTCTTCTCGCGGGATTTCACGCCCTGTTGGCTCCAGTGTGGCCGACTAATCCACTCACTAAGAGTTATCGTTCGACGAATAAAGACGGGTCGGTTGACTGGGTCTCGGGGGCATTCTTTATTGTCAATCGCGATGCCTTCGAAATGGTCGGGGGATTTGACGAGCGTTACTTCATGTTCGCTGAAGATATGGCCCTGTGTTGGAGTCTGGCCCAGCGTGGATGGCAAGCAGCATCAGTACCGGATGCGGTGGTAACTCACGTCGAAGGATTAAGCCGAGCGAAAGCCCCCCGGGCGATGATGCTCGCTCACCACCAGAGTGCTTTGCGCTTTGAAGCGCAAAGTGCGAAGGGCCTTCGCAAGCTCCTTCTCCCGGTGGCCGCTTCGGTACTTGCCTTGCGTTATCTAGTGGTCTCGCTGTGGCCTAGCCGCCATTCCTAAAACTGCCCTAGTATTTGTTTGGGCTGTGAGTGGTTCTGTGGTTGAAAGTCGATGCCAGTCGCGGGCGAAACGACCCACGTAAGGTTCCCTAATCGGAACTGAGCATGGCGCGGTTTAGAAGTAAGTCCTGACTCGGTGTGACCAAAGTGGTCATGGCGAACTCAGGCAGGTGTGGGGTCAAAGACCAGGTCAGCACTCACAGCCCAATTATCTCAAGGGTTATTCCTCGTCATCGTCCTCGGTACGTTCATCCTCGGACTCTTGGTGACTCGATGAGAAATCAAAGCGCTCGCCGATCTCTTTACTTATGAGGGCGGCGAAGGCAGTTATTTCCGCGGGTGAAGCATCGGCTAAACCCTTTGGGACAGTGAAGAAAAAGCGCTTGTTTCGTGGCATGAGATTCCTTAACGACGAGCAACGGTGCTCTGGAACCGAACCATAATTGCGCCCCGTGACACCACGCTCCCTGAGTCTTGGCTGGAGCCCCTACCTTCCAATAGCCATAGGGGTTTTGAACCCTTCACTCTGACCGGTAGGGTAGATGGTTCAATGAGTCTTTTTTCCAAAGCCCTCCGTGCCGGTGAAGGCAAGCGCGTCCGCCAATTAGCTGAATTGGTCGTGCCGATCAACGCCCTGGCCGACGAAATGTCCGCGCTCACCGACGCGCAATTAAAGGCTAAGACCGATGAATTTAAGGCGCGTCTCGCTGAGGGTGAAACGCTGGACGACCTGTTAGTCGAGGCCTACGCGGTTGTTCGCGAAGGGGCTAGTCGCGTACTTGGTCAGCGCCACTACGACGTTCAGTTAATGGGTGGAATGGCCTTGCACTTTGGATGGATTGCCGAAATGAAGACCGGTGAAGGTAAAACCCTCGTTTCGACATTGCCGGTTTATCTCAACGCCCTGGCCGGCAATGGCGTGCACGTCATTACCGTTAATGATTACCTCGCCACCCGTGACGCCAACTGGATGGGGCAGTTGCACCGTTTCTTGGGCCTCACCGTTGGACGCGTTGGGCCAGACAACGAAGACTTTGAAGCCAAGCGCGCGGCCTACGCCTGCGACATCACGTACGGCACCAATACCGAATTTGGTTTCGATTACCTACGTGACAACATGGCGCGCTCGCGCGAGCAAATGGTTCAACGTGGCCACCCCTTCGCCATTGTCGACGAAGTCGACTCAATCTTGATTGACGAGGCCCGAACGCCACTCATCATCTCGGGTCCTTCAAGCGACACGACCAAGTTGTACTACCAGTTCGCCTCCATTGTCCGCACACTCACTCGAGATGTTGACTACGAAGTCGATGAAGAGAAAAAGACGGTTATTCCAACGGAAGAAGGAATTGAAAAGGTGGAGCGCCAGCTTGGCGTCACCAACCTCTACGACGCCGTCGCCACGAACTACGTACACCAGTTGGGTCAAGCCCTGCGAGCCAAGGAACTCTTCCGCCGCGACAAGGAGTACCTCGTCGCAGATGGTGAGGTCAAGATCATTGACGAATTCACCGGACGCACCATGGACGGACGTCGCTGGGCCGACGGACTCCACCAAGCCGTTGAGGCCAAGGAACGGGTCAAGATTCAAGACGAGAATCACACCTGGGCCACAGTCACTCTGCAGAACTATTTCCGCATGTACGACAAGCTCGCGGGAATGACCGGAACTGCGGAAACTGAAGCCGCCGAATTCGCCACGACCTACGGTCTTAGTGTTGTTCCGATTCCGACTCACCGACCAGCCCAACGTAAGGACGAAGCAGACCTTATTTACAAGACTGAAGCGGACAAGTTTGCGGCCATCATTGACGACGTGCGAGAGCGCAACCAAAAGGGCCAGCCAGTTCTGCTCGGTACTGCTTCNGTTGAAAAGTCTGAGTTGTTGTCTCGCGAGCTCTCCAAGGCGGGCATTCCACACGAAGTCCTAAACGCCAAGCAGCACTTCCGCGAAGCAGAGATTGTGGCCCAAGCGGGTCGTCTCGGCGCAGTGACNGTAGCCACCAACATGGCTGGTCGTGGAGTTGACGTTCTTTTGGGTGGCAATCCGGAGGGTCTTGCGCACCGTGAACTCGGAGGATCGTCGGTAACGGTTATCGCAGATGACTACGAGGCCAAGTTCCAATCCGCTCTGGCTAAGTGGAAGCCCCAGTGTCAGGCCGAAGGTGATGAAGTTCGTGCCCTCGGGGGACTGTACGTATTAGGAACTGAGCGCCACGAATCACGGCGCATTGACAATCAGTTGCGTGGTCGCGCTGGACGTCAAGGTGACCCAGGTGAAAGTCGCTTCTACCTGTCTCTCGAAGACGAGCTCTTGCGTCTGTTCGCTACAGGTGCTGTGCAATGGGTTATGGACCGGACCATGACCGAGGGCGAAGCCATCGAAGCCAAGATGGTCTCCAAGGCCATTGAGAGAGCTCAGAATACGGTCGAAGGACGCAACGCCGAAATTCGTAAGGACGTCTTGAAGTACGACGAAGTTATGAATGAGCAGCGCAAGGTGATCTACCAAAGGCGCATGGAAGTTATTGATGGTGATGACCTTCACGACGAGACGATTGCCACGATCGCTGAAGCCCTCACTGGAACCATTGAAAATTCGGTTGGTGAATTCTCCGAAGACTGGGACGCCCAACAAATCGTGAATACCGTGATGTCGGTATACCCAACTAGGTTGACCGCCAGCCAAGTCGCTCAGTTGAAAGATGTCGATGCACTAGTCGAGACGGTGGTTTCTGACGCGATTGCCGCCTTTGAATCGAAGGTCGAAACATTCCCTGGCGGTCTTGACACGATGCGTGACGTTGAGCGAGACGTCATGTTGCAGGTCATCGACCAGCGCTGGCGCGAGCACCTGAGTGACATGGACCATTTGCGTGACGGTATCCACCTCCGTCAGGTGGCGCAACAAGATCCGCTAACGGCCTGGCAACGCGAAGGTTTCGAAATGTTTGACCACCTACTCGAGTCCGTCAAGACCGAGTACGTACGTTTCATTACCCACGTCGAAGCCGTCCAGCCCGAATCAGTGGCTACGGGTCTAGAGGGTGCGGTCACCAACGCGGCTGAAGTCGCACCGGGTGCTGCGGCATTGCCCGAGCACAAGCAGTCGGCCAAGCCCGCCGCTAAAGAGGGCGACAAGATTGGCCGCAACGATCCTTGCTGGTGCGGTTCAGGGCGCAAGTTCAAGCAGTGCCATGGCCGACCCTAAGTCCGAGAACGCACTTCGAAACGCCCAAGCGAGCCTGGAATCTCTTAGGGCTCGTTGGCAGGCCGCAGCCGAATACTTAAAAATTGACCAACTTCGAGCACGTTTTGATGTTCTCAGCGAAGAGGCCGCCAACCCTAATTTGTGGGATGACCAGGATCATGCGCGTGAGGTGACCACCGAACTTGGGCGAGCCACCAATGACCTTGAAAACTTCGACCGATTAGGCACCGAGATTGAAGACGCCGAGGTCATGGGGGAGTTCGTCAAGGAATCATTAGCGGGTGGAGAGGTCGACTCCGCTTTGTTGACTGAACTCACGACTTCGGTTGAAGCCCTCGAAGCCAACATTGGATCTTTAGAGACCCAAAGTCTCCTCAGTGGTCAATACGACGAAAACGACGCCATTGTGGAATTGCACGCTGGTGCGGGCGGCACGGACGCCCAAGACTGGACCGAAATGCTGCTGCGCATGTACTCGCGCTGGGCCGAGCGTCGAGGTTTCTCCGTCGAGGTGGATGAAGCTACCGAAGGGACTGAAGCGGGACTCCTTTCGGCCACTTTCATCGTGAAGGGTCGTTTCGCCTACGGCTGGATGGGCGCCGAACGCGGTGTCCACCGACTCGTTCGCATCAGCCCTTTTGACTCGCAGGCCCGCCGTCAAACGAGTTTCGCCTCACTTGAAGTGACGCCCCTGCTGAGCGAGGACGCTGCTTCGCTAGTGGAGATTGATGAAAAGGATCTTCGCGTGGATACCTTCCGCTCATCAGGAGCGGGTGGGCAGCACGTGAATAAGACCGATTCGGCTATTCGAATTACTCACCTACCTACAGGGATTGTGGTGAGTTGCCAGAATGAGCGGAGCCAGCACCAAAACCGTGCACGCGCGATGCAGATGCTGGAATCCAAGCTTGCGGAAAAGGCTCGTGCTGAACGCCAGGCGGAGATGGACGCTCTCAGCGGTAACCGAGGTGACAACGCGTGGGGATCGCAAATTCGAAGTTATGTCCAAGCCCCTTATCAGTTGGTCAAGGACCACCGAACTGAACACGAGACTGGAAATGTCGAAGCGGTTTTGGACGGCGACCTCGATTCCTTCATGGAAGCCGAGTTGCGGCGCCAGCGCTCGAAATCTTAAATATCACTGCGAATTCCCATTTTTAAGGGATTTCNAGTGCCAAAAAAATANGGTTTCAAAGTAAGATGGGCCTACGGCGTTTGTTTCGCCACCACCACTAACACTTAAGGGTGATGACATGATTCGATTTGAGAACGTTGGAAAGACTTACCCCAACGGAACGCCCGCACTCAAGGACATCAACCTTGACATTGAAAAGGGTGAATTCGTTTTTCTCGTAGGAGCCTCGGGGTCCGGAAAAACAACCTTCTTGCGCCTCTTACTGCGCGAGGAGCTACCCGACTCGGGTCGAATTCTCGAAGCCGGTCGAGACATCGGTGAACTGCCCAAGTGGCGCGTGCCCTATCTGCGACGAAACATTGGCTGTGTCTTCCAGGACTTCCGACTTCTGCCAAATAAGACCGTTTATGAGAATGTGGCCTTTGCCCTCGAGGTGATTGGCCGTCCTCGCTCTACCGTCGAGTCCCAAGTGCCACAGATCCTTGAATTGGTTGGTTTGGCTGACAAGTCGAACAACCTCCCCTCGGAGCTCTCCGGTGGTGAGCAGCAGCGCGTGGCCGTGGCCCGGGCCTTCGTGAACCGACCACTCATTCTGCTCGCCGACGAACCAACTGGAAACCTCGACCCCGCTAACTCAGAGTCCATCATGTCGCTGTTGGAGCGAATCAACCGCACCGGTACCACCGTGGTGATGGCGACGCACGATAAGGCTCTCGTAGACCGGATGCGCCGTCGCGTAATCGTGTTGGACAAGGGTGAAATGGTCCGCGACCAAGTTCGTGGTGTTTATGGAGTTGACGAAGGAGCACACCGCTAATGCGCGTTTATTTCCGCTACGCCTTTCGCGAGACGATTTCTAACCTCTGGCGAAACCGCATGATGACCCTGGCCGCAGTCTTGACCGTGGCCGTGTCCCTTTCTCTCGTAGGGTCCGCTCTCTTGCTTAAGCAAAGCGCCGCCCAGGCCTCAGTGGCGTGGCAGACCGGAACCCGAGTCACGGTGTGGATGAACCCCACCGCCTCGCAGGGTGAATTGGACGCCGTTCGCACCCAGCTCGCGGACTCACCGCTCGTGCACCGTTGTGTTTTCTTCGATCAGGCGCGAGACTACAAAGAATTCTTGGCCTCACTCCCACCGTCGGAAACCAACGTCTTGACCGCGGCGGACATGCCAACCTCATTCCGTTGTGAGCCGACCATTCCCGCTGACGCGTTTATTGTCGAGTCGACTTTCAAGAATCAGCCCGGTGTGTATGACGTGACCGCGCCTGAGCAGCAAATTCGCCAGATGAATCACGCCATCCGTATTCTGCAGATTGTCTTCCTGGCCTTGGCGGGTGTGCTCCTGTTGTCCGCTACGGTGCTGATCTTGAACACCATTCGCATGGCCATCTTCGCTCGTCGTCGCGAGGTGTCAGTAATGAAGCTCGTGGGTGCGACCAACTGGTTCATTCGAATTCCGTTTATCACGGAAGGCTTCATCCAGGGCTTGCTCGGCTCGCTGGTAGCGGCTTTGGCCGTCACTGCGCTACACACCTGGTATCCACTCCACAATGAATTTGCGCTTAATAACGTGGCGCTGCTCGGCACCAATGCCGTAGTTATTGGAGTTGGTGTCTTGATTGGATCCGTGGGATCAGCAATTGCGATCCGACGCTTCTTAGACGTTTAACCCTCGGGCGTAAAGTCAATCGACAGCGAGTTCACGCAGTAGCGAAGACCGGTGGCCGTGGGACCGTCGTCGAAGACGTGTCCAAGGTGACCGCCACAATTCGCGCAAAGAATTTCAGTGCGAACACGCCCCAGTGAGTGATCGGGTCGCTCAATAATTGTGCCTGGCTCACAGGCGTCAAAGCTTGGCCAGCCACAGTGAGAGTCAAACTTTTGTCCAGCGTTGAATAACACAGCCTGACAGCCACCACAGGTGTAGTGCCGTTGGCGTTTACGTTTAGCAGCGAACCAGTGAAAGGAGCTTCAGTTCCGGCTTGGCGAAGAATTTCGAAACGCTCAGGTCCGAGTTCTTCGAGCCACTCGGCGTCGGTCTTAGTAACGGGAAAATCCATGATTTCGAGCGTAATGGCTCAGAAATAATTTGGTCGCGGGGACTCCGGTATTTCGCCCAGGAATTCTGGGTCGCCAACTAGGAGACGCTTGATAGATGCCGCGATTCCTTTGGCGTCGAGTCCCAGTTCTCCAAGGAGCAAGTCAGGCTTGTTCTGCTCGAGGTAGGCCCGAGGGACACCGAGAATTCGGGTAGTGGGGAACAATTGTCCGAGTTCTTGGGCCTGGCTGCGGACCGCAGAAACCATGAGCGTTCCCGCGCCACCGTGGCGAGTGCCATCTTCGATAGTTAAAACTCGTTGGTGATTGACCGCGTCGAGAATCATTTCGGGGTCCGGCGGGAGGACACGAACGTCGTAGAGGGTTACTCGCTTGGCATCTTCACCAAGCAATTCGAGTGCGGCGTAGGCCATCGGAGCCATCTTGCCAACGGCGAGAATGCACAGCGATCCGTCACCGGCCTGAATACGACGTGCCTTTAGCCCGCCCCCGACTTGCCCATCGAAGGGCTGAGGGAGGGTTTTTGGAAAACGAATCGCTGTGGGGGTAGTCATCGAAAGAGCTTGGCCGAGCATGCCGGGAATCTCTTCCGCACTGGATGGTGCGAAGACGGTCATATTGGGGACCATTAAGGCCAGAGCCATGTCCAAAATTCCGTGGTGACTCGGACCGTCGTCGCCAGTTATGCCGGCTCGGTCGAAAACAAAAACTACCGGCAGGTCGAGCAGACCAACGTCAAGATTTGCTTGGTCGAAGGCTCGAGCAAAAAAGGTCGAATAGAGAGCCACGACTGGCTTGAGACCACCCATGGCCATTCCCGCAGCGGCCGTAACGGCATGTTGTTCGGCGATACCGACGTCGAAGAACCGCTTTGGGTACTTCTCTTGAAAGGGAAGCAGCCCCGTTGGTCCGGCCATGGCGGCGGTGATGGCCACAATCCGGTGATCGGCGGTGGCCTCTTTCAAAAGAGCGTCAGAGAAGGATTGGGTAAATGAAAGGGGTGAGACATCCTCATCGTTTAGACGAGGGGGGAGTTTGTAGTCGTGCATCTTGAGCGAATCGCCCTCGGCCGGCTGGTACCCCCGACCCTTTTCGGTCAAGCAGTGCACGAGAATCGGGCCATCCCAATCTGAAGCGGCTTTGAGAGTGGTCTCGATTTGCTCGATGTTGTGTCCATCGATTGGACCGATGTAGCGAACTCCGAGATTCTCGAAGAAGGTTTTTGGAGTTACGAGCTCGCGCACAACCGTGGTAACCCCACCCAGGCTCTTGTAGGCCATCTTTCCGGCTCGGGGCAGATGTGGAACAAGTTTGCGAATTCTGTCGCGCAAGGTCAGGTAGCGAGGATCAATGCGAAGGCTAGTGAGCGACTCTGACAATTTTGAAATCGTTGGGGCGTAGGAGCGGCCGTTGTCGTTCAAGATAATGACGACTCGCTGGCCCGAATGGCCCAGGTTATTAAGAGCCTCAAAGGCCATACCGCCAGTGAGTGAGCCGTCACCCACCAAAGCCACGACTTGGCGCTCGCCACCGTGACCTTTGAGCTCGTGGCGTTGTTCGAGTGCCACGGAAAGACCGTGGGCGTACGAAAGAGCCGTTGAGGCGTGGGAGGATTCAATCCAGTCGTGGGGAGATTCGCTCCGGCTGGGGTAGCCGGAAAGGCCTCCGCGCTGGCGAAGCTTTTTGAAACCGTAGCGCCGGCCGGTCAAAATCTTGTGAGCGTAGGCCTGGTGGCCAGTGTCAAAAAGGAAAATATCGCTGGGGGAAGAAAATACCCGGTGCATCGCTACGGTGATTTCCACCACTCCCAGATTCGAACCGAGGTGGCCCCCGGTAGCGGTCACCGATTCAATGATGAAGGCGCGTAATTCGTCGCTGAGTTCGCCAAGTTGTTCATAGGAAAGGCCTTGGAGGTCTTTGGGCGACTCGATCGAGGGCAACAGCACGATTTCAGCCTACCGGCAAAAATGCCGAAGTTACAGGGTGATTATTCGCTAGATCCGCCCGAGGAGCGTGAATCGGTCTTGTAAAAACCGGTTCCCTTGAAGGCGATTCCCACGGGCGAAAAGACCTTCTTAAGCTCTCCACCGCAACCCTCGTGGATGGTCAGTGCTGGGTCTGAGAACTTTTGGACCGCCTCCACGCGCTCGTGGCACTTTTGGCATTCGTACTCATACGTAGGCATTTCTCTATTTTAGTGGGCGGCGGGCAATGCCATTTCGGAGTCGGTATTTTTGCAAAATAGGTCCCAGAATTTGCCATTTATTTGGAGCAGAGTTCTCCCTCGCTACCACTACCCTTAAGTGTCCTGTTCGAGAAGGGGAGAGCTGATGCCATTTCGTGAGCCAAGTGAGACCAGTCGTGAGCGCCAGATGGCACTGGTGTGGTGGTTGAGTTCATCCAAAGAGGGCATGACCCAACGCGACATCGTCGAGCAGGTCACGGTCACTGGACCGAGTGACGGCACCAACGTACGCACTCGCGTAAAGGCCTACGAAGGCGCCCCCGACACCATTCGCGCCAAGTTCGAACGCGACAAGGTCGACCTTCGAAACGCTGGCTTTGAGATTCTCGTTAACAACACGGATCCCGCGAATCCGAAGTACCGCATTGAAAAAGACGGCGCCTTCGCACCCGCCATCAACTTCACCGATGAAGAGCACGACGTCATTGCTCTGGCCCTTCGCTTCTGTGGCTTCGGAAAGTCCGGCGCATTCTCACTCTTCAACGCGCTGCCTCCGGTAGATGACTTCGCCGTAAACGTTGAGGTCTACAACCCAATTCTGCGCGCCATTAATACCCGTCGAGTTTTAAACTTTGACTACGACTCCACTGAAATTCGTGCCAGAGAGGTTGAACCGATTCAACTCAACGTGTACCTCGGCGTGCCGTACTTAGTGGCCATGGTTCGCGGAACGGACAAGCTCCGCGGATACCGCCTGAACCGCATTGTGAGTATCCCAACTACCACTCCCGACACCTTCGAGGTGACGCCTGAGGCGAAGGAGCGCGCCAACGCCTGGACTCCGAAGTACGAGCCAGAAGAAGAGACCATTTTCGTCACCGGCACCACCAAGAAGACCTTTGCCCCTCGACTGCAGATGCAGTACGAAGAGGCGACCGTGAAGGAGGTCGACGAGGAGACGGTTGAGTTCTCGGTGCCCTTTACGGCGTTGAACGATGCCGTTCGCTTCGTCATTGGTTCGGGACTGCGCATCCAGGTCTCCGGACCGAACAAGGTAATTACCGAAGCCAAGTCGTGGTTAGAACAGGTCAACAAGGGTGTCGTGCCCAAACCCTCAGACATCAGCTTCCCCGCGGCGGGCAAGAGTTCGAACTTGGCTCTCGCATTCAAGTTGCTTCACATGGTCCACCAGAACCCTGAGGGCCTACGCATCAGTGAACTCGCGCAACGTGCAGAAATTGACGAAGATCAAGTGCGCGAGATCATGGGACGTCTCTCGTGTATTTTCTTGCCCGGCAACTCAGCCGCCACCTACCCGGCGTACGTTATTAAAGAGTGTGACGACTGGGATAACGAAGAAACCGATGACTCGCTCTACATCCCAACTTCGGATCTTCAGCACTTCGACGATGCATCACAGATGATGTGGCGCGATCTGTTTGAGGTCAACCTCGCATTGCACGAAGCCAACCGTGTTTACCAAAACAAGACCATGGAGGGCGCAATCGCGAAGATTGAAGCAGCCTGTGAGGACTTCGTGCGCTTCGAGATGGCCGATCAAGAGCGCCAGGTCGCCGTGATTCGAGACGCTATCGCCAAGCACCTGCAGGTGACCATTAGTTACTTCACCGATGAAGCCGACAGTGCGACTGAGCGCACCATCATTCCCACGGAGATGAAGATGCTGAATGGCCACTCTTACGTGCGTGCCTGGTGCCTTCTGCGCAATCGCTGGCGCAACTTCCGCGTTGATCGCATTGAGTGGGCGAAGGATGCTTCACCGGCTCAGGCCATCGAAGTTGACCCGAAACCTAATTGGCTGACGACTTTTGCCGAGAGCGGGGACCCCGTGGTGATCGTGATGGATGCCTTCTTGCGCTTTCACTTCGAGTCAATCCCTAATGCTCGATGGGGTCGCGTGAAGGACGGACGTCACGCCGTTGAGTTTCGTGTGATTAGTGAGAACTTCCTCGAAAGCCTGATGGTTCGTGCGGGTAAGGGAGCTGTCGTAGCCCAGGGAACCCCTGAACAATTAGTGGCGGGGCACGAGCTCGCAAAGTTGATCGCCAAGAACCTGTAGGGCAACCGTTGGGACCTCGAAGAGAGGTGTCCAATTGCTACACATTTTTGCCCGTCGAAGTGACGACGTCCGCTATTTCACCTCCGACCCGGCCTACGAGTTGGCGGGTCTGCGCGATGGTCCCGCCGGATGGTGGATAAGGGGAGGGGGCGACCTCTCTGACCCAGAGCGCGTTGGCACGGTTTTCGGAGGTTCGAGCCGTTCGCGAACCATTGGTTACGACTTAATCTTCTCGGCTCCCAGAGCTCTGTCGGTTTTATTGGCGATTGATGAGATGGCCGGAATTGAGGTGATTCGAAGCCACCGTCTGGCCGTTAGTGCGGGAGTGGCCTATCTTGAAGCGCACGCCTTGGGTGTCAGGCGTCGAATCACTGGTGAGAGCGAACTGATTCCTGCGCGTTGGCGTGAAATTGCTTCGTTCACTCATGGCGTGAATAGATCCGGAGAGCCACATCTCCACGACCACGTCTTGGTTGGCGCCACTCCCGAACGAGGTAACCGAGCTTTCGACAGTCGCGGCCTCTTTGCCCACCTCGAAGCGGCCGACGCCCTCTACCGAAGTGAACTCCGGTACCGAGTCGGGGTTGGAACTACTTATATGCCAGTGCGAACCTTCTCGGGAAATGAACTCGTGGTCGGTGTCGACGACGGGTACCGCGCACTGTGGAGTGGCCGAGAAAGCGGTAACTTGCCGAAGCGGATTTGGACTCGTGAGGAGATCCGGGGCAGGTGGGCGCAGGATTTGTCTCGCTTTCGTCCGTTTGCTGAGAGCGCTCCGCTAGTGCAGAACAAGGAAGAATTCGACGAGCATGCATTCGCAGCGCAACTCTCGAGCGAGACCAGCATTTTCCGAAGGAATGTCGTTAGCGCGTGGGCGAATGCAACTTCGTTTGGTTCCTTGGCTAACGTAAGCGCTCTTTCAATTGACCGTCTTCTCAATCAATCCGAAAGGGAAGTTGGGGTGCGAGAAAGTGAAATCATTCGTAGTCGCGTGTTGCAGTTAGACCGTGTTCGAGCATACGGACCTCGACCTTTAGAGGTGAACGGACTCGCTGACTGGCTCGCTCGCGAGGTCGAACCTCGCGTCTTTGAACCAAGGCGTGAGTTGAATCCACTGAGGAGTTTTCGATGCGTTGAGCCCAATGGCAAATCCCTTTCGGCCATTCGCTACGTCAGCGATTGACAACTTTTGGTGTTCGTGCCACGCAGAAGTCTGGTTGGTTCCTCGCCCTCGGCGCGGACGATGAATTGATGATTGAGCCCGAAAGTGAGAACCCCCGAGACTTCGAATCATCTCCAACGTGGCGCGGTCCGCGATGCCGGGAAGAACGACCGTGCTAGCGAAGAGAGAAAGGAACCCTTGGGCTTGCTCACCCCAGCGGCTCCGCGCTTGCGAGAGGTCCTGCAAGCACGCGAGGGT
>TBL_comb48_EPIDRAFT_1002466_pt1 | contig 12854 bp, 10 predicted proteins | sample TroBogEpilimnion_37_FD_10681 | JGI IMG/M metagenome (IMG submission 10681)
CGCGGTAATCGCCACATCATGGACTCGATGTAATTTGCCGTGTTAGCCGACGCTGATCCTCGCACTGGATATATCGACCTACGTGGTCACCAGGTCTGGACCAAAGAGTGGGAGAACAATGGTGAACCAGTCGTGCTTTTGCACGGCGGTTTAAGTAAGACCGAAGGTTTCGATTGGGCAGTCCTGCCCGCAGTTGAACACGATCACCATGTCTATGCCTATGACCGCACCGCACACGGCCACACCGGCATTCGCGACGGTTTTTATCACTTTGATTTTCAGACCGACGAAGCAATCGCCTTTCTTGAAGATGTCGTCAAAGGCCCAGCGCACCTGATTGGCTGGAGCGATGGCGGAATCATTTCGTTGATGGTTGCCATCAAGCGCCCAGATTTAGTGAAATCCATCGTGGCAATCGGAACCAATTACCACTACGACTGCGGACTCAGCATCGAGGAAGGCCCGATTGAAATTTCGGACGAAGACAAGGCGTGGTTTGAGGCGAACTCACCTGATGGTTCTGCTCGCCTAAAAGAAGTTATTCAAAAGGCCTTCGATGTCTGGAAATCAGAACCGAACATGACAGTCGAACAGCTGGCGACAATCACCTGTCCAGTATTAGTTCTAACCGGCGATGACGAACCCTTTAGCAATCACCACACCATTGATTTATACGAAGCACTCCCCAATGGCCGGCTGGCAATAGTTCCGGGCACATCGCACCACGTCATTCGTGAACGTAGTGACTTGGCATGCATCATGATCGAAGATTTCTACCAGCGCCCTGGATATCCGATGACGAAGTCGCCACGACTTCGGGCGGCGCGCACAGCCGAGCTTCAAGCTCATTTACCGTCAGAGTAAATTAAATAAGCAGTAGCTCTCGGCCCTTTTCTACGGCAGCTTCCCGAGAATCTACGCCTAATTTACGGTACACGTTCTTCAGGTGAGTTTTAATCGTGTTGTTCGAGATATGCAACGAACCAGCAATTTGAGAAATCGGAAGCCCAGTAGAGAGTCGACGCAAAATATCGAGCTCCCGCTTCGTTAACGGTTGATCCAAACCAGCACTATTTGCACCCGAGCGCTTCAAATTTTCACGAACTGCAGCAGCAAGATTCTCCACGTAAACGTTTGGGTGCGTATTCGAAAAAGTAAGAAGCAGATTTTGGAATTCTGCAGTCTGCGTCAAGAAAATGAAGCGGTGACCCTCACCCATCGCAAGGTGTATCGCATCATGAATATGTTCTTGGGCTTCGTTAGGACGATTGAGCTTGAGCGTGGCTGCGACAATTGCAGCGTTGAGCTCTTCTCGCAAATTACTACGCGGCAGCGTTGCAATTATTGCGTCCGCCTGGGACGGGTTTCTCATTCCAGCCACGCCAGCTACAACCGCGCTAATTGTTGGGGTCTTCGGCATTCGAAAGAGCAGTTCTTCGATGCGTTCCGTGTCCCGGAGCAAAATCCGAATAAAAAGTTCATTCTCATCAACAACCCGGTGAATATCCTGGCCCAATGTGGCATTAGCAAGATCGGCCCGACATTCACGAAGCGTCTTTAAGCTATCGCTGAAGTTTCCGGCCGATGCTTCGATCAACGCTGCCTTAGATTTCAAGGCGCCAACCCAAGGATTCATTTCATATTTTTGAGCACTCTCAATCAGAGCCCGAGCGGAATCGAGTGCCTCTTCCGTTCTCATGTATTCGCGATGTACTTCCGCCAAAACGTAATGTGCGTCGTAGGGAGCGGCGATTCCTGCATATCCGTGCTTCTTCGATTCATCAATTACGTACCGTGCTAAATCGCGAGCTTCCTTTAAGTGTCCTAGTGCCAATGCCGTCATCGCTTGGATTGCAGGCAACCCAAGGCGTGGTAATCCATCGTTGATATAGGGCAACTTTTCCGCGATGGCGCAGATTTTCTTAAGTGATTCTGCATCTTCCATAAGGAAAGCGGCGGCAGCTCCAAATCGAAGACCTGTCAGGGCTTTTGGAGCCATGTATTCCTGGGGCAGATAGTTCAATGCGGCTAACTGGAGTGAAATTTCGATGGCACGAGAAAGGTTTCCGTAACCGAACTCGAGCCGACTTTCCATGACTGCAAGTTCACCACTGATAGAGCCTTCTAGCTGACTGCCAGGCGTGAGATTTACTAACTCTTGATATTTAATCTTAAAAGTAGCCAACGAATCCGAGACCATAGATGCGTATGCGTTCACGAATATTTCACCGAGCTCGCCCAGGCCTTGAGCTTCTGCGATGTTCTTACTCCATCGGCGAATAACCGAACCCTCGCCGGTGTAAATCATTCGGCGAGCGTTTCGGTAAATAACCGATTGTGCTTGCTCGTAATCATTAATGGCCACCAGCAATTCAATGGCATCCAACGGTCGATCAATTTCGATAAGCGCATCGGCGGTTCGCTGAGCAACCTCACGATAAAGCTCTGGTTTGCCCTCGAGGAAGGTGAGCAGAGCTTGCTTAATCATCGGGTTAATTTCGTAGTAGTTTGAATCTTTTCCGATTTCAGTAATAAAAATTCCGTCGATAGCCATTCGGCGGAGCTTTTGTTGAGCAAGGGGTTCAGTGCTCATTGCTTCTACGATTTCGGTATCGAGATATGGGAGTAAGGCCATGGAGAGGAGGAAGTTATGATCGATTTCCGGCAAAGCCGCCAACGCAGCGTTAGTAAGAAGATTGACATCAAGGTTTCGAAAGTTTCCGATGCCCTCTGCTTCAAAATTTTGCAATTTGTCGAAATTCTTCAATAGCATCTTGACGCCAGCGGGCCAACCCTGAGCCCGATCAAGAACCTGTCGAACTTTCTGCTCGCCCGCATCGACTTTATAGAAGCCGGCGATTGTCGAAATCTCTGCTTGGCTTAATTTCAATTGGTCCGCAGTGATGATAGAAAGCACGTCGAGCGCTGCCGCTCGTGAATAATCAACACTTGGGGTGGTATTTCGAATGGTAATAGTGCGCATATTGAATGGTGTTGAATTAGTGAAAAGTTGATTGCCCTCGAGATGTGCAGCTGAAAAATTGTGGGCGTTATCGACGATAAGAGTGACTTGGCCAGGTACCAGCGCAATTTCATTTGCGAAATCGACGATTCGCTTGTTCTGATCAAAATCGCCACTACGCATCTCTTCCGCCCATGGCGCGAACTTTGGATAAATACGACGGAAGGCTTCAATCATATGGAGCAATGTGTCGTGCGGGGTATCGCTCTTAGCTGCTGTGAACCAGACAATCTCATCCGTACGATGCGATGCCCATTCAGCGACTGCGGTGGTCTTGCCATACCCGCTTGGAGCGATCACAAAGATTGCATGCGGAGCAGGCCTATCAAAAATTTCGGTCAGATGCGGGCGAGGCACGGTCGAGGGTGATACCTCGGGCGGCACGATCCGGCTGAGGACTACACCGGGCAGTGGTTCGTAGATGCGGGTGGGTACTTTCTTGGCCATTGTTGAGGCCTCCTCACCCCTGATGGAATTTTGACATGGGGTGAGGGCGAGAACAACGAAAAGTAGCTAGCTAGGGGTGATTTCACCTATGAGCATCACCCGCGAGTTATTCTTACAGGCGAGAGCTACTCGAGCACCATCCATGCGGTCGTGGCCTTGGGCAACTTGTTGCCCGGCTTGATTAGACCGCTGCTCATCAAAACGCGCCCCTTGGGCAATGTGAAATCAACGCCACGGAAGTTGGTGAACGACGCCCAACCGTTAAGTCGCTTGAAGCCAACGACCTCTTTGTTTGAGGTGCGAATCCATTCAAGATCCTCGGTGGTCTGCCATTTTTTGCGCAACGCCAGCGCCGCGCGATACATAGTCAAAGTCGAATCGACGCGCGCGGATTCAGACTCAACCGAATGATCAGCGAACCATGATGGTTGCGGTAGATGGGCGCCTCCGGTTCCAAATCCGAATGACTTCCCGGTTGAGGTCCATGGCAAAGGCACGCGGCATCCGTCGCGACCTTTTTCGGTGTGAACGACTGCAACGCCCTTGATTGTCTTGCCATCCCGCTTGAGAAAGACCGGTTGCAATTTAGTCACGATGTTGCGATACCAAGTTGGATCTTGCAGATCTTGATGCTTGAGGTCGGCGACTTCGCGCAGACCCAGCTCTTCTCCTTGGTACACATATGTGCAGCCCGGCAACGCCAACAACATCATGATTGCTGCGCGGTGGCGTTTGAGGCCAAGTTCAACGTTGAGCGGCTTGGACTTTCCATCAGAAAGCATCCACTCGTTGATATTGGTGCCATCAGGTAGGCCATAAACAGTCGATGTTCGTACCCGATCGTGATTGTTCAGCACCCAGGTCGACGATGAGCCCTCAGTTTTCGCAAGTTTGAGATTTCGATCAATCGTTGTTTTGAATGCGTCGGCCTTGAAGTCAAGACCAAGCATGTCGAAGTTGAAGGCCTGTCCAAGTTCATCTGGGCGGGCATACAACATGCGTCGGGGCGCCGCTACATAGGCTTCCGCAACCGCTACTCGAGGAGGGTCGTATTGATCAAAGAGCTTACGCCATTCACGATAGACGGTGTGGACTTCATCCCGATCAAAAAGAATGTCGGTGCCCTTCAGGCCAACTCGGAACGAGTCAATCTTTGAATATGACGAATTGATACGCGACATATCCTTNTTCANNGCNTGNGCNACNTCNATNCGGAANCCATCNACGCCGCGGTCTGCCCAGAACTTCAGGGTCTTTAAGAAATCTAATTCAACTTCGCGGTTATCCCAGTTGAAGTCTGGTTGTTCCGGTGCAAATAAATGGAGATACCACTGTCCAGGCGTTCCGTCTGGATTGGTTGTTCGAGTCCATGCAGATGGCGCGAAGTGTGAGACCCAATCGTTGGGTGGTAGTTCACCATTCTTGCCCTTGCCATCGCGGAAGATATAGCGATCACGAGCTGCAGAACCGGGCGCAGATTTCAGTGCCTCTTGGAACCAGGCATGCTGGTCGGATGAATGGTTTGGGACGATATCCACGAAAACTTTAATTCCAACTTTGTGAAGCGCCTTCAGCATCCGGTCAAAATCTTTAAGCGTTCCTAACCGAGGATCAACATTTCGATAATCTGCCACGTCATATCCGCCATCAGCAAGCGGTGATGGATAGAACGGACTCAACCAGACCGCATCAAGGCTCAGCGACTTTAGGTAATCAACTTTTGAGGTGATGCCGTTGATATCACCGAGGCCATCGCCGTTGGAATCTTTAAACGAGCGGGGGTAAATCTGATAAATCGCGGCCTGACGCCACCACTGTGAATCGGTCATCCGGCGAGTTTAACGATGACCTCCTGATAAGCGCCAAGTCCAGGCACCACTTTGTTGCGAACTTTTCCNAGGTCATCCCANANCCGTAGTTGAACGCCGTCTCGCGCCCATGGTTGTGAGATGAATGTCTCTGCCTGTGCTTGAGTGAACACTCCGCCTTGCATCTCCAGCGTCTTGCGACTTGCTTCAGAAAGTAGCGAAAGGTATTCCGGGTCGGTGGCAACTAAATATTGTTTTGCTTCCACATGAAGGCGTACTGGCTCACTTACGGCAGAAGGGAACCGATCGGCCACCCAGGATGCTCCTACCTCATCATGATGCGCGTCTACACCACTGTCATAATCATCAACGGAGCTGGGAATTAATAAGTGGCCGATATCGTGCAAGAGCGAGGCAACAACAAGCTCGTCACTTGCTCCCGCTTCACGCGCCAGCGCTGCGCATTGGAGCATGTGCTCGACCAGTTTCACATCTTCGCCGAGATACTCCTCGGAGACGCCTGATGTGAAGAGCGCTTCAATCTCGTAGTAAACCTGGTTCACGCTCTGCCCTTCAAATGAATTATCCGATTTCTATCCTCTGTCGTGCCTGCACCGAGCTCCAAATCAAACTCACCATTGCGGCGTTGCCAGTGGTTAGCTGACAATATCCGAGAGAGACCAGCGATGTTAACCGGATTAGAAAGGTCCGATGTCGCATCCGAAAGTTCAATCGGGCTTTGGTGATCAAAGACTGTCGTAACTATCGCAAGATCCGCGCCGTCTCGAATGATTTCCAGGAGTCGCCCCTGCTGTGGCCAATCGATATTCGACGCGGTCTGGATATGCCAAAAACCGTCGTAGCCTTCTTCGCCGATGTACTCAACTTTGTGCTCATGGTTGTGGCCAGCTAGCCACAGAATCACCCGGGGGTGCTTGAGGAGCTCGGTGACCAACTCTTCTTCCCCCACTCGTCGATCTGCGCCCTCGTGAGCATAAAGATTAAAGAGGGTGGAAGCTGGGTGATGCGACAGCAATACCAAGTATTTGGGAGCTTCGTCGGCAAGGACTTTCTTTAACCACAAGAATTGCGATTCATCGATGGAACCTTGCCACCCACCATTGATGTTGACGGTATCAAGCGAGACCAATCGAATATCTCCAATATCGGTATACCAATATTTCGTGCCACGTAAAACGTTATCTTGCGTCAATCCATGGCCATGGCCGCATGATTGATGAATCTGCGCCCAATCCGACGGCTTATTAAATCGACGTCGCGGGTCTGCCGTCGTGGGGCGGAACTCGCCGCCTTCAGCACGGGGGTAGCTCGTTGGTCCGACTTGTGTGAAGTTGCCAAACATCGCACCTAAATCTGTGTCGGGAGCTAAACCAATCAGTCGTTGATCTCCAGTAGCAAAAGCTTCGAGCACTTCATCAGGTGGAACGGTGCCCTGCAGCAACGCATCGTGGTTTCCATGCGTTGCATACCAAGGATGGCGCATGCCCACAGCATCAAAGGGTTGGCGGATTGCCTTGGTTAATCCAGGTACTGCAGGGAATCCATACAAAGAGCGCGGATAATCGTCTTCACAATCCAACGGTGTGCCCTCAGGATTCCAATACGAGCGGTCATACGTTTCCTTTCGCTTCTGGGCAACGCCCTCCCACTCATCAGTACTACCGCTATCTGGATGCACCACACCGCCATCCATCAAGGTGAGATACCAATCGAGCTCATTTGCTTGTGCGTTATCCGTGACATCGCCAGTTACTACAACCGCGTCAATCTTTCGACCCGTTGCCGGACCATGCTCAATCCGATTGATGGTGCGAATCATTGATTCAAGTGTCTGGGTAGTGAGAATCTCTTGCGCACGATAGGCGCCCACCAGCTTGATGAGTTCAGACATCGGATGGTGCGGATCTGCAAAGCGGTCCATCAATTCAACTCGGGCAGGCGACTGCGCATCACAAATATGCAAGTCAGAAATATGAATTAACGACAGAAGGGATTCACCAGTTGGAAGAGATGTATCAATGGCTTCGCCAGCCGCAAACTCTAGATTGCGCCAGCCTTTCTCATTCGCGACTCCTCGGACAATCTTCTGCTTTTGGGTATCGAGATCAGACACTTTCGACCATCACGGCTTCAGCGGCAATGTGAAGTTTCACAGAATCTCCGGTATCCAACTTCTTCGCTTCTTTACTGCTCATTTCGGCATAGATGAGCTCGTCCATGCCCACGTCGATCCCGACTCGGGTCATAGGACCCAAGAAGGATTTAGTAATCACTGTGGATGCCAAAGAGGATGAGCTCTTTTCCACCGAAATATTCTCAGGCCGTACCAATGCGCGGACTTCTTCGCCCTTCTTGACACTCTCGGAATGCTCCGAGATTTCAAGTATCTGATTGAGGACCATTACTTCACCCTTTGATTCAACCAAAGCAGGTATGCGATTTGTGAGCCCCACAAAGCCAGCGACGAATGTTGATTTCGGCTTGTTGTAAAGATTTCCAGGGACATCTATTTGTTCTAGGTTGCCATGATTCATGACGCCCACACGATCTGAAATCGCCATCGCCTCTTCTTGGTCGTGGGTCACGAATAGCGTGGTGATACCTAACCGAGTTTGCAGACGGCGAATCTCATCCCGCAAGGTTGTGCGCACTTGCGCATCTAACGCTGATAATGGTTCATCCAGCAATAAAACACGTGGTTCAATCGCGAGTGCGCGAGCAAGGGCTACACGTTGTTGCTGCCCACCAGATAATTGATTAGGACGACGATTGGCCTGAGTAGATAAGCCCACCATCTCTAGCAATTCATCAGCCCGCTTCTCGCGCTTCGCGGAGTCAACGCCACGAACGCGAAGTCCGTACTGAACATTTTCAGAAGCTGTCATATTAGGAAAGAGAGAATACGCCTGGAAGACCATGCCGATGTTGCGCTGACTCGCATTCACGTTCTTCATAGACTTGCCATCAATCTCGACTTTGCCACTGTATTCACGATCAATGCCAGCAAGAATGCGCAGTGCTGTGGTTTTGCCACAGCCCGAAGGACCAAGCAGCGTCACAAGCTCGCCTGGGTTTAACGTCAATGAGAAACTATTGAGGGCCTTCACTGTGCCGAAGCTGCGAGTCACATGCTCGAACTCAACCGTGCTTCCGTGCATATCTTTAGCCATGTGCGAGTACTCCCTTACGGTTTCTCTTGAACTTAGGAATGAATGCCAGAATGAGAAGGATTAACCAAGCGCCCACAAGGGTTGCGACCGATAGTGCCACCGCTCCCAAAATATTCTCTTGTGAAACGTTGGTAACCCAGGTTGGGAAAGTGCGGAAGTGCAGGAGCGATGCCAGCGTGTATTCGCCCAATGTCAGCGCGATGGTAATGAAAAGCGCACCTGTCATTGCTGATGCAATCGCAGGAAGAATCACACGACGAAGTGTCGTGAACCAACTGGCCCCCAGTGATTGAGATGCCTCAACCAAGGTTTGTAAAGGAATCGACTGCAAACCAATATCGAGCGCGCGATAGACGTAGGGCATCGCAACAATCACATAGAAGAAGCAGAGCTCATATGAAGTCGATTGCAACCACTTGGGCATTGCGACTTGAGCTCCAATGGCGAGCGAAACGACCGGAATAACAATCGGAATCAGACAGAAGAACTCGACAACACGGCGCCATTTACGGCCACCTAGATGCAAATACACCACTGTCGGGACCAACAAAGCCATGACCAGCAAGACAGTAACGAGGGCGAGTCGGAGCGAGACCGCTAGGTTGTTGTAAAAGCCGCTCTGATGAATGATCCAGGTGTAGTTAATCAACGAATGACCAACGCCGTTTAAGCCACGGAACGAATATTCGCCAGCGGCAATGAGCGGCGAGAGAAAGAAAACAATCGCAAAAATAAACGAAATGATGGTCAGCGGTGAGTACTTTCTCATGAGCGACCCTTCGAGAACTTCAAGAGCCCGAGATAGGCGACAATCGCTAGTCCCGATACGAAGACCATGCCCATCGCCAGCGCGTCACCCAGGTTAGCTTCGCTCGGGATGACGTTGCCGTCAACCAGCGTGCCGATGACCAATGGCACCAGCGGAAGATTGCCAATCGTCATCGCTCGCGCCGTTGCATAGGCCGAGAAGGCGGAAGCAAACAAGAGCAGCGTTGCGGAGAGAAATGCTGGAAAAAGAATTGGAGCGGTGACAAACCGAAAGAACTGGAAGGCGTTTGCTCCCAACGAATCGCTGGCTTCAGCCCATTCTTTCTTCATATTTTCAATAGCGGGCGAGAAAATGATCACCATCAACGGAATTTGGAAGAAGCAATAGACCAACAGGATGCCCCAGAAGTTTCCGAGGTCAAAAGATCCCGCATAGATATCCCAGTGAAAAAAGAGCAAGATTTTAGTAACGAGGCCATCTTGGCCAAATGCCGCAACGAACATGAACGCTAAAGGCACGCCGCCGGTATTTGCCAAGACGCCGGCCGCACTGTTGGTGAATGACTTTACAGAGCCGGAGGTCTTTGAGATTGCAAAGGCGAGGATTGCACCCAGAAATCCAGCGAGTAGAGCAGAAAATAACGACAACTTGAATGATGAGATGAACGCATCGCGGTAATTGCCGGAGAAGAGCAGCTTATAAACGCTCAGGCTTATGTGATGGTGGTTATCGGTGATAGAGGCTTTGGCGATGGAAAAGATAGGCCAGAAGAGAAAATAGCCAGCGAATAGAAGAAAGGGGACGATGCCCCAAAATGATGTGGCACGGATTCGATGCATGAAAGCGGTCAAGCCGCTGCTGTGATTGCTCACAGCAGCGGCTGTCCCGGTGTTGCTCATCATGAGTTAGGAGTTCCCTCAAACTGCCTAACTTAGATCTTTGGCCAGCCGGTCTTGAGAACATCGACCGCCTTAGTCTGTTGATCGATTGTTGGAGTGATAACTGGAAGAACCTTCTGCGCAGGCAAGATCACATTTGGCGCAGCAACCAAGAGCTTCTTAGTTGTCATTACAGGTCCAAGGATTGGAGCAGCTCCGCCAAGACGGAAGATGTTCTGTCCACCCATGAGCTCGTTGAAGATTGAGCTTCCGGTAACAGTTCCCTGCTTGATGTTGTAAGGCTCTTGTCCATCAAGACCGCTTGCAAGCAAGCCCTTCTTCTCGGACATCATGAACTCTTCCCACAAGCGTGCTGCTGCTGGGTGTGGCGCCTTTGCGTTGATACCGAAGATGTAAGGAGTTCCGGTAACAGCTGCATCAGAAGGAACGATGTACTTCAAAGTTACGCCAGCCTTTGCTGCTTGAGCAGCTGCACCTGGAGCGTTGAAAGACCAATCGGTCCATGCCTTGGTTGAACCTGATACAACAGAAGCAGCAGTTGCTGGTGCTGATGAAAGGTTGCCTGCTTGCTTCAACTTGTGGAAGTAATCGATTCCTGGTTGAACGTTGTCGAGTGATCCACCGTTAGCAACTGATGCTGCCAAAACAGTCATCAAAGCTTCTTGAGCTCCGGTTGGATCTCCTGCGATTCCAACAGAGTGCTTGAACGCTGGGTTAAGAAGGTCCTTGAACGAGGTAGGGGCGACCTTGTCCTTTGCGTTGTAGCCGATAACGATCTGACCAGAGTAGTTACCTACCCAGTTTCCTGCTGGATCCTTCCAAGCAGATGGAATGTCATTGAATGTCTGAACCTTGTAGTTAGCAAAGAGTCCAGCAGCATCTGCGAGGTGTGATGCGCCAATGTCTACGACATCTGGCTGTGCATCAGCAGGAGCTGTTTTGATTGAGTTAATTTCATAAGCCGATGAACCGTTTGGATTGTCATCGTTGATGTGAATTCCAAATGCAGCCTGGAACGAGTCAATTGCATCGCCGTAATCTGCCCAGTTGCGCAAAACGGTGGTGATGTTGAGTGTGCCTTCTGCCTGTGCAGCCTTTACGAGGCCGTCAAGACCACCGAAGTCCGCGATAGATGTTGCTGATGAAGCGTCAACTGCATGTGCTGAAGATGTTGCTACTACAGGAACTACTGCAACAGCCATTGCTGCAGCGATTCCAACGAGATGCTTACGCATATGTTCCTCCTTGAGAGTGGTGATTGAATCAAACTCTCGAAAGGTGGACGGCGAGGATGTTGTGAATATCTAAGTGGTTATAAATAAGTTAACAGTTGGGTGACATCGGTGAGCACATGAGTCGCGCCAGCATCAAAAAGCGCTTCCGGCGAATGTGTTCCCGAATCAATCCCCATGATCATTGGTGCACCAGCAGCGACTCCACTTTGCATGTCGCTCATCGTGTCACCGAGAACAACAACGTTCTTTACCGAATAGTTGCCGTTCGTTAACAAGTTATACATTTCTAGGCTGCGAAGAATCATGTCTGGCGCTGGCCGACCTGCCGCAACCTCGGATGCAGCGACAGAAACATCAATGAGCTCGCGCCATCCCAAGGAGTCGATGATGGGATCCAGAATTTCTCGTGGAAATCCAGTAGTTATAGCGATGCCAATACCTTGTGCACGAAGTTCGTGAAACATTTCTGACACGCCTTCGAATTCCTCGAGCGCGCCCTGCCGGGTCAGCTCTTGATATGCCTGAACGAAGTGCTCGTGTGCGCCCTCTGCTTTCTCAAGGTTTTGGTCAAAAAGATGGAGAAAAACATCAATCTTTCGCTGACCCATCGTCGCCTGCACGTAATCAATCATTGAAGACAACTGGGGTGTTCCCCGCTCAACGCCCATGGCAACGGCGGCAATCACAAAGGCTTCGACAACGAGGCCGTCGTCTTTTGCGGTTGTTCCCGCAACATCAAATACCGCGAGCTCTATAGCTTCCACGCTTTAATCGTCTCCTCTGCGATAGCTGCTGAAAGCGTGTTGCCACGCCCTCCACCTCCGGTCACGATGACGACTCCAGGCTCGATTTCCTTTCGGAAATAAATATCTGGACTAGTGGACTGGCTATACACACCATCCCACCGGCGAGCAATAGCTGGTGATGCCGAGCCAAATATGTTGCTGATGACTTTTTGCAGGTGAATATATGGCGCTTCGTCGAGTTCGTGCGAAAATGGTTCAGCGTATTCATGGGTATCGCCAATAGTCATCGAACCATCCAAGCGCTGAACCAAGAGCAACTGCATCTTGTACTTGGCGGCGACTTCTGGCTGAGCTGGCAATCGATCGAGCGAGAGATCCTTGAAGGCTGGGTAATAGCGAAGTGAATCACCGTCAGCAATGGAGTGACTAACTGAATACGGTGGAACAGTTGTGGCGGCCATTTGGAGCCGCACCTTGCGGACTGGGGCTTCATCCATAAATTCTGAGATGAACCCAGCATGCGCTGCGCCCGCGCAAATCACCAGATAATCGCCATGAATCTGCGTTCCGAGATGATCGACTACGTAGTGCCCTGATTCAGAGTGACCCATTTCTACGACTTCAAAATTGTTGATCCATTCGTAATGTGGATTCTGCAACAAGTAATGACGTAATCCGCCAAAGAGTAAATTGGGTTCAACCGCAGCATCTTGAGTGCATCGCAACGATCCCAGATA
>TBL_comb48_EPIDRAFT_1002468_pt1 | contig 12850 bp, 12 predicted proteins | sample TroBogEpilimnion_37_FD_10681 | JGI IMG/M metagenome (IMG submission 10681)
AATTGGGTGTAGGTTGGATTGCTATAAAGGGTAGGGTTTGATAGGTAGGGTGGCAATGGTTGAGTTGGCATACGTTGACAAGAGTTAGGTTGCTGTACGTTGTTGTACATTGAATGTATAAGAGCCGCGTGTATGGCATACGTCGAGAAAGTATATAACAAGAGTGCCCTCAAATAAATCACAGTTATTTTCTTAAAAAGTCCTAGAATGAGCGGCGAAGTCCCCTATAAGTTTATACTAACAACGATCGCATTTGCAGTCGTTGTTGGTATTATTGTAAATTTCACATATACGACTCCCAAATATAAACGTGTAGATGAAGCATTTTATGGAGGAGCTGCGATAGGATCAGGACACCCTGATTGCCTCCGGACCCTACCAGAAGGCTCGCAGTTATTAAATGTACTACAAAGCCGTTTGAATCCGTCCGTATCAGAAGGCGCATCCGATTACAAGGAGATGGAGCTACTGCTTAGCAAAATGGCATGCTTAAAGAAGGATTTAATGTCACCCAGTGGCATTGTCGAGGCTACACGCTATCAGGCATTTGAAACCGCGCACGATCGCATTGCTGTTGCTGAACTGTGTGGAATGTGCATGTCGCACAATATTTCATCCCGCGACTTGGATATTATCTTTGCTACATGGCGTGATCGCGGCAAGGTACTTATGCGAAGACTGTGTACCGAGGCGGATTTGAAAGAGCCCGAGGTTGTAATGGTAGAGGAGCTGTTTAAGAAGGCATATGATGAAGTCTATGACATTGCGACAAGTCGCTGTCTAAAGACCGATTTTAGCCAACAAAATGGCGGATCGACTGGCAACGGGGATGTCTCAGGATATTCGCCTGAGAATTTGAAAGATTTGCGCGAATATACAAATAAGTATGGAGGACTATCTGCATCTGGATGGAATGGCGCAGTATAATTGCTCAAAAACAACATGACTATACAGAGTAGTACTTATGCGTAATTTAGTACTTGGTAATCGTATTCCCTATGAATATTTTATAACATCTGGAAAGGGACAATCCAATGTGCATTCAGAGGGTTTACCCTATGAGACAGGATCATATGATGCAGCACTTACAAATGCTGGAATTGAGAATGCAAACATTGTACAATATACAAGTGTAATGCCAAAAGATGCAAAAGAAATTACATTGGAAGAGGGTATTTCGCGCATGCAATGGGGAGAAGTAATCGAGTCAATTAAAGCAGAGCAAAATGGGCAGAAGGGTGAGTTTATCAGTGCAGCAGTGATGACGACATCCGTATATGATCTACGTGGTAAATACCTTGGGGGGTTTGCATGTGAATATGCGGGACATGGTACAAAACAGCAGGTTGAGAAAAACCTGGAAGATACCATTTCAGGCATTATTGAAAGAAGAGGTTATGGAACAATTAAAAATGGTGCCAAGATGTATAGAGATAATAAAACCGATAAGGGATATATTATTCATCCTGGTGTCATTTTGATCTATGATTCTTTAAAGGTACAGTCCGATTATGGAACAGTGATTGCTGCGATCTGTTTTGTATCATATCATTTTCCAGTCTTACGCATGAATAAATCAAGAAATACACGTAAAAATATGAGTACCATTCATACCAATCGCAAAAGGCGACGAACATTAAACAATTATCACTGAGTATTTAGCAGAATGGGCAATCCTTCTTAGGGCATCCGCATTGTGGCTTAGGCATCCCGCATTGATTGCATACTGGTTTCTTAGGAGGAGCCGAGCATGCATCGCATTGCGGCCGACCGCATCCACACGAGTGTTTATCCATAGGCATCTTAGGCCAATTGGCGTAAAGAAGCATTCCTACAACGGCAATAAATAGTACAATAATAAATGATAGAAACAGCATATCTATTTATGATATTACAAGAAATTATTTAACTGTATAACTATGTATAACTATGTATAACTATGTATAACTATGTATATAACTAATCACATTTATTACATTATAAATACAATGAATGTGGTTACATCTCCTTTTGTTCGTTTCTTCTTTTCTCCTTATCCCTTTCTTACCGAAAGAGTGAAAGTAGAATCATGAATCCAATCACCTGCCAGGCAGATTGAACCGGACGTGCAAAAGTAAATAGTTCAGGCATCGTGATGTTCCATAGATATTTGCCGACAAAGCCAATGATGACAATTGCAATGATAAGCGAGAGAATTGAGGCAATTACATTTTTATAAGAATCCTTGCGCTCAGGACCGGGCATAGTAGACATACAGTCGACGCCAGCAAGACACAGATCTTTAAGCATTTCTATCTACTGTGATGTTTTTTCATACAAAATCGACTCCAATGTAACTACGTCACGGTGTGCCTGAATATATGTCATAATCTCCTTTGCTTTATCATTAGACTGCAAACACTCCCCAATCCATTTTTCCATGTTCTTCTGCCCCATAGCGGCCTGACGTTTCTGTTTGCGAAATAGCACACGACCACCCGAATTCTTAAGATCTAGTGCACCGATATTATGCTCTTTCATTACACGAACTATGACTTCTTCCAGTGCTTTCATTTTAGTGTTGGATTCGCGAACCTGAATCTTTCGAGCATCGTTCTCCTCTTTCAAGCGACGCCACTCAATAATAGAATGGGTCAACATGCTCAGATCATTCTCTTGGGGAGTAGTAAGGGCCTCCATATTTACGTCTTGTTTTTGTTCGTCCATAGTTATATGATAAACGTAACATATGTTTAAATGGTTTATTACGCATACATAGTCTAAATCAAACAATCGTATATTACAAAAGAATGAATCGATTACCAAGAGATGTACTCCTATACTTGTTTGAATTTGTGGTGGAGCCCCCTAAAAGAATTGTTGAATGGGTCAAACTAAATTTACATCGATTCGAGTTTAGCCATCAGCACTATCTTTGTAGAAATCCGAGTGGCACATTCTTACTTGAATCCAGTTTGAATAAAGTGAACTGGCTGCATATTCTGAAGAATCCATTGGCAGTACCATTTTTAGAGAAGCATCAAGATAAAATAGACTGGAACTATTTCACGCAAAACACAGCAGCGATCCCGTTAATATCCAAGAATATGGATAAAATACAAGATATGGGATGGTTCTTTTTATGTCAAAATCCAAATGCAATGCCGTTAATTGAGAGATATCCAACAAGAATCAAATGGTCACAGCTATCAGGCAATCCAAGTGCAATCGAGATTCTTGTAAGAAATATAGATAAGATTAATTGGAGTAGTTTATCTGCCAATCCTGCTGCTATTTGCATTTTAGAGAACCATTTAGATAAAGTGGACTGGTATTTTCTATCAGGCAATCCGAATGCAGTTCATATACTAGAAAAGAATCTAGATAAAGTGAACTGGGGCTGTCTATGTGAAAATCCAAATACAATGCGAATTATTGCACAGCATTTAGATAAAGTGGATTGGTATTTTCTATCAGGAAATCCAAATGCCATTCATATCATAGAAATGAATCTTGATAAGGTAAATTGGACAAATCTATCAAGAAATCCAAATGCTATTCGTATACTGGAAAATAATCTAGACAAGGTAAACTGGACAAATCTATCAAGAAATCCAAATGCAATTGAATTATTGCAAATACATTTGGATAAAGTAAACTGGGTAACATTAATGACAGATCATCCGTGTATTTTTGAGATAGATAGAAAAGGGTGGTATGAGCGCAGAGAGATATATTACAAGTTAATTGTGGGGAAAGGTAAGCATCTGTATAATAAAATTGAAAGACTCGAAATAAATACTGTATGCTGTAAACATATACATAATGAGCGATAACATAAAGGCTGAGATAGATCCGCTGGAAATGATCTCAAAGAATATTTTATATGAATTATGGTATTCTATTGCAGAGAGTATCTTTAAAAGAGTGTGTGAAGTAACGGAACTGGAAGAGGAAGAGATTGAAGCTTTAAGAACGGTGGCATTAAGACCAAATGATTTTCAAGTAGATATCGTATAATATAGTATAGTAAAATCCCTTAGATAAAAATAATTCCAATCAGGGGGAGGCCTTCACCACTTAAAACAAATACTTCTAACCAATAAAATACTTTCAAACAGGAGGTTTAAAGAAGAGAGCTCTCTCACTTAAAACAAATACTTCCAAACAGGAGGTTTAAAGAAGAGAGCTCTCTCACTTAAAACAAATACTTCNAAACAGGAGGTTTAAAGAAGAGAGCTCTCTCACTTAAAACAAATACTTCCAAACAGGAGGTTTAAAGAAGAGAGCTCTCTCACTTAAAACAAATACTTCAAAACAGGGGGTTTAAGGGGGAGGCTTGCGTCCCCCTAGTTAGGCAAAAAACAACCTTATCCGTTCTCTAATCTGCCCCCTACAAATATAACACGTAGTATTTTGTTTTTTTGAGCAATTACTGCAAAATGTATGCCCACACGGAACAATTGCATTCGCAACAGGCTCTGTTAAGCAAATGGAGCACTGTGGTTCAGAGTCATCATTTTTCAGCATGTTCTGTATAGATATGATTTGACGACATATATTCCACTTCTTATATCCTTCAATAAGCTCTTTATAGTTCTCTTCAAACGCCGAAGAGGAATAGATTCGATCCGCGTATCTTGAAAAGGATTCAATCAATTCAGGAAGCGCCTCATTATCAGACAGAGATGTGACAATTTGAATCCTACTGTGTAATTTATCAAGCATCTCTATCTTCTGAAATAGGGTCGTTTCCAACCGCATCACTTCTTCGCCGATATTTTTATACTGTGTAAACATCCATCGTAACTGTTTCATAAAATCGTGCAATGAGCCCTCACCCTTATGGCGCTTTAGCCCACTGTCAAATTCACTAATGACTGTGTTCAGTGATGCATCCAACTGCAAATCTTTTAATAGATTTGTTTTTGGGTTACTTTTGATAGAGGGAATATCATGCCCAAATTTCTTAAAAATTGTTTCAGCTGCGTTAACAATCTGTGGGGATTTATCAGGATGAATCATAAATGCAAATATTTTGTTATTGTGTTTTGTAATGAGATCTTTTAGTTTCTTCTTAGAGATAGTGCTAATGGTTTGAGATATTTCTTCAGAAGACAGTTTTATATCCGTGCAATGTTTTGATAAAATATTTGTGACAGTCTGCTTGTATCTGTCTGGTATAAAACGTTCCGCAGAATGTTCTGGAAATGTATCATCGTCTATATCTTCATCATACTCTATACTATTATGGTATTGTATCGCTCCAGCCATGCTATTTAATTATATGAAATAACTGAAGGTATACTTACACGTTATATAGTAGGTTCTAATACAGTCGTATCCGGACTTTACACCTCTGGTGCAATTAAATATCGGCACCATCACGATCCAACCGTTCCATATATTCTTTATATTCTTTTCCAGACATACTCGTACCAGGAAAAGCAATAACGATATCATCAGGGTTCTTTATAGAGATTCCCTGCATCTCTTCAGTGGTTACATCTTTCTCGTAATTTCCTCCATACAGTTTTCGTCGATAGGCTTTGATGACGACCCGTCTGTGTTTCTTCTGCGTTTTGGAGCGTTTTGACTTCTTTGTAGTTTTCACGTGCTTTACAGTTCTTCTTGCCATTCTATAATTACATGATATAAACTAAACGCCTGTTTTCACGTTTCGCATATTCTTCCAATGCATGCCGTTTGGTACATCCTTTCATCGGTTTTATGGACCGTGCTGCCAAATAGGCGGCAATCACTTTATCATCGTTTTTAATCTCAAGAAGGCGAGGGGGTTCCTCTTTTTTAGAATAGATGATGGGGGTGCGCGACGTAATATTAAATTCTTTAAGATCAGATGGATCAATGAGTTGTTCCAAAAAGGCGGGTTCGCGAAAATACACAGACGGCATAGCAGGGCATGCTGTCGTGAGATGCCCGTATTTTGCACAGTTGGAACAGTAGCGACTGTTTCGAAGAGGACAACGGGATTCATTGTGCTCGATGTCAAAATCTTTCAATACGTCTTTGCAAATACTGCACATAGGTAGGTCTTTGATCCATATGAGATTGTATATTAATTTCAATTTTATTTAGGGTCTCTAAATAAATGTCGGCGGAGCATATTCACTTCTTTATGCATCTGCGCAATCAGATCAAACTGTATCATTGGCAGACCCATGTGTATGCTAGACATATTGCAACGGATAATATTTTAGAGAAAGTGGAGAAACAGATTGATCGGTTTGTAGAAGTATACAGTGGAAAATATGGACGTGCTAAACTAACAGGCAAGAACGCAACAATTACGCTGCAGAATCTAACGGAACCTGGGGCTGTTCGATTGTTAAAAGCAGCTGCTAAATATCTACAGGGTCGCCTACGAAAAGAACTAGATCCTGCTGTAGATACGGAGTTAATTACTACGGTGGATGAACTTGTAATCCATTTGAACCAGTTACTATATTTGTTTACACTGCATTAACTTCGTTTATAACTTCGTTTATAACTTCATTTATAACTTCGTTTATAACTTCATTCGTTTATAACTTCATTCGTTTATAACTTCATTAGTAACTGCATCTGATACTGAATTATATTTCATACGAAGTGTCTTGATAAATGAAGGGCGCGGCTCAATAATAGGGCGTTTCTCTTTAATACGTCCAAGTGCATCCTCAAACGCCATCCCCATTACTTCTACCAGGAATGCAAGTGCAATGGCAACCGATCGACTTTTTCCAGCAAAGCAGTGAAAGAGAAATTGCGTATCTGGGTTTTCATCGTATATCTTTTTGAGTTTAGGAATAATATTGGAAACATAGTCATCGATGTTTTCCTCATCATGGTCACATAATCCTACCAAATACAGCGTACATCCAAGATATAAATTACAGTCTGGATATAACACGTTTGGTTCCTCTCTTCGCCCAATTTTCCTATGAGGTATACGATTATAAGGGAAATTTGCATTTACAACAACATCAAACCCAAAATAACTACTATTATAGTCGCCAATGCATACAGTAGGTATTATCCAATCTTTTCGCATACCATCGTCGATTTCTCCAAGAAGATTCATATAAAAAGGTGAATCTTTACCAGATTTGATCATTGTTGCTATATTATAGCTTAATTATATAGTTTAAGTAGGTGCCTTATATAAGAGAAACCCTATAAGGGAAAAGGTACAATCCAATTCATTTGACACCCATCTCCATTTGTTGCATTTGCCATAGCATCAAATGGATATAATTTACTAACAAGAGCAACTGCCGATTTATAGCTCATTAAATCCTGATAGGATTTGAAGCTGTAATAGATGGGAGGTGTTCCATAATTTATATAATTCATGTATGCATTTGAGTTAAATGTATATACTGTTCTAAATAGCTGTAACTGCTGATTATATTGCATGGATTGGCTTTGTGATAGAGTTGTAACAAGAGGTCCAAGTGGTACATTATCGATCACATAATTTAAAGAGGACAGTGTCGAATTCATTTGGTATAAATTCGGAAACTGGTTTGGATAATTTATATAATATTGTTTGTAGGTTGGATGGTTATTTAACCAGTTGGATAATCCCTGTATATTATAAAAGGTTGCGGGGGGAATAGAATTTGTACTTGGAAAAATAGTTAGACCAGTAGGTCCTGTGGGACAGGTGGGTTGAATGGGTTCAATGGGGCCAGTAGGGCCAGTTGTTCCAGTTGTTCCAGTTGTCCCAGTTGTTCCAGTTGTCCCTGTATAACCAGTAGTACCAGTTGCTCCTGTAGACATTCTATCTAATATAAAGATGTTTACAATACTACATAATAGACTCATATACACAAAATGACTTCAACAAAAGAATATCTTCCTGGAAATACAATTCTACCAGAAGAAGAATATGAATCATATAAACTTACTCGACTAGATACATCACTGGAGCGGAAAGCCATTATTCTCGCCACAAACGATGTGAACGACGAAACCCTATTTATTAATGGACTCACTCAAAACATCGTAGTACTATACCACTTATTTGAAAGTATGGGGTATAAATGTTATCTTCTTCAATCCGCCAATAATAACGGCTCTGAAAAGAGGCAGTTTATTCGTTCGTATCGTGTGATTACTTCGCAGGAGATTATTCATAAACCGATCCCTATTAAGGCATTCATTGAAGTTGGCATGAGTATCGATGCCCCCACGCGACAGTATCTTAAATCGATCGGTGCAACAATTGCAAAGCTGTATCTGGGAAATATTCTAAACATCGATGTGGAAACAGTGCAATGTTATAGTAATATGTTTTTTAACCACCATTTGGTAGGAGAAATCGACGAAATTTGGACAAGCCCTCATTACAAACAGCACGTGGATTATGCAGCGATTATTAACCGAACAAGCATGGAAAACAGTCGAGTCGTTCCCTATGTATGGGACTCCTGTTTTCTGACACAGTATGGCAACAAAGAGCTATTGGAATGGGTTCCACCACCTACAATAGACGGTTGGAAGACCATGGATTTCGTTATGATGGACCCAAATATTTCTTTCCAGAAATGCTCCTTCTATTCCCTTCTTCTTATTGAGGCATTCTCCAAACAGCATCCTGAGTGGCAGGGAAAAGTCCACGTGATTAACGGCGACCGCCTCCAAATATCATCAAATGCGCGAAATGTATTCTTGCCATCCCTAACTATGTACAAGGACAACCGCATTGTACTGTATCCTCGTAAGAAGATCCATGCAATTCTGAAAGAGCATCGATCCGCCTGTTTTATTACACATCAGTGGAACAATGATTATAATTACATGACACTGGAACTGCTGTACTGTAATTATCCAATCCTGCATAATTCAGAGGGATGGTCCGATTACGGATATTATTACTCCATTGATAAATGGCAGCAGGCCGTGGATACCATGTACAATGCACTAAAGAATCATACTGAGAATCTTAACATCTATAAAACACATGCTGCCAATTTAATGTGGAAACACAGTTCACACAATCCAATGGTTCAAGAGCGCTGGAAGAAAATACTTGATGCCTAGTAATCTCAGGCTCCTCTTATAAAAAGCATAATACAAATAAACATCAATATAAAGCGTATATCCTATTATTGTAATAATAAGACATACTCCTATGAAAAAGATTGGAATTATTTACAGTCCAAGTGAATCACTCTTTTACAGCAGTGTAAATCAAACGGCGCTTATCCTGGCTAGGCTTTTAGTTTCGCTGCAGTACGAGGTAACGCTGCTAGATTATAAAAATTCAGACACAGCATGGTGGTCAGATTATCCTAAAACGGATCTGCTAAGCAATGTACAAACCGCAAACCTGTACCAGGTATCCAAACTAGATTGGCTCATTGACATCGATGGACGCATTGCATCAGACACTCGAAAGTTGGCAGCAGAAAACAGTATTGTTTTTTTGCGAACATTTCTACAATTTACAGAAATGGAATCGACAGTCTATATTGATGCACCCTATGTGCCACGTGATATGACAGACGTACACGAGGTTTGGTGTTGGGACATTCTTAATCCAGCAGAGACAATTGATTCGATTCAAACTATGTTTCCATGCCCTATTAAGCGCGTCCCATTTACATGGTCGCCAACGGTTGCCGAATATTATGTAAACAGTAAAGTGCCTTTTACGCCACTCAGCGAATCGAAGCAATGGGTCGTGCATGTTGCCGAAAAGAATACAACCAATTCAAGCTCCTGTATTCTTCCCTTGGTTGCGATCCGTGAACTATTCATCAAACAACACATCGATGCAGTATATAAACTGCATAACATGGATCATATCAAGGATAATCGATTCTTTAAAGAGAATGTAGAAACAAATGTGGAATTAGGTAAACTTCCTATTGAGATTCTACCTAAAATGCCCTATTATGAATGGCTAAAAGAACCCAATCATATTCTCTTTTCTCATTCACGGTTTACATATCTACGTATTGGACTACTTAATGCCATCTGGATGGGTCTACCTGTTGTACATAATAGCAGTGTACTGCGTGACCTGCATCCTGCGTTATCACAGCTTTTCTACAAAGGAAACGAAGTCGGTGAAATCATCCGTGCATTTACAGCACTTGCTGCTAATCCAAATGATTGGTATAGTAATATTGCAGATGTGCAGCAATGCATTATAAATGCATTTGGAATTGCATCGCATATAACAGAGTGGGAAGTTATTTGTACAAAGGCGTTCTCTAAGAATGGATCAAATGCATCGAATGCATCGAATGCATCAAATGCATCGAATGCATCAAAAACAGAATTTATCATTGCATTTGAAGACATGTGGCCAGGATTCAATTATGACTGCAATTTTATCATGGATGCTCTTCGCAACGAACTGCTCGGTCATAAGCAATCGCCACATTCAACCGCAATTCAACTCAAAGGTGTGCCCTATACAAGTCAACTAGACCCACAGCTTCTCATTTTTGGCCCCTATACTAATAAATGGAAAGATGTGCCTAACCATATTCCCAAAGTATATTTCAGCGCAGAAAACTGGGAAAAGCCCTATGATCCCAGTATTAAACTGTATCTAACCTCATCCTCTAGTGAAAATGAGAAGAACATGCGAATCCCAACGTGGATGACCTTTATGGACTGGTTTACTGATAAAACTACACTGCCAGACAACTGCGAAGATAATCCTATTCGACTGCCACTTCACTTTGCAACGACGCCGCATCACATGCCTTTTAATGCACGTCAGAAATTCTGTGGATTTGTGGTAACGAATCCCATCTGTCAGATGCGCAACGAGGCATTTCATGCTGTCAATCGCTATAAAGCTGTTAGCAGTGGAGGCGGACTGTTTAATAATATTGGCGGTCAGCTGTCGTTGAAATATCCTGGTGGAGGCTGTGGAGATATTTCGAAGCATCATTTCTTTGCAGAGCATCAGTTTACAATCAGTTTTGAGAATTCACAGGCGCCTGGATATGTCACGGAAAAACTTCTGCACTCTAAAATGGCAGGATGCATCCCACTGTATTGGGGCGATGCTAATACACAGGATTTTGCTCCTAATTCCTTTATCAATCTATCTGGTATTGCAAACGCAGACACCGTCGTCGATGTTATCAAGAAACTAGAGGCAAATCCTGAAGTGTGTGCGGCAATTGCTGCAACGCCGCTTTTAAATCAAGAAAAGAAAGAGAAAGCATTTCAAATCCTATCCAATATGTCTAAGAAGTTATTTGAACTAATGGGGCTACGCTATACACATCCAAAGCCCGCCAAATCCCTTGCACAAATTGAAAAAACGTATGTGATTAATCTGGATACGCGCCCAGATCGTTGGGCAAAACTAATGGAGGCCGAGCCCTACTTGTCCACTCTTGTTACACGCGAACAAGCCGTGAATGGGAGACAGCTAAAGATGACTCAGGAGATTTATGACATGTTTGCCAATAATCAGTTTCAATGGAAGAAATCCGTAATTGGCTGTAATTTGAGCCATATTTCAGTATGGAGCCAGATTGCAAAGCAGGAAACGGGTGAATATTTCTTGGTTCTAGAAGACGATGTTCGATTTGTAAAGGGATGGGAGGAACGATGGGCCAATTATGTACAGCATATTCCTAAGGACGCGGATCTATTGTATTTGGGGGGTGTACTGCCGCCTAATAAGACAGCCCTGCCACTTGCGTCTGAGCCCTATAATGAATACTGGTCATTTATAAAGCCAAATACACTCTTCAGCCCTGTGCCGATCCCCGTGTTTCACTTCTGTGCGTACAGTTATATTTTGACGCGTCGTGGTGCGCAAAAATTAATGGATCATCTGCGCGACTCGGAAACCAAATCGTTCACAGTTAGCGACCATCTCTTAGGACACCCCTCCGTTGGACTCAATAAATACTTTACAAATCCACTTCTGTCCTACTGTTTTCAGGAGGAGGATCCCGTCTATGTCCAATCACAGTTTAATGATCTGCACCGCAAAGATAATTTTGACAGCGATCTCTGGAATAATACAGACTGTTTTACTGAGGAGGATTTAGCACCGTTTGCTGTAAAGAGCGTGAGCGTTGTTCAATTAAAAGAAGTAGTAAAACCCCTTCCAGTATACTTTATGCCCGCTGAAAATGAAACTAGCTTTTACCCGTATGAAAAGAGCTGGCTTGAAGATATGTTCCAGCGACCCATTGAATTCATCTCGATTTATACTTCAGAGATTCTAGACAATGCATGGTATTTAGTACAACGACCCCACGTCGAAAAACTAGCCAACTTCTTTACAGCCCTGCAAACGAGAGGAATGACCTTTAAAGCGATTCATATCAGCGATGAATTTGGAGTTGACTCGATTGGATTTTACAGTAATTCTAACTGTAAAGCGATTGTTCGCATGTATTTGCGAGATGATGTGCCCAATTTAGAACATGTTATCACAATTCCCCTTGGCTATCATCACAAGTATGTGGGGCAACCGAAGGCATGGGCGGAGCGTGATCTGGTATGGAGTTTTCATGGAACAAATTGGCATAACCGACAGCAACAGTTGCAATCATTAGTGCAGTATGTACCTTTCAGCTGTAATTTACAGCCAGAATGGAATCACCCCACAGCAACCAAAGAGAAACAGTATCTATCTCAGATGGCAAATAGTAAATTTTGCCCAACATTGAGAGGCCAGAATGTAGAAACATTTCGATTATATGAGGCACTAGAAACGGGTACGCTTCCGATTACATTTATTAAGGACAAGTTTAGTGCGTGGATCGATGAAGAGATGGAACTGACTTCATTGTATGACTGGACAAATGTTGAGTGCATTACGAAGTGCATTACGAAGTGCCTTACGACGTGCCCTACGACGTGCCCTACGAAGTGC
>TBL_comb48_EPIDRAFT_1002475_pt1 | contig 12839 bp, 9 predicted proteins | sample TroBogEpilimnion_37_FD_10681 | JGI IMG/M metagenome (IMG submission 10681)
TCCATACAGGGCTTGTCACTCATTTACAAAATTCCTAGAAAGGGTATTTATGGGTGGAAATTGCTTAAAGGTAGGATTTTAAAGTAAAAAGTGGGGTAAGCAAGAAAGTTATGGGGTTAATCTCGGGTTAATCTGTATCCATAGGAAAAAGGGAGCATTTATGAGCGTTTTAAAGGAGTTTCGGGACTTTGCCGTAAAGGGCAATGTGATTGATTTGGCGGTGGGTGTCATTATTGGCGGTGCTTTTGGGAAAATCGTGGATTCCCTGGTAAACGACATCGTTATGCCGGTTATTTCGACTCTTTTGGGGGGTCATATCGACTTTACCAACCTATTTATCGTCCTAGGACATGTTCCAGAGGGCGTTCCTAGAACCTTCGATGCTCTCAAAAAAGCCGGGGTGCCCATCTTTGCCTATGGCAATTTCATCACCATTTCCATCAATTTTGTCCTACTGGCATTCGTAATCTTTCAAATGGTCAAGGTGGTGAACAAAGTGCGCTTGATAGATGCCCCTCCTCCACCTCCAGTGCCGGAAGATGTCGTTTTGCTGCGCGAGATTCGCGATAGCCTAAAAAAATAATTTGCTGACCGCTGATACAAAATGTTGAATCGACTCTGGTTACTATTTGCACAATCAGTAACAGTGATGCTGGCTGCGTGGTTCATTATTGCTACGCTCAAGCCTGGATGGCTCTCAGGTTCACAAATGGGCACTATGGTGCAAAGCGTCACACTGAGCGAGGACACTTACGATAACTCTGCACTTAGTCCAGGCTCGTATCACGATGCCGTAAAAAAATCGATGCCTGCTGTCGTCAATATTTTTACGAGCAAGGCAAATACAAAACCTAAAACTCGCAAAGAGAATAGCAACAAATCTGCAGACCCTTTATTTAAATTCTTCTTTGGAGATCAGCCACCAGACGCCGAACCTAATTCCAGCCTAGGTTCTGGGGTGATAGTCAGCCCAGAGGGAATGATTCTCACCAATTATCACGTCATNAGTGATGCTGATGAAATTGATGTGACACTCTCTGATGGTAGAAAAGTAAAAGCCAAAATTATTGGTGGCGATCCCGAGACAGATATTGCGGTATTAAAGATTGATGTCAAACAATTGCCAACGCCGATCACCTTAGGAAAAATTGAATCGATTCACGTAGGTGATGTCGTGCTCGCTATTGGCAATCCGTTTGGCGTAGGTCAAACCGTTACCTCTGGAATTATTTCTGCCTTAGGCCGTGATCATGTGGGCATTAATACTTTTGAAAACTTTATTCAAACGGATGCCGCCATTAATCCTGGAAATTCTGGTGGCGCCTTAGTAGATACACGAGGACATTTGATTGGCATTAACACTGCTATTTATTCCAATAATGGAGGTTCAATGGGAATTGGTTTTGCTATCCCCGTTAATCTTGCAAAACAGGTGATGGAATCGATTCTGACTAATGGCAGCGTTACTCGTGGCTGGATCGGGGTTGAGCCTCAAAATTTATCCAAGGAGCTCTCGGAGTCGCTAGGTCTCCCCCAAAATACCGCTGGGGTACTACTGTCAGGGGTTTTGGAGGGTGGGCCTGCAGCCAAGGGTGGCATCAAACCTGGGGATGTTCTAGTAGCCGTTAACGACAACACCACCAAAGATGTTAGGCAGCTACTGAATCAAATTGCGCAAATTGGTCCAGGTAGTGAAGCGACGCTCAAAATCTTACGCAAAGATAAGGAATTGGAACTAAAAGTTCAGACGGGGAAAAGGCCAACCCCAAAGACTATGAATTAGCTATTGTGCTAATTCATTAAAAATTATCCAGCCAGTATTTTGGATAGGAAGTCTTCAGCGCAAGCTGTGTTGTTGGTTGTGGTGCCGCACTCGATATCCACTGTACCATTTTGCGCCAATAGAACACGATTTTGTGAGGTCACTGGCTGATAGTTGAAGGGCAAAGTACTCGAGCCCAACTTATCTTTAATATCGCCCAAAATCATGCGATAAATTTCAACATGGTAACTATCAAAACGACTATCGCTCGTGGCACAGGATCGGGATGGAGGACTCTCTAAGCCCCATGGTGGCGCTAGATACATAAACGCCGGAGCTAATAAAATGGTTGCGGTAGCTAAAGCTGCTGAGCTTTGAAGTTTTCTCAAAAAGCAAGGATGTAGGTAAACAAAACCCACTATTTTTGTAGATTCAACAGATATCTATGGAATAGTCAAGAAGAAACATCAACATAGACCAAGTTTTTGAAGATGCCACTCACTTTTAGGTGAAAAAAATTCAGCTCATCATTTAACTCACAACATCCATCTAAGACTCATTGCAGAGGGTGCTATGTAACTCCGAATTACCAATATCCCCCAAGCGCTTTGATCAATAAAACCCGATCAATTAGCAATTGTGTTTGGTAGTCAATCTGAACCGTCCGAGCTCTGGATTGATCAATGGCAGCATCAACAATTTCTAGGTAGCCAGCAACGCCTTCTCGATATCTGACCGTAGAAATCTTATAAGTTTTTTCGGCATACATTAAGTTATTTTCAACGTTTACTAAAGATTCTTCACGATTCTTTAATTGCACCAATACATCCTCTACCTCTTTAATAGCAACAAGCACAGTATTTTTATAGACCGCTGTATTTTCAGCGTTCTTCGCGATTGCCTGATCAACAATCGCAGATCTTCTACCACCATCAAAAATAGTTAAAAATGCTAGCGGTCCTATCGTCCAGAAAGCATTAGGGGCAGCAAGAATATTGGCTTGATTTGCAGTTTGATAACCACCAAAAGCGGACAAAGATAAAACTGGGAAAAAGGCACTTCTTGCGACACCAATTTCTGCATTACTAGCTGCCACCCTTCTCTCGGCAGAGGCAACATCAGGGCGACGCTCAAGCAAGGTGGAGGGAATAGATACAGCGACAGGAGCAAGTTTTAGATTATCAACACTGCCCCTTGGCAAGGAGAATGAGGAGGGAGACTCTCCCACCAGAACAGCAATCACATGCTCTAGTTGTGCACGGCGGGTTTGTAGTGCCTTTTCACGAATACGCCCACTCTCAACCAAACCCTGCACCCTGTAAAAATCGACCCCAGTGTTAATGCCTTCTTTGTAACGCTTTTGCATTAAATCGGCTTGTTTTTGATACATACTTAAATCTTGCTGCAAAATATCTTGCTGAGATTCAACACCTCGCATCGCAATGTAACTGCTGACGAGATCAGCCTGAATCATTAAACGTACTGACTCTAAATCCTCTTGACTAGCCTCCGCTAACGCCGATGCCGAATCAATGCCGGAACGAACGCGACCCCATAAGTCAACCTCATATGTTGCTAGGCCGCCAAAAAAATTATTGTCATAAATATTCGGTTGATTTGCACCTCGCAAAGGTCTACCTATAGACTGTCGGTTTTCAGTCGCAGCGCCGGTTACAGCAATTTGTGGGTAAAGTCCTGCATTATTTACCGCCAAGAATGCACTTGCATTTTCATATCGAGCCACAGCGGCGGCAATTTGAAAGTTATTGGTCTCAGTTTTTGAAACCAATTGATCCAAAATCGGATCGCTAAAATTTTTCCACCACGAGCCTCTTTTCATCTGATCGGCAGGTTTAGCGACTACCCAATCCTGAGCAATCTCCTTAAAATTACTTGGCATTTGTATTTCTGGGCGCTTGTAGTCGGGTGCAAGCGAGCACCCGTAGCAGACGCTGAGTAGCCCAACCCCCAGGAAATGTCGAAATTTATTTAACATACTATTTCGCCTTATTTCCATTCGACTGTTTTGCAAGCACCACTACTTCGCCATCAATCAATGAATCCGGTGGATTATTTATAATCTTAGATTGATTCGTAATTGGTCCAATCACCTCAACCTCTTGGCCAAAATCTCTACCAATTACGACCTTGGTAAATACCGCCTTTTGATCTTTACCAACCTCTGCCAAGAATGCTCCGTTCTTGCGAATAATTAAGGCTGAAGATGGTACCCGCGGAATATTCCGATCAGAAGGCAGATCAATGTTCACTTGGGCAAACTCGCCTGCAGTCAAGGTATGATCTTGATTATCCATTTCAATCTCTATGAGGACCGTTCCAGAATTTTCATTTACAGCGCCAGCGGAACGAACTACCTTGGCTTCAAATACTTTTTCCGGAAACTCAGGAACACGAATTCTTGCCGGAATGCCTGGCTGAATATCATTCATAAATACCTGTGGAATATTCACAAATAGTCGTAACTTATCAATATTAGCAACGTTAAATAGTGGCTTCCCTGCACCCGCAGTTACCAAAGCCCCCACATCAATATTGCGTTCGGTAACCTGTCCTGCAAATGGCGCTGGAATATTTTTATAGTCTGAGAAGATTTCAGCTTTTTGTAAATTTGCCTCAGCAATTTGACGCAAAGATTTTCTGGTCTCATATTCAGTGGTCTTTTGATCCAGCTCTTGCTTTGAGACAGCATCTTCTGCAAAAAGATTCTTCCATCTTGTTAAGGAGATCTTAGCTAGAGCCTCATTGCTCTTTGCGGCAATCAAGTCAGATTTTGCTTGCTGTAGTTGCTGATCAACTTCTGGAGCCTCAATTCTTCCTAGAATCTCACCTTTTTTAACTTCAGCACCGATATCCTTATCCCATTTCTTCATATAACCATTTACACGAGAATAAATTGGTGCATTTAAGTAAGCTTCGAGGCGACCCGGAAAGGAAATGGAGTTTTCAGCACCGCCAACCGCTGGCATAACAACGGTAACTATTCTTTGTGCATTTTCTTCAGAACGAAATTTAGCGGAAATAAAACCGTAAATGCGAAATCCAAAATTGAGGATGACGATCACGAGCACCACTTGGACCATACGTTGTTGATTTTTTTCTAGCCCCTGATATTTTCGATAAAGCGTAATTAAAAATTCCTTTGCTATAGCAACATACTTCTTGAGCAATGGGAGGACATTTTTTAAAGAATCTTTATTGAATTTAATTGTTTTCATACTTTTTCTGATCCATAGTTTTTATGTACAAGGCTAAACACAACCGGTACAAAAATAAGAGTTGCGAACGTTGCAAAAATGAGTCCCCCTACAACGGCTCTGCCAAGAGGGGCATTCTGCTCGCCGCCCTCACCAAGACCCAATGCCATTGGGGCCATACCAATCACCATTGCCAATGCAGTCATCATCACGGGCCTGAACCTTGAAAAACCGGCCTCCAAAGCCGCCTTGATCGGATCTTTATCGATTGGTAAACGTTCGCGGGCAAAACTAACCACCAAAATACTATTTGCTGTAGCAACCCCCATACACATAATCACTCCCGTAAGGGCGGGTACCGATAAGTTAGTAAACGTCAAAAATAATATCCAAATAATTCCGGCTATAGCCGCTGGCAATGCAGTAATAATGACGAATGGGTCTAGCCAGGATTGGAAGTTCACTACCAGTATTAAATAAATTAATACGATAGATCCTATTAAGCCTAAACCTAGGCCAGTGAAAGCAGAGTTCATTGTAGAAACTTGCCCCCTCAACTCTACGGTTGTACCTTTGGGGATATTTTTGGCTTCTTCCTCAATAATACGATTGATATCAGATGCCACCGCTCCCAGATCACGACCCTGAGTATCGGCATAAATATCGAATGAAGGCTTAATGCTGTCATGCGTCACAACTGCATCAGCAAAATTTCTTCTAAGGGATGAAATTCCACCAAGGATTGTGCCTGTTGAAGCGTTCGAGCCTGCCACCGGAATATTTAAAAGATCTGAAATACTAGAAACTTGAATTTGTGGAGTTTGAACAACCACTGGATATGAAATACCATTGGATGGATTAAGCCAAAAGGCTGGCGCTACCTGGCCACTGCCTGCCAATGTAGTCACCATGTTATTCGTAATGTCTCTTTGCGTTATACCAATCTTCGCAGCCTGCACACGATCTACATCGACATTAATCTGCGGATAATTCGTTGCCTGATGGATTCGCACGTCTGCAATCCCTGGTATTTTTTTAACGCGCTCTAATAATTTTGCCGTAAAGGCGAAGTTTTCATCACGCTTAGTCCCCTTCACGATAATATCGATAGGAGCAGGTGCGCCAAAATTCAGAATCTGACTCACAATATCGGCGGGCAAAAATGCGAAACTAGTTGACGGAAACTGCTTAGGCAGCTCTTCTCGTAACTTCTTTACAAATTCATCGGTTGACGAGTGCCCCTTAACTAGAGAAACCAAAATATCACCATCTTGTGGACCAATAGTACCCGTACTGCTATAGGCCATATTTATTCCGCTGACAGACAGCCCAATATTGTCAACAATACTTTCAATTTGATCTTTGGGAACTAAGCGACGAATCTCGGCCTCAATATCGTTAAATTGACGCGCGGTTTCTTCCAGGCGAGTGCCGACTGGTACTCGAACGTGCATCTTAATTTGACCACCATCAACCGCTGGGAAAAATTCTCGCCCAAAAGAGAAGATCAAAAGATATGAGCCTAATACGCCCACCATAAAGATAACTATGAACTTTTTTTGATCTGTAATAACTAATTTCAAAAACTCAAAATAACTTTTTCTCACAGAGTTAAATACGTTTTCAAATTGGTATTGAAATTTAGCCAGCCTACCTTTAATCCTAACTACTCGATTAGTATGATTAATATCCATCATCCAGCGCAAATGTCCCGATGCATGCTCATCATGACCATGAATTTCTTTTAAAATGAAATTTGCAAAAGTAGGCACAAAAGTGCGTGACAGGATAAAAGATCCAATCATTGCAAACATCACAGCCTTAGCCATCGGCACAAATAGAAATTTAGAGACACCCTCTAAAAAGAACATTGGTACAAACACAATACAAATACATAGTAGCGCTATAAATGCCGGCCCTACAATCTGTGCTGCGCCATCAAGGATTGCGTCTTGAATCGGCTTTCCCTGCTCTAGGTGCCAATTAATATTCTCAATCGTGACTGTGGCGTCATCAACCAGAATGCCCACTGCCAAAGCAAGACCCCCCAAAGTCATAATATTGAGAGTTTCTCCGGTAATGTTTAACATCATTACCGCAAACAAGATTGCAAGCGGGATTGAAGAAGCAATGATCACCGTTGATCGCCAGCTCCCTAAAAACAGTAGGATCATTAAACTGGTCAATGCTGCCGCAATCAATCCTTCATGAATCACGCCACTAATCGAGGCCTTTACAAACACTGATTGGTCACCGTTAATATTAATATTTAATTCTGGGGGCAACGACTCTTTAAGCTTTGGAACCAAGGCTTTCACGCCATCAATGATGTCTAGAGTAGATACGGCGCCTGATTTAAGAATGGTCATCAAAACTGCCTTGCCACCATCTAAACGCACCAGATTTGTTTGTGGAGGAGAGCCGTCGCGAACTTGCGCGACATCTCTGAGCTGAATCACTGCTCCACTAGACAACTTAATCGGAAAGTCAGCAATCTCTTGAAACCCATCGACGCCGTTATTAAGCTTGATACTGTATTCATACTCACCAATTTTTTGCGTACCCGTTGGAATGATTAAGTTTTGCGCCGCTAAAGCACTAATCACATCATTTGGTGTTAACTTTCTCGCCTGTAAAGCTGCCAAACGTAAGTCAATTTGTATTTGCCTTGTCTTTCCCCCGTATGGTGAGGGAACTGCACTGCCAGGAACACTTGCTAGAGCAGGTCTAATAAAGTTTTGTCCATAGTCAAAAATACGTTGCTCAGATAGGGATAGACTAGAGAGCGCTAATTGCACGATTGGAACTGTGGCGGCGTTGTAATTCAATATGAGTGGCGGCGTAATGCCTGGTGGCATTTGCTTTAGCACCGTTTGTGAAATCGAAGTTACTTGCGCTGTCGCTAGGCGAATATCAACGTTTGGCTGAAAGTAAATCTTGACAATTCCATAACCAGGCAACGATTGAGATTCAATATGCTCAATGTCATTTACAGTAGAACTTAATGCACGCTCATAAGCGTATATAACTCTTCCAGCCATATCCTCAGGCTGCATACCTGTATAAGACCAGACTACGCTAATGACTGGAATACGAATCTCAGGAAAAATATCAATTGGGGAGCGAAGTGCGCTAAAGATCCCCATTAAGGCTATCAAAATCGCCATCACAACAAATGTATATGGCTTTTCTAAAGCTAATTTAACTAACCTAATCATTTTTCAATCTTCAATTAAACCAATATTAATAACACGACTTTGCTTGCCTTTGCTCCACCAGATAAATATTCTTGGCGTACAGTCTCTCTATGAAACGAATTACGCTCTCAAAAAGATCTATAAAAATAGATCGGCCCTCTGTGGGCTAAAGGCTGAGAAAGCTAAGCGGCTCGAGGTGGCCTGAAGATTGAGGGCAGGGAAATATCTAGCGCGTGCCCCAAAAATTGGATGGCAAAGCGAAGGGGTATTACCGCCAGAAGATTAACTTCGGTATTCTCGTTAATGAATCCTAATGTATGTGCGCTTAGATTAATTTTTAGGTCTGATTGATTTTGCCCTGAATTAGCAGAGGCTGAGTCCAACATACTGGCCTTATTATTAGTGCTGACATAAGCTTGCGCTCTTAGCAATGCGTTATGAACCATGATTTGCGTCCCAGCAGTCTTCACGAATGCCAGAAATATACAGCCAGTTAAGAGTAATATCTTCAGATGTATTCGCATTGGTGTGATTTAATACCCTTAAATTTTACCTGTCAATATAAACCTGAATCAAAATAGCAATATTTTTATTAAAGTAACTACAATTAAAGTTCTTAAGAACATCCTGAATCATCCATATTAAAGGTTTACCCTAATCTTTAATATTACTTTTTTCAATATTTCTTACTTGCAGCCCAGAACCATAAAGGCATGACTTCTTTGAAAATTAAAGCAATTTATTTTTCGTTATCCGTACTATTGCTACTAATAGGTTGTGCAAATTCCTCATCATTCCTCAAAGGGCAACCCGTTTCTTCCCCTGTAAATATTTCACAGGTCCGCAGTCCAGAAGTCGGTCAAGAATGGATCTATATTCAACAAAATGTCCTACGTGGAATTGAAGTGGGCGTCCTGAAAGAAAAGGTAGCCTCTATTGCTGGGAGCACAGTTATTCATCGCGAGCTTATCGCCACTCCTCATCAGCAGAATTACTTTTCCGATCTATTGTTAGGCCAGATGACGCAAGAAAATGGCCGTTTAGCGAGTGAAATACAAGGCCCCTGGGGAGTATTGCTAGTTGATCCAAGCTGGGGCAAGATTCTNGAATTCAAGCCAGGAGCCCGAATTTGGCCAGAGGACATCAATAATCCGGTATCTCAGACTTACAAAACAAAGTATGCTTTATCAGGAATGAATGAACCTAATTTAAGTTGGGTATCGCACATGGAAATTTATGGCTGGGAGCGTGTAACTGTGCCAGCGGGTGAATTTATAACTTTGCACATTGAAAACCAAATTACCTATGAGAGCCCAAACCCCTCAAAAAGTTCATGTGTCCGAAATGAATCTCTCTGGCTAGCCCCTACAGTTGGTCGCTGGGTTGCCAAAGAAACATCTGGCTCATGTCTTGAAGTAGCAGAGACCAATGCGCCTGATCTTCAATCTATTTATCGCTGGGAGCTTCAGCAATGGAAGTAACATCTCAGCAATCTCCAGCCCCTGACCAAACATCGCTTAAATCGATACTGATGCAAACAATCAATTAATCTAGGCATTTCTAGATTGAAATAGAGATTATTGTGGCAACGCAAGCCATAACTTTCCTCTCACCTCTATGGGCAATTATAAAATGGCAGAGAGCAGAATTATTGTTTATTGAAAGCATGGAAATCCTATACTTGCATTCGCCTAAAACTGCATTTATGTTTAGTTATTAGCAGTAGCTGCCTGATATGTTTAAGTTAACTTAATCTATTTGTAGAGCAATACTAGCAGCATAGATATTTCTTATTGGACTAACTATAAATTAATCAACTATGGTCCTCTCAATAATGAAAGCACATAAACGTAATGAGTAATTTTGAGCTAGCGAAAAAGTATTTTTTTGATGGTCTTTCTTCTATCAAGGTAGAAAATTTTCTCCAGGCTGAATATCAACTGAAACAGTCGTTATTTTATGTACCGGATAGGGGCTCTACACTAACAAATTTATCTTTAGCGCAATTGAAATTAAAAAAACTTTCAGACGCTAAAGTTAATGCCTCAAAAGCCATTTCACTAGAGCCCGAAAATAGCGAAGCTTATTTAAATTTAGGCCTAATAGAGAGGGAATTAAAAAACCCACTATCTTCGCTTGAATATTTTCAATACGCCTTGAATCTCAACCCCAATCATCATGAGGCTTGGTCTAATAGAGGCAATGTCCTGCATGAGCTCTGGCGCTATGATGAGGCACTTGTTCACTTCGATAATGCATTGGGTATTAATCCTGACTATCACGAGGCCTGGATCAACAAAGGAGTCACTCTGCATGAACTCAAACGCTACGAAGATGCTGTAGTGCATTTCAATAAAGCCATCAAATTACGACCCGATTTTTATCAGGCTTATTGGAATAAATCAATTACCCTACTGCACCTTGGAAATTATCAAGATGGTTGGCCATTATTTGAGAAGCGTTGGGAACTGGCCTCCCAAAATACTCAGATCGGCAATACCCTCAACCGCGTTGGCTTGGCCACGAATCTTTGAGAAATAAATGTATTTTGATATGGTCAGAACAAGGACTAGGGGACACAGTTCAATTTTGTAGGTATATCAAAAACTTGTCGGAATTGGGTGCACGCGTAATTCTTGAGGTACAAAAGCCCCTCTTAGAATCACTAAGAACTTTGGTGGGAGTAACGGAAATAATTGAGCATGGTGATAGATCGCCCCTATTTGACTTTCACTGCCCCCTAATGAGCCTCCCTTTAGCTTTCAAAACATCACTAAAAACAATCCCATCAAATATTCCCTATATTTCTCCAGATCCTATTAAGGTAGCCTACTGGAAGAAAAAAATAGGTTCGCAAAAATTACTAAAAGTGGGTCTGGTGTGGTCAAGCGGATATAGGGAGGATGAGGTTGAATTTTGGAGGGCATCAGAAAAGAAAGATATTCCCTTGCAAATGCTATCAAAGTTAAATATCCCAAAAATTCAGTTTTATAGCTTACAGAAAGGGGAGAAAGCGGAATATCAATTATTGAACTTAGAGTCGCATTTTTGGGAGGGGCCAAAAATCGTAAATTACAGCAATGGTTTACAAGATTTTTCTGACACCGCTGCACTCATACAAAATTTAGACATAATTATTTCTGTTGATACTTCGGTCGCCCATATGGCCGGTGCGATGGGCAAGCCCACTTGGATTCTTAGTCAATTTGCAGTTGATTGGAGATGGTCTAAGGGACAAAAGGAATTATGGTACCCCACTTCAACAGTATTTGAGCAAGCATGCCACGGAGACTGGGATAGCGTAGTTAATCAGGTTAAAAGTCGGCTAATAAAAATAAGCGCCGAGTTAAATTAGCATTTATGCTGCATCTAGATTCTAAGAGATGAGAACAAGGTATGGGATCTTGAGCAAGCCTTAAAAATGTTCTCAAAAAAAACCCCACCGCATTTCTACGGTGGGGTTTTTATATTTACCACTAGTTTCCAAATTAATGACTAGCTTACGCTAGCGTTAAATTAGAAAGTGTGACGCATACCTAAACCATAAACCTGCATGTTGCCAATGGTATTGGTCAAAGTTGCACCAGCTGTTGGTGAGATTTGAGTCGCACCACCAAAGTTGCCATTAGATACAGCAGCGTACAAGTTAGTGCGCTTGCTCATGTAGTACTCAACCATTGCAGCTTCAATAGATTGAGTACCAGAGGCAACGTTACCCTGAGCAATTTGGCTCTTGCTGTAATAAGCAAGAGAAAGCTTAATTGCTGGAGTCAAGTCGTAGTTACCACCAACCCAGTAAACGTTAGATTTTGTATCTGAACCAGAGTATGCAGACAAAGTAGAAATACTATAGCCTGACACTGTTGAGTTCATACCAGAGTACTGTTGGAAGTTAGATGGCGCTGTAACGTTCATGCGCTCAAAACCAGCCTTGATTGCAAAATTGTCAGTAACGTTGTACTTGGCAGTGATCTGCGTAGCAGCTGTATTGGCCAATGTAACGGCAACCGCATTAGCGCCTGTAGCAGCACTAATAGAAGTTGCATCAGATGTACGGCTGTAAATTGCCTGTACGCCCCACTTAGAGGTCTCGTAACCCAATTGAGCGCCTTGTGTAGCACCAGTACCAGAGCTACTAGAGATACCGCCTGGAGCGTAGAGTAAATTACCATTAAAGCCATTGGTCTTGTAAACATACTTGAAAGCTTGGTTTACACGGGACTCGTCTGTGTAACCACCGCCACCGTAAGAACCAGAGTAAGCCAGTGGTGAGAACATTTGTGCGTTCACAGGGTCATAGCCACCAATGTTATCTAACATCAAGTTTTGCTGACGACCAGCAGTAATTGTGCCGTACTGGCCTTCTAAACCAGCGTACGCACCACGGCCAAACAATTGACCTTGCAATGCTGAGTCGCCGTAAGAACCACCATAGTTACCACCAGCAGTTGTCTTGCCACCAGCCAAGCCAGTGTTAGCGATAGAACCGGTCATTGGGTTAAAGCCAGTCTCAAGCAAGAAAATTGCTTTAGTTCCGCCACCCAAATCTTCACTACCTTTAAAACCCAAACGGCTCTGTGATTCACCACCAGCCATACCGCCCCACACTGTGCCATTGCGAAGACCATTACTACCGGATTGTGTAGAAGGACCTGGTACACCCCA
>TBL_comb48_EPIDRAFT_1002483_pt1 | contig 12815 bp, 17 predicted proteins | sample TroBogEpilimnion_37_FD_10681 | JGI IMG/M metagenome (IMG submission 10681)
GTCCCAGTAAGGTGACCGATTCTTATTTGTGAAGCGCCATTATTAGGGGTAATTTCTAAACCAGAAGCAGGGGTTGTAGTATCAGAGGTAAGCCCCACCAGCAAGTTACCGCTGGAGTCTATACGCATACGTTCTGTAAAACCGCTAATGCCAACACCAGAAGCAGTACCAAATCTCAAAGCAGTCTGATAAATAATTGCCGCTTGGTCAGAGCTTGAGTTGCCTGATAAAAGTCCGATGCTTGAGCCACCGTCACTACTTTGAGCTAACAAATAAGCAGAGCCAGAAGAATTGGGTGACTTGACGTTAATTGTTGTATTGATGCCAGATACAGCGGGACTTGTAGTTCCAACACCCAAATTCCCACTAGCATCTAGTGTCATTGCTTGGGTAAAGGAGATGGCGTTACCTGCTGTGCCTGATGGGGCGTTAAACCAAATATGTGTTCCGCCAGATTGTGCATATTCACTAGCGTATGCGCTTGTCGTGTAGATGCGGTTTGTACCGTTGTAATAAGCGTTTGCTGAAAGATAAGCGTTTGTGTTGCCGTAACCCCACAAAGAAACACCGGGTAATTGAAAGCCTTTTACAGAAGCTCCCGTACCCCAAGCACTAGGAGTAACACCCACACCCAAGTTAGCACCATCAAACACCAGTGCAGAACCAGTAGTAAGCACCTTAGAGCCATTGAGATAGGCTACTCCGTTAGCTGTGCCGCCAGCAAGACCTAAATTAGTGCCATCAAAAGTTAAGTTGGCAGAATCTACTAGCAGACCACCTGTGCCGTTATAGTTCACACGCCCAGCAGTCAATCCTGAGTCTGTTACAGAAGCCACGGTCACGTTTCCGCTGCTAACAGTTACGTTAGCTAACGTCATGTTGTTCAACGTGGTCACAGTGTTGCCAAGCTGAATTGCCGTGTTGCCAAGCGTAATAGCCGTAGCAAAGTTGCTGTCCAATTGGGACAAAGGAATAGCAGCTGTTGCACTGCCAAAGGTATACGGAACTGCCATTTAGAACCTCACTCTCAATTCATGTTCAAACTCGAACGTATTTGTCACAAAACCAGCGGTGTTTGATGTCATTGTCAAACCCAAATACTTGCCGTACTGTTGCGCGTCTGACTTGTACAAATAGTACCCTTGGCTATAAAGCCAATCGATGATGACGCTGCTGTTGTTTTGCCAAGGGATAGTTTGGCTGAAATTGTTGTACCACGCAACATCATTCGTCAGCGTGTACGCAGGGCTAGAACCCTGTTCACTATCCACCGTCACAGTCAGCGTTGCAGCTTGAGTCAAAGTCGCTTCAATGCCAAACTTCAAAGCCTGTTTAGTCCTGATGGGGTCTTTCATGTCCATCAAGGCCGTCTGAATTTTGCTGCTGATGTTGGCTGATGCGTCGCCATACAAACGGTACAACTGCGTACCTGTCACTCCGTACAAATTCACAAGGCCAGACACGGGCGCAGAAGTCACGTAAGTTAGTGCGCCCTGACTTGTAAGAAACCATTTTTTCTCAAAGAACACCGCCTGAATTTCTCGGGGTCCATTTACAGGGTCTTTGTACGTGAAACTGAACGCAGCGCACAAAATGTTGTTGAGCAACACTTGTCCAGCAGTCACTGGCAACGTGAAGTCAATCAGCGGAAAGATGCCGTCCAGATTGTCTGAAATCTTGCTTGTTGTAGCTCCGACAAGGGCATACATACCGTAGTCGTTCATAAACAAAACGGAACGGAAATACGGGAAGATGGCGTAAATACGCTTGCTACCAATTGACGCACTGACGTTGGTGTTTGTGAACACGGTTGAGCCAGTGGTGGTGACTTGCAAATTAGAAAAGACGTTAACGCTGTCGTCACCAAAGATGTACAAGAAGTTGTTGGCTGACAACAGAGCCTGAATCAGACCATGCAGAGTCGAGTCAGTGATAGTGAATGCGCCAGCAGACACGGATGTAAAGTCACTGTAGCTGCCAGCAGCCGAGTAATACACCGTGCGGCCTTGAGCCACCCAGACACGGCCTGAGAAAGTTGCCACATCCACAATTGGATTGGTTGCAACCGTTGCAGTAGCCGTTGCATTGTTGCCGCCACCCCCAGAGATGGTCACAACCACGTTAGATGCGTTTGTGTAACCCGCGCCAGCATTGGTCATAATGACTTGCGTGACTTGACCGCCGCTGATGATTGGCACACAAGTTGCTTGTGTTGTCCAGCCAGATGCGTTGCCAATTGTTGCCGTGATGTTGGCTGAGTTGGTGTACCCAGTACCCCCGTTGGTTACCAAAACAGATACTGTGCCTGTTGCAAACGTCACGAGAGAGGCCACAGCCGTGGCGTTTGTAGATGCGCCGCCGCCTGTAATCGTGATTGAAGGAACGGATGTGTACCCTGTTCCGGCATTTGTAATTGTGATAGCGGTCACCGCATTGGCTGTAATAGTGGCTACAGCGGTAGCTTGAACACCGTTTGATTGGTTTGGAGCGCCAATTTGGACGTTTGGAGCCGACGTATAGCCTGCGCCGGGGTTTGTGATGCCAATTGTGCCAACACCGCCGATAGAGACCAAATTAGCCCCATCCCAGCTTGATAAACCCTTGCTAGGGTCACCAATGATGATGCGCTCGTTCTTGTATTGGGTTGCAGAAACTCCGGTGCTAGAAAACGTGCCCGATGTAGCCACGTTGCCTTTGGTCAAAGAATCCAGCTTGAAGTATTCAGCCCGACCATTTGCTTCAAACGAAATGATGTAGTCGCTTGTGTTCAGGTTAGCCGATGTCAGGTAAGTAGTTGTGTTCGCAAAGCTAACAGCAGAGTTGCCTGAATCAAGAACAGCGGTCTGAGCGGGAACAATTTTGATGTTGCCGTAACCAATAGGCATCGCGTTCTCAATCCAAGAGAACTCGTCTTCTTTAATCGCTGTTCGGTTAGCTTTGGTGTTTAGGCCAGCAAAGTTTTTAACGACAGCATAGGACTTTTTTTGCTCTGCTGCTGCCATGATTAGTACGGTGCTGAGTAGGGGTCAGGGATGCGACGAGTGAACGTCGAGTTCAAAGCTGCGTCTACGTGCTTGTTGTATTCTTGTTTGTAGATTTCAGCTTCGCCATAGCTTTGCTCTTTGTACTTGGCTTTGTAGGCCGCATAGAACGCTACAGGCGTTGTATAGGGGTCATTGATAACGTCCGTTGCCGAAGCGTTGTTCAATGTCAAAGGTTGAGGCAAGATAACCGTATCCAGTTCGATTGGATACGATTGGTCTGGAATTGGACCAATGTAGATTTGCCCTTGCCCGTAAATTGAAAAACACACGGGACGGCCTACGTAGTTTTGCCAATAGCGCAACTGAGCGTTGAAGTTTGTCCAAGGAAGATAGCGCAAAGGAATGCGGCTATTTCCCCAGAAAAGGTTGACTGTCAACACATCCAACGTCTGAATGCCTTGTGGCAAGGCTGCGTAAGGGATGATTTCGCAAGGCGCTGTGTAAGTCAACACAATCGAGCCAACAGTAATGTTGCCCGAAGGTGGATACACGCTATTTGCGGAAGGATAGGGAGGCACGGTAGACGGCAAAGCGCCGCCAGTGACCACTTGGTAAATGAAAATGCCGGAGAAGACGTACTGACCAGCAGTAACGACTGTCCCGGCATTCCAAGGGATAGCAGCTGTACCGTTGGGTGCTAGGGGTGTATTTGCAGCTTGTAAAGTTCTTAAACAGCCAGTATCTCGTACAACGCGCTCACGGGCATCGTTGATGTAGTCCGTTAATTCGGACTGAGACCAGAAGACTGAGTTTGCGTCATGCAGCAGTCTTTGGACTTCCGTGATGTAGGAAGCGAGAGTCGCCATTTAAGTTCCATGTTTAAGCTGCCCTAGCGAGAGACGACTTTCCCCCAGCGCGTTTTTCAACGCGAAGGGGTACTACGCCGACCGCCGAGGGTAACGAGCGGTTCTGTTCGGGAGGCTACGTGAGAAATTTCAAACTTCTCAAGTTTCTCCAATGCTTGTTCACGTTCTGTGTTGACACGCATAAAACCCAGACGGATTAAATGCGGTTCTTTATTGTTTACGCCGAAACCAAAAATGTGCCTGGCTGCGTCAACAGCCAGCTGCACAGTTTCGCCAACGGGGAACTCATAGTTTTTAAACGCATAGTCAGCGACCAGCGTTTTGCCACTATTGTTCGTTACGTAAACAGTTTCCATCAGAAGCTCACAACATCGCCCCACACAACGATGTCCACTGTATTGGCATTACCCGAAGCAGTGTTCACGTTGACGTAGAAGCATTGAGTTACGTTTCCAGTAACGGCTGAAGTCGTTGCAGTGCTAGAAATATCTTGGTACTTACCAGCGGCAGACACGCTTGAAAGGACTGTGTTAGCAGTCACTAAGTTAGCGCCGTCGTTGGTCGTACCAATTGAGATATTTGCCGATGCGACTGAGCCGATAGGGTTTTGCACGGTTACGCGCCGCACAATGACCGAACCTGACCCAACCGTAGCATTGCTATTCGTCAGACCGCCATTCAAGATGGGAATAGTAATAACAGCATTACCAGCGGTGTTCAATTGCGTTCCGCGAATGACACCGAGGCGATAGTTACTAACTATGTCACCCGTTGCTTGAGCTAGTGAATCTGGATTAGCCATGCCAACTCCTTACTTGTTGAACGTACCGGAGGCGGCTTCACCGCCGTTCACTGTTGCCAGTGTAACGGTTGCAGAAGTAGCAACGATAGCGTTTGCACGGACGTTTACGCCGTCAGAAATCAGCACACCACCAGTGTTGTTTGCCAAGCAGACCGACCATGTGGAAGGTGTTGTGCAAGCAGTGTTGGAGTTGTAAGCTGAAACGGCCTCGATGGTCACGTTAGCTGTTGGAAACACCAAGTATGTACCAGCAGGAACCACTGTGTTGCCGCTTGCTGCGACGTTCACAGTTGCTAATTGCCAATACGCGCCGGGTGTGTTGGTGCTGGCGTTTGCCAGAATGATTTTGTTTAAACCTAATGACATGATGACTCCTTACAGTGAGAGGTAGTTGTAGCCCGTCACTTGGGTCATTGACTTAGGCTTGACGTTCACCAATTCGGCAATCATCAAAACAGCGCCAACATAACCAATTTGCCAGTTGGGGAGTGTGGACTCAAAACCTGTAAACACAAACGAACCTTGCTCGTGGATGTACAACGACAAGTAGTTAGTGTTCAAGAAGTACACAGTACCTTCTGGGCAATATGGGTCTGGATAGATTGGCACACCAGCAACCATCAAAGCGCGGAAAGCAGCTTGAGGGCCGTTGGGGTCATTGTCAAAACCAGAGCCGGGAGTGATGACGTATTGTTCTTGACCAACGAAGTCTTGAGCCAACAAAGTCCATGTACCGAAGCCGCAGACACCGAAGCTAGGCATTTCAGCACCGTTTTTCACAGTACCAGAGATGTATTGCAAGATGTTTTGACGAGTTGGGTTCACGTTACCAGCAGCGTACTGCTTGGATTGCCACCAGCTGTAGGTCGAACGGTTGATGTTGCCGTATGTGCCAGAAGAGGACACAGCGGCAGGCAAACCGATGAACTGTTGGGTGTCAGTCGTGTTGTTGTACAAGGCTGTAGCCATTGCGTCCATCATCACGTTGGTTGCGTCGTTCATACGAGCTTCAATCAACGGAATAATGGCTGCATCTTGCTGAACTGCGCCTTCCATACCGAGGAACGGCACGGGAGAAATCATCAGTTTCAGGTCGAATTCAGCGTTGTAAGCACCTTGTTGGACTGACGGTTGAGCGAACGAGCCGCTGTAGTCAGACCATTGGGCATTCACAAACTGTGCGCCTTGAACGGGAACGGTTACGGAAGACACACCGCCTGAGGCTTGCTGACTGTTGGCAATCAGAGCCGCCATGAGGGGTGTCGAGTTGTAAAGCTGGACAACCAGCTTGGGGATGAAGGCTCTACGAGTAACGTAGGTCAGTTCATTGAATTGTGAACTGCCTGTTGCTGGTAGGATGCCGCCGCCAATAGCCATAAGGCCTCCTTAGTTAAAAAATACCCTCTTACAGCCCAATCGGACGGCGCGGATTACGCAGTTCGTTGAGTGCATTCATTGCTTCATTCCGTGCAGCAGACGCTGGATTTTTCCAGTACTTGTTCAAGTCAAACTGCTTCACAGCTGAAGGGTTGTACCCAGAGGATGTTGGCACTGCTGCCTGTTTCATCCACTTGTGATACTCCGCTGCTGTCTCGTGATTGGTGATACCACGCTCCAGCATTAACTTCTCGACTTCACCGACTTCATCTTCATTAGAAATCAAACCCTTTTTCACGAGGTCATTACGACGCTTTTGGAGTTCTTCCACTGCATCACGTTCCCGGAGTTTTGCTTCAAGAGCTTGAACGCGAGCGTCTGCCTTGGAGACGATGCTGTTGGTATGCTCTTCAATATCCAACTCAGGGATAGGAAGGTCAGGCTTGACCTTCTTGGTCATGCGAAGGAACTCTTTACGAGTTGCAGGGTTTTCCGCGAGTTGCTGCGCCAAGGCTGCAAGCTCATCACGGGCTTCTAGTGAAATGTTTTCGAGTGACATAATTTTTTTACCCTCTTACCTTGATTAGATAACGCGTTTGCCGTCGCCGGGCTTTTGAACAGCCATGCTGTTCTTAGCCACTTTGGACGCGCCGGACAAGCCGCCGAGTTCAGCGTAACGGGGTGTGTTCACGACAACGCCATTTTTCTGGTTGTTGTCAGTGGGACGACGGGGTGCAGCAGCGCCGCGAGGTTTAAACAAATCCATGATGGACTCCTTACATTTGTGGTGGTGTTGGTGCGCCACCTGCGGATGGCATACCGGGAATCGGCGCTTGAGCGATGGCCTTGCCCTCTGGCGTTGCGCCACCAGCTTGAGGGAGGGATTGAAGCATCTGCAAAATTTCAGATTGCTGCAATTCGTTAGTCTTGCCTTTGCGGGGGCCAAGCGTTTTGTTGATTGCCGAGATTGCCGCGAGGATTGCGCGACCTTCATCTGTATCTGAGCCGACGGCGGGGAGCGATTGCTCCAGCAAATCTTGAGCCATACCCAAATTAATCATGGCAGCTTCTTTGCTGCCCATCTTGGGTTCAGGTGTAGACATGGGCGAGGCCATCGGGGGAGTTTCTGAGTCCGACATGTTGCCGGGAGCAGGAGCGCCGCCACCAAAGGGCATATTGACGCCAGAAGGATTACCGCCGCCAGCAGAGCGACTACCCTTCATCAATTCCATTAATTTATCCTGCGGAACACTCATAAAAACTCCTTGGGGGCGAGTGTGTATCACATACAAACTCGTTGTCAATAGGTGGACGGCATTTTATGTCAGCCGTCCAAAGACAAATCCTTACGGATTACTTGCCGTGTTTACGGCCTTTGCGAGCTTTACGTGCCATGATAGGACTCCTTGAGCTGCGGCCACTTACTTTGAATCGGAGAAGCAGCCATACCCGTTTTCCCCTTTCGGGTCAAATTAACGACGTGTTTTACGTGCTTTTTTGTGAGCTTTACGCATGGTTTTCTCCAAGTTGGTTAACGACGAGTGTAATCCCGTTGACTACGCCCGGTAGCGTTTTTAATCCCTGTTGAGCGATATGTCAATGATGGCGGTGATTGAGTTTGTTTTACAGACTCAGTTGTAGCGCGAGGCTGGTCAGCTTTGGGGGCTGTTACCTTGGGTGCTGCGTTTGCCATCATTACTCCTGTTTAGGTTGCTCACCTTTGGGCTGGCTTTGCTGCTGGGCTTTTTGAGCCTGCTGCTGTTGAGCCGCCGCTTGTTCCTTTGCTTCCATCTTCTTGAGACGGTCTTTGAGCAATTGTTTCATCGGCGGTTCAATTAAGTCAATAAGTGATTCTTTGTCGATGACTTTTTCTTTGTACAAGTTAAACGCAAGCTGGCGCATATCTTCCATGAAGATGGGCGAGTTGGAGTGCGCGTCCACCTTGACCACGTAGTCCTGCGTGAACTGGTCGGCAATGAAAGGACGGCCTTCCATGTCTTTAAAGTGGGTAGGGTCGTAGACCTGCATACACTTGAGATACAAGGTCGCCAGCTTCTCAAGAGAGTCCTCTATGACGAGCGCACGTTTCTTGGCGCGGCTTGAACCCAGACGAGCGAGCTGAGAAGCGTGGCCTGAAGATCGAACACCGGACTCACCCTTGCCTTGCAGCACGTTCACAATGCCAGAGGCTTCCTCAAACATAGCGTCAATCTCTTTGATTTCGGCAAACAAGTCAGGAGGAATTTGGGGAGCCATCTTCTCGACTTTGGCGTTGGGCATATCAGAGGCCAACAGACCGCCAGCGCGGTTCAAAGCAAAGTTCTTTTCATCCAAGATGCCTGTGAAGCCAATCAGCGCCGTGGGAGGCGAGACTTGCTTGCTCAACAGGTCAAGGATTTCGGTCATCCTCTTATTGCGTAGTTGTTGCAAGTACACCAGCCGCTGAACTTCAGATGCCCCCCAGTAGTAGTCGTACAGAGGATTCGGGCAGATTTGCACAAATGGCAATTCACCTTTGAGGAATACTGACTCACCCGGACGGTCATAGATAATGATATCTGGGTCGGCTTTTGTAACAACTTGGTAGTCTTTTGTGTCGTCATTCCACAACCACAACTCAGTCATTTCAATTGTTTCTTCCGCGACCGTAGCGCGGTACTTGTTTTGTCCACCAAGGTCAAGGTTAACGTTACCGTACATGGTTGGGTTGGATTGAGACAAGATGATGCGCTCAACTCCGTTAGCCACCTCGGTGCGCTCGTGCTGGGTAGCCGTCACGCGCTTGACGATTGCGTCACGCTTGGGATGCGAGAACAAACGGTCATACAGCTCGGACTTGGTGATGTAGTACGTCTGAACAATCGCTTCTTGTCGGTCAGTCTGTGGGCTGTCTTCCCGCAACACGCCGATGCAAGAAGGCTCAACAAGGTAGGGGTGGATACCGTTCTTGATGATGAGCTTGATGAAGCAAGAGTTGTAGACCAGAGACCATGTGGTTGCCAGAGAGAACACTTGGTCGCCGTTGCTATTTAGCCACTCATCGTTCAGAGCGCGGGTGAGTGTCGGGACTTTGACCTGCTCTTGCTCGGAGACAGAAGCGCCGACGTTGATAGAGAAGCGGGTTGTCTCGGCTGAGTACAGGAACGAAGTCAGCTGGTCAATGTGAGGGAAGATTTTGTTGTACAGGGCAGGGGGTTCGTCTTGCCCGTTGCCAAAGAGATACCAACTTCTCAGAGAAGCGTAATCGGGTTTGCGTTCTTCACGAGAGGCGAGACACTTCTCGATGATGTGCAAGTAAAAATTCTCGCGTTCTTCTGGGGCGTTGGGTATTCTCATCACTTACTCACTGAAAGGTTTTCGTGGTCAGCCACGTAACTTGCCGGGGCGGGTCCACGCAAGTCACCCGCTGCTTTGGGATTTATGCCGACTGATTCTCCCATCACGGATTTGAATTGTCCACCAAGGACTGACTTCATGTTGATGTTACCGCCGTTGCCCCACAAAACGCTGCTGCCCGGGCGCTGCTGGGCTGCTTGCTGCTGATTCTGGGCTTGCATGGCCTCTGTAGCCTCTGAAAACTGTTTGTCAGTCAGTTTGTTTTTGCGCTTCATGTAGCCTTCTTGGTGTTCACCCTCTCTGGTGGTCTTGATGTCGGTCATATCGTAATCAATGGACAACTGTTTTAAGTTTTTGTCCGTTGATTTGGTTTTATCCGACTTCATAGCCACTGGTTTTAGGAAAACCACGGAGATGTTGCCCTTGCAGAACTTGATGGGGCATTTTGGGTCCCATCCCTCAAACAATCCGTGTTGGTCACAACAATAGTCTTTTAAAACAGCCATATTTACCCTCTCAAAGATTCATTTAGGTCAGATTCACTGTAGTCGTGTCGGTTGACCATACCAACACGAAGTTTGATGCCTTCAGAGGTCATTTTCAACCCTGTAGACGGAAAAATGGGGGGCTGTGGCTCCCGTCTGAAGTCCACGTAGCGGCTTTTGTCATTGCGACGCATGACCTTCACAATGCCTGATTTCCAGCGCATATAGGCCTTGTTGACCCTGCGCTGGACGTTTTCAGTGAGTGGATGCTTCTCTCTGTCAAAGACATCGAGGAAGTGGTCTTTGTTAATGCCTGCTAACTCGCAAAACATCGGGATGGAGATGCCACGCTCTTTGTCAGCAATAAAGCGTTTCATCTGTTTCTTGAGTTCGGCTTTGGAGAGTTCTTCAAGCGCCATACATTCCAATCCGTTTGAGGTAATCAGAAACATTCCTGCCCACAGCCACTTGCTCTGGGGTGAATTCTTCTTGTGCGCGGCTCACCTCTTTGGTGATGCGCTGGGCAATGAGGCGAGGCTGGACTTGCTCGGCAAACGCAACGGCTGCCAAGGCGGTAGCAATCACTCGGTCATCCTTGGCTCTGCCGGGCGCTCCGATAAAGCCGTCCTCGCGCACGATGCCTTTCATCTCTTCTAAGGTATCCATGCTGCGAATGGTCATCATCTGACGCTCAAAGTAGTCCTTCATGTAGTTGAGCATCCGCTCCTTAGAGTTGGAGGTTGTCAGGTAGCCAATGGAGTTGGAGAGACCGCCCATCGTGTCGTTGCGACGCCAGATGTAGTTTTGCATTGAGCCAAGCACATCCATGAGGCCATAACCCAAAGCCCCGCCAGCAACGGAGGCGAGGCGTTTTAAGTTGCGTATCTCGTTGATGACTGCTTGACCGGGACCGTTGACCTCAAGGTTCAAAGTACTGTTGCGGTATGCGCCAGCCAAGTGAGCGATGACCCATGCGAACTGGTAGGTGTTCATCTCAGAGGTGGCAAACTCGGCTACTTGCTCAAGTCCATCCGCATAGCAACGAAACACTTGGATGCAGAATCGGTCAGCCCAGTCTGAGCTTCCATACGCTGGGTCAGCACCAATGACGTAATACGCAGTGTCAATTGGCTCTTGCCAAACTTTGAGCGTTCCAAGGCGCTCTGTTGACGGGAGGACTTCTGTGTCTTGGAAGAGTTGTCCAAATACGTAACGGAAATGGTCAGGTTGCTCTTTCTTGGCTGCTTTGGCTGCATCAGTACACCTACTGTTGGAGAAGAAACTTGTGCCTGTCATCACGAAGGCATAGTCCTCCGTGGGTGGAAATTCCTGATACATGAGGCTTTCGTCCTTGATGCCCTCGTGCATCTTCCAGCGCCACCAAGCCATCTGACGGGAATTAATCTCTACGCCGTACAGTTTCTTGATGTCTTTAACCCATTCTTTCTCTTCTCCGGTGAGCTTGCCGTCCCAGTAGACCTTGTAGATGTTTGTGTCAGCATCTACGGAGTAAAACTCATTGCGCCACCAGCCGCAGAAGATTGCACGTTGGGTACGGGCTGATTTAGCCGTCTTGTACATATCGTGGAACATATTGAACCCCTGCGCGGTGGATTCAAACATATACAGCCGCTCGGCGTTCTTCTCAGCAAGAGAAGCAATCAAAGAGGCAAGCCCTTCCTCGTTGCCCCACGAGGCAGTCTCTGTGCCGTGAAGGTAAGTGATAGCTTTGCCCTGCCCCAGACGAGACTTGTTGCCAGCAATCTGGTAGAACAATCGGCTTCTGTTTTTGAGAACCATCTGGTTTCGGTTGTGGGCAACCAAGGGAATCTTGTACTCTTTGGGTAAACCCTCGATGTACATAGCCAGAGTTGAACGAAACATATCTCTGTTCTCTTCTGTATCTGCCACCAGCGTACCCTGCCAGCCGGGGTGAGTAAATTGCCAGTAGAGGTCCAAGGCAAGAGAGATGGTCGTGATACCCAGCTGACGACCTTTGAGAATAACGAAGAAGTGAACATCCTCATCCAGACCTTTCTGTATTTCTTCCATGACGTAAGTCTGCGTCCCCAACAGCTTACCCATCTTCTTCAAGCCCTCTTCCTTTGTCTCAATCTTGAGTTCGGAACAGAACTTGTAAAACTTCTGAAGGTCAAATTTCATTTCATGTTCTCTGGTTTCCAATCAGCAATTTCCATTGCGACTTTCTTGTTTTTGGCACAGCTAATCAGTTCTTTGTAAAACAGCTCCGAATACATCTCTTTCCACTCAGCAGCCAGTTTTCTCTTGCTGGACGGCTTAATGCAAGACAAAGCCCTCTCCATCTCTTTTTTCAACCGCAGCCGGGAGTTGTAGAGCTGCATCTGTATATCCTTCTCTGTAGCCATGTTTCAACGCCTCATTCATGCAAACCAAACGACGCACCTCAGACTCACGCAAAAGGTTGACCAAGGCGACACACACCGCCCTGAGTTCCTCTTCCTCCATCCAAAGTAAGTCAACTTGAGCCATTAAGCGACTCTCCAGACCCGGATGACCTCACCCTCAGTCTTAGCCATAAACTTCAATCCAAGGCGCTTAGAAGCCCTGTAATTGGCATTCAAGACCTTCTGACGCGCAGACACAGGCACAGTGAAGCTGTCACCCACATCCATCTCCTCATACGGGTACGCATACACCACCCTCGGCATAGGCATCCCAATACCACGCTCTACTTCAATACTCTGCATATCTTCTCTACCCTTCTACGAATAACCATATAGTACAGGCAAAAAAAAGCCTGTCAATAACTAACAGGCTTAAACCTCAAAATCAAGGAGAGGCAACTGAATGGAGAACTGGTTGCGGCAGCTGGATTCGCACCAGCGGTCTTCAGCTTATGAGGCTGACGAGATACTTCTTCTCCATGCCGCGATGAACCAATCATAGCGTAAACATAGAAATTTTTTTGGGGAAGGCTAAGTTG
>TBL_comb48_EPIDRAFT_1002484_pt1 | contig 12809 bp, 16 predicted proteins | sample TroBogEpilimnion_37_FD_10681 | JGI IMG/M metagenome (IMG submission 10681)
AGCACATCGACCCCCGGAAGCACTTTGCCCACGCTGTACAGAATGGCGAGATCGTCCTGTACAAGGTTGCCTCCTGCAATCAGCTCGCGGACATCCTTACCAAGGCGCTCTCTCAGGTTGNCCGGACGGCTGGAGGCGGTCAACCTCTGCTGGATCCCGGACTCGCCGTCGTGATCCCGGACTCGCCGTCGTGCGCGGGTCAGGCGGGGCCGATGACCACCAGATTGGCTTCTAAGCTTAAGGCTCTCGAGGCTCAAGCGGGGAAGGTGACTACCAGGCTGGCAGCAAGGGTCTGTCCACCCAAACTCGGCGCTTAAGCGGGGTGATTGGATTCTGGGAACACAAGCCCCGATTGGCTCGAAGCAGTCACGTATCACCGGAGTACGTGACCAGGACAGGCCGCGCGGCGGCCGGCCCGAGGCGTCGGAAGATTCGCCCGGGCCCCGAATAATCTACCGTTTTGGATAACGAGATTATAATTAGGAAACAGACGTTCAATAATAAATTATTCCAACTGAAATGTCCACGGAGAGGAAGTGGAGGGTTGTTGGGATCGGTCAGGAGGATGACCAATATCTCTCAGTTTCAGGAGTAAACCATGAGAGGAAGAGGATGTATCATACCGCTTCTGAGGAGGAAGCGAAGCAGCAAGTCCTGGCAGCAATCAATGTGCCACTCCAGCAGCAGACCCAGTCATTCATCAGTGTGCTTTGATGCCACAAGGCTGGACTAGTGTCGCAGTGTGCATGATTTAGGCAGAATAGCCACCAGGATACAGACCTTCCTGTTCAAGTGTTCAGCAATCTGATTTGCACGCGGGCCGGCTGGGCCAGTTTCTGAATCGACGTCAGGAGATCGTCATTGAAACAGCCCTGTGACCACGGATAAGACAGCATACTATCAGACCTACTCACAATATGAACAGGAGCACACTGCCAAGCACAATAAACAATATGGACAATCAAGCACCTTGCTGAGCTCAAATGTCAAAGGTTCATCCCCAACAGCATCAATGTTCACAAGTGTGTCAAGCAACTTGAGCAGTTGTTGCCCACATTCCAGGGTCAGATGTGAACCAGCGAGCCCAATTAGTGCAACTGGCTGTTTGGCACGGCGCCGCTTTTCCACAAAATTCGCAATAAGATTGAAATTGGTTTCATCCACAAAGGTACCCTGGTACCCTCCTCCCACCCCAAGCACAAGAATTCAGGGAAAATTTGATTTTATACAGTGTCAGTGCATTCAGTGCACAGAGGACCTGGAAATGCATAGAAGTGATCCTGCTCTTCTCAGCGTTGGCAGCATTGATGACAAGACTTAAATCAGCTTGCAACGATTTGCTGACTCTCTTATTCTCGCACATTACACATGTAACTGTTCCATTTGCCACGGCCTCGGCTTGGTTTATCATACTGTAGTGCGAGAAAGTCAGCAGAAAACACGACCAATTCAAAGACAGGCCGGGGTTGCACACCCTTTTGTGTTGTCCCTGTACGACGTTTTCTTCTCTGCATTGACTTGCTTCTGATGTTTCCTTTGCCAATCTTCGGCCCTCGGCACTGGCAACTGCATTAACAACTTAGAAAAGTGTCCCAGAGACCCAGAAACTTCAGGACCACATTTAGACCCTTGCTGTTTTTCACAGAGACGGCGGCCTCCAGTCGATTGCGCAGCGGCAGCAGGAGCAGGAGGTTCTTTACAGAAATGGCGCCTTCCAGTCGATTCCATAGGGGCAGCAGGAGCACCCGGCCCTTCTTCAACCTCAACATCCGACCATCTCTNAAATCCCTCACGCTCGCTGGCCGCTTCATATTTTCTTCGCCTTTCAGCATCCTTTTGCTCACGACGGNCCTGACACAGCCGGTCATGCTCAATTGCAAGTGGACCTTTCGACCAACGCTGTATTAATCTGGCTCTCTGCTCCTTGGTGAACACACTACCAGCAAAGGCTGCATCGTCCCAGGGCTCGAGTTGAATCACCCCAAACCCTAAGTCTATACGAGATTTAGTTTCATCTGTACCAGTAACTTCATCAGCCACTTAGGGTGGAAAGACAGCATTACAGCAGCTAAATTAAATTGTCGCTAAATACCTTGGTATTTGTCGAATAAAATGCTAATGTTGCATGTGCGTCCATACGCATTGAGTGTATCTCCTACTGTCTGGCTGAGGCTTGTCTGCAATCAAGCTGTAGGTCAGATGCAACTATTGTCCTGTAGCACAGCCAAAGTGCTCTCCAGCAAGGACAATTGAAATACAACAAGGAGTACCCCCCGCATATCCAGCTGTAGTGGTGTCTGGTTGAGTCTTGCCTGGCGCTTTACACGTTCATCCCACAAAAGATCAGACAACAATTTCAAATGGGATTCTCCAAGCAGCTTGTCGCGGAGTTCGACCAGTTGCAGGAGGCAAGGTGGTACAGTACGGGTCCGAACAGCCTTGATAAGAGCCATGAGCGCCCCGAAGGTGACAATATCGATGTCAGTGTCCTAATCCCAGGACAGCCAAAATCAACACCACAGAAGAAAAAAAAGCCATCGTTGGCAGGAGGCCAAAGAGCCCCAACGTGCGAGATTGCCTGAAGGTCAATGAGGGCAACACGGTGACCATGTTCCACAACGAGGCCGAACAAAAGGCGCAATTGCTCTTGAAGATTTGGCACTTCTGATGCTTTGATACCGCCTAAGCTCAGGATAGTGCACTCGTTGCGAACCAATTGCTCTGCAATATTTGTAATCCTGCAGAGCAATGAGAGGCTAAGCTCACAAGTACAGGCACAGGAAACTCAGATTCAACAAAAGGCACAGTAAGGAAAAGGGAGTGCTCACCTGGAACAACCGTCTTCAGGGGACTGCTTCTCATTTTGAGTATGTTGAGCATCATCCGTACCATCCGTCCCCATAGGCATGCCCCGCTGTGTCTGTGCTGATCCAGTCAGGTTATCAGCAATCNACCTGTCAAGATCAAACANAGGAGCTGGTTTAGAGCCGAGTCATCTGCAAACANAACAAGAACCAAGCATATAACAGACAGGCCATTTGCTGGGAAGATTCGTACCCGGCAGTAGATTGGGTCCCTCCCATCAAGTCGGTTCCACTGGCATTGCTTTTATCGTCATCTTCAGAGGGTCGNACAAGAACCAAGCATATAACAGACAGGCCATTTGCTGGGAAGATTCGTACCCGGCAGTAGATTGGGTCCCTCCCATCAAGTCGGTTCCACTGGCATTGCTTTTATCGTCATCTTCAGAGGGTCGCGGTCCACCTCCATCTCTGGCAAACCAAGGAAATCACTCAGGTGTCATTTAGATGAAACTGGGTGAGCCAATCATGCATATTAACCACCTCCTAGAGAAAAATTGAAAGCAAAAGTATGCCTCCAAATCCACGAATGGAAATTATGAGGGTTTAGGCCACCTGATATTTGCCGAATCTGCACGAGGCATCTCCGCAACCACCTTGCTCAGCGCATCCAACATCCCAGGCGAAAACGGTGAGTCCAGATGTTCGGCCATGGCGGCGTCCAGCGGTATTACTTGTGTCAAGGGCACTTGATGAGGTTCTTGGTCTAGCGAAGACGCCTCACACGCCCTCTCCATCATAGCCAACACACTTGGCGATAGCACAGGAGATTGTGAAGCGGGACATGAGCCCACAGCAGCCTCTGCTTGCCTGTTAACAGCAAAACCGGCAAATCCTTCGGGCCATACAAGAGCATTGTCGTCATCGTCAGCCTCTGCACCTTGGGCTGACCCTGCCCTTGGCGAGCCAAGTGGTGTCGCTTGCGTAGCCTGCCCAGATGCCGCTCGCCCCTTGTCGCAGAATTGGAGCCTAAAAATGGGCTCATCGTCGTCCGTGTCTTCCATTGTCTTGCGGTCTTTGCGCTTGGCTCGCACCTTGCGCTTGGGCCTTTGAGCTTGGCTCGCCCCTTGGCTTGAATTGCCCCCTGCTGTTGAGCCACCGCCGACCAAGCGCAGAAATCGCCTTTTTGGTTGAGCCATGCGGTTGACGTGAAGTGCCTGCACGGTGCTTGGTTTAGATCTCTGTGGTGATAGCACACCAAATCAACAGCGACAGAACCACCTTGGCACCAAAAGAGCTCAAGCCCCTATTTACCCCCCTCCACTTCCTCCTTCGCCTGGGTTGTTTCCAACAGGCCTAGCGAAGGGCGCTGAGTTTGACCACAGATTGAAAGGAAAAGAAATGTCCATTCGGCTTGTCATTTGACAACAGGTGGAAGACCTCCTGCGAGCCGGCAGCGTCTCCCAATTAACCTGCAATCCAAGTCTACCATCCAAGCCTGAAATCTGAGTTGACCATCAGAGTCGACTAGCCGAGTGATTTCCCGAAAAGGCTATATCCAAATCTGCCAACCCAGTCTGCTCTCAAAGCCTGCCACCCTAGTTGACTGTCTGAGACAGCTGTCCGAGTCGGCTATATCCGAAGCATAGCCCGCTATTCAAAATGGCTTTCCAAGACATCTATCCAAGCCCACTATGCAAGTTGACTCTCCTGTGTCAGTATAACCTATAAAGGTATTACAGGCCTCTGTCTCTCACAAAAGTCTCAGCAGGAAGAGAATGGCTGGAGGGCCACTGCAGTAAGCCACGAGTCAACAGCAAGGGAGTCTGCTATCCATGTCTATTTTCCAAGTCTGAAAGCTGAGTTGACTATATGAGTCGACTATCCAAGTGATTTCCCGAATAGGCAACCTGAATCTGCTATTCCAGTGGAGTTTCGGCTACCTGAGCCTGCTACGTCACTAGGACATTCAAGTCGGCTATCTGAGAAAGCTATCCGAGCGGGTGGTCCGATGCATGTCGGCTATCTGAACCCACCAGATAGCCTATCAGATTCTCCTTCCTTCAAATCCACGGTGAAGTTTTGTGCATGGTGGGGGTGCAAGGCAGAGCAGCAGCAGCAGATGAAGCCACGAGAGAGGAGACTCTGGTCCCAAATCTTTATTGCATGGCATAAACCAACATGGAAGAGACTGGATCTGTGCAGGACCAAAGCCATAGGGCTCCTGCCGAACTGCGATACGATTGGCAAAGACGCATCCATAAAGTTCACACGAATCGCCGTCCAATTGCCCAGGGAATTTGCCACACACAATCTTGCCAAGACAGGAGATTCTGACCTCAAATGTTTATTGCAAGGCCCTCACCAAGTCGCGCTGCGCTGCGCGAAGTGACAGGATCCGTGCAGGACCGATGCCAGTTGGCTGCTTCCCATCCACGAGGAAATCGGCAAAGGCGCAGATATAAAGGCCGCATGAACAGCCGTCAGATTGCTGGGGTACTCCAGGCACATTCTCGAAGGACCACGGTCCACCAAATCTTTCATACCCGCGAAAGGTGGAAAGTGTTTTGAACAATGCTTCAATAGGCCGGTGGAATAAGCCTGATGAGCTCCCGCCATTCGAGCAGTAAAACCTCACCCTCGTTACGGGCACAATCGCTTCAGCAATCATCCAATGAAACTCCGTTTGATTGCAGGGGATGAGCACACGGTCTCCATCGGGCTTCACTAGTTGATGCTTAACAAGCCATCGAAACACCATATCTTTTAGGGAACGTTGAACAGACTCTTCACGCCCAGTGAGAGACAGTTCAACTTGTGCCAGTTCAACTTGTGCCAGCGTTTGCGGGTCCAAAATGGCAAGCCGCGAGTTGCCCTTGCGGGCAGCGTGGGTCCTCAACAGCGACATATAAAACGATATTATCTCACCTGTTAGACACGCGCCATCGTCCAGGCAAAGAAGATCATCAGCAGATGGAATGCCCTTGATTGTTTGCAATGTATCGTTGAGGATGCAGGGAAAATCCTCGTTGCTGAGAACTAATTTATGTCTACTTCCTCCCCAATTGTGTAGGTGTTGTTGCATTGTTCGTAGGGAAGCTTCCAGAGCTCGGGACGCCACTGCACCATTGAGCTTGTCCTTGCGTTGTCCTACAGGTTGAGATCGAATCACCTGTTGTACCAGGTGTGCCCCCCACCAGACCCACAAAGAATACAGTATCTGTAAAATAACACTGTGTCTCTGCTCACAGGTTCTAAAGAGTGAAAGCAGTAACACCAACTCCAAATACCCCATACCCCAACAATCGTCCCTGGATGTAAATCTGCACTGTATCCCTGCGAACAGGTTCCAAAATGAGGAAAGCAGTGCTCTACGCCACAGTGTCGTACACAAGCAGTATACTCGCCACAGTGTCGTACACAAGCAGTATACTACACCAGTTCTCAACCCCTAAAATACCGCACAGAGCAAGGAGTACATCCACATGGATCACATCCATCAAACGTTTATTTTTTTCTGCTTGGAAGTCAGGGCTCCAACCCTGCCCAGCACACTAGAGATAGCTTAGCTGCTTTGGGACAGGGGAGCACGTAAGGAAGTGGAGGAGTGGGTGTTGGTTGAGGGAAGAGGATGGGCGTTGATTGAGGGAAGAGGACGTTGAATGTTGAAAATTCTCCTGCCTTGAAAGGCTCAGCCCTGGCTGTCAATGGCATCGAACTTCACTTTCAATGGTATAGAAGTATCTGACTGCTGGCTTTCAATGTCAAATGTTTATTTTTTTGTTATCTGCTTGGAACACGAGAGCACGTGAGGAAGTGGAGGACAAGGTGTTGGTTGAGGGGGAGGGAGAGGACGTTGAATGTTGAAAATTCTCCTGCCTTCAATTCCACAGTGACCGACGAAGGCCCAGCTCTGGCTTTCAATGGTATCAAACTTCACGCATCAAGGGGTGCCTTTGATTTGTTCAAGTCCTCAACAGCAGATGGTATCGGTTGCATGGGACAGCAACCATTGAGGGGCAACAGGAGCTCATAGTGGTTACGGACCCCGTGTCGTTCCCGTTGTAGCATTGGAAACCAGAATACAGACTCTGACGGGTGAACAAAATCACAAAGACGACTGTGAGTAAAACGATGATGCGTCTCTCGTGGATTCCCCTTCGCTTTCCCTAACCCGTCGCTTTTGCGTTTGCCATTATCGATGATCACCACAATCGCAATTTTGTTCAGCAGATATTGTTGGAGCAGGAGCGCAGTAGAACAATCAAAGTAAAACTCAGGGCTCAAAATGCAGACAGCATGCTTGCATGCCACTTGTATCCGGGAATCCAAACGTTGAAAATCCGTATCTATCCCTGCTCGCCTTGCTATCTCTTCTCCACCATTATAAAGCTCGTCATCAGGAGGGCTATCCCAATATCTTAGCAACAACGCCCGGAACAGATCACTTTCGGGATTGCTTTGCACAACTCTGAGACCATATTCGCAAAAAAGCATCCTCACAGCACCCGCGTGCAGGTCCTCATTGGCAGAATCCACGCAGCTGATAAAATCATTCAATTGTCGTTGAAATGCGTTGTCGGATTGCAGGCGAAACATTTTGGAATAGTACTCGAATTCCTCACTTTTAACACCCCGCCTCACAGCAGCATGGAAGGCATGCATGCCGCAGGAAAAGTTTCCAATTACTGCAAGGACGTGGTGATTCAGATCAAGTGTGCATACAGCAGACCCCCGCTGCATTCGTATGCAGCCTGCAACGACTGCATACGGGTCGCATGCGAAACATCTGTCCGGAGGAACAGTTGATCTTTGCTGCCAGGTCCGCGTATCGGCAGAGGTTGGTCTCAAAGTGGCATACGTCAACACATCCAAATCTCCGCCATCATAAGGTAAGGACAAGATGGCATTCTCAGGATCAGCCGGACCCGTTTCTGAAGCTCCAGCGATCTGGTATACATTAGAAAGGCAAATAGATTAGAAAGGCGAGCTGGCACACATTAGAAAGGCAAATGGATAGCAAGATATTACCAAACCAGGCCTACATAGGGTATGCTGTTGCCAACGAGGCCACAACAACCAAACAAGGGTCTGTTCTGGGACTATGGATTTTACGCGCACCGCGCGCGCGGCACCACGCGTCTGAGCCGCGGCGACTCTTTGTGCAGAGGTATCAGCTTTCAATCTCTGGTCTAGAAGTCATTCAGATGAAGGGCTTGAACTCTAAACAAAAAAAACACATTGGACTTCGATTTAGAGCGCGCAACATGAAACCCCGCAAACAGGCTCGAATCTTCATTCGATTCGAGCAAATAACATGCAAGCCCCATAGGGCGGCACGAAGCAGTTTAGTTTGCGCGAATTTTTTTTCATTAGGGCCCTGCAGTTCACCACTGCAGGGCTCGTCAGTTCAACCAGCTCGTCAGGCCACTGAGGACTCAGGGCCTCAAGTGCCCCGGGGTTTCTGAGCAACAGGGTTTTGCTCCAGTACGCTCCCAATTAAGGGCTCCAGAAATTCTGAATTTTGCAAAACAGATGTCGTAGTTTGAGGGAAGCGAACCCAGCCCTACGAACACCGACAGTGAGGACAATAGTATACAATGCCAACCACGAATAATGAGGCTACCGGTGGGTCTGCAGTAGCAACCAGTCGATACCCAGCATCACCGGTCCCGCAGTGAACGCAGAACCCGTGGATGAGCAAGGCATCCTCCGGGCCCGGTGTGACAAGGCGGCCCTTGAGGGGATACGCTGCCAGGTGCGGAAATGTTTCCTTGAGATGCTGTGACAGCTTGCTCATGTAGAGAGCAGAAAATTCGTCATCTCTGCCCTCAAAGGAACCCAGAAGCGCCTCGTACTCCTCCTGTCGGAAGGTGAAGCAGGCCAGCACGACATCTGAAGATTGGGCAAAGACTGCGACCGAGACCGGCCGGTAGCTGGGACTTGACTGAGGTATCCACAGCGTGACAGGCGGCATGCCCTTGCGGATCAGCTCCAGGTTTCCAGCATGTACACCACATTCATAACCTTCTTCCTGTCCAATGCCCAGCTCCAACGAGGAGTCAATGTGCTCAAGTTGATCAAAGTAGGAGCCAAGATCAAAGAATGCATAAGCTTCCAACGCCCCGCCCCTGCCCGTAAGGACGTCCTCCACTTCTGCAATATGATAACCAGATGGCAAAAGATGCTGCACCAAGCCCTGCAAGAGGCGGAGTGCTGGATCCTCTTTGCACGAGAGCTGACAAGCTGCCTTGCTCCCGTCACTGATATCTGCAGCGCCATCCTTCTTCGGCTCGCCCTTGAAGATGTTGATATCGTACTTCCGTGAAGCTAGCAATTCAAGGCTACTATTCCAATCTCTTTCTACTTGTGGGCTGCTTGTTTTCAAATGTTTCAAGAGCACAACGGATTGTCGGATCAGGAGTGACATCAGTTCTTCGCGCAGGCCATTATCTGACCCAAGCACATCAACATGCACAGTGAAGGCGTCCATCAGCTCCAGGGGCATGTGCTGAACGCACGCCCGTTTGCGCCGAATGGATCTCTGAGCGGGCAGGGGACGACCAAGTTCGACCTTCGTGCTCCGTTGCAAGTGTCTGACAGAGTGAGAACGTGTCATGTATCTCAGTACCTCGTGGCTACCAGCGGCGCCAAGATGCAATGTGTTCCCTGCCAGCCGACGCACACCACGCACACGCGGGCGCGACATCGAAACATAAAATGAAGACCTTTGTAAAATAGCGTCAAAAAGAAAATCTCGATATTCAAGCGCACTGGTTCAATTTCTCACAGTCACAGTGAACAGTCAGCCTAGTATGTTGCAAACAATGAAACAGTGTGCACGCACGAATGCACGCCAAAACAAACAAGACAAGACAGACCAGCCTTGCATGTGACTAACGCAACAGTGTGCCCATCCAAACATGACCAACGAGGCACTGTCCTTGTACTCACGTTGTTCTGCAGGTGGTGGTGATGTGCCCCTGGAAAGATCCACTACGGCGTCCGCGCTGCTGTCTGCCGCCCCCTGCGCAGCGCCGGCCAGACTATGGCGTAAGATGCACGCATTAATCCAGGAATGTTCAGTGTCAATTTGTCAGTGAACGCGTTCACTGGGGCAGATTACCAACCCTACTACTTGCTGGAGCGAATCTCACAGGAATCTCGCCACCAACCTGCAGACGTGATGACCTTCTTGTATGTTGTCCTGCAGGTGGTGGTGTGTTACAGGAAAGATCCAATACGACGCCCCGCCTCTTTCCAGCCGCGCTGTCCGCCGCACCCTGCGCAGCGCCGGCCAGGGGCAAGACTTAGGCGTAAGATGGGCAAATCATCAACCCCACTTGCTGGAGCGAATCTCACAGGAGTCTCGCCACCAACCTTCAGTCCAGATGCTGACTTTTTTGTCGATGTCGAACATTCGCCGGATTCGTCTGCAACACACATGCACACCCATGAGAGCAAGAAATAGAGCTCAAGAAAACAACAAGCAAATATTATACAACGTCTGGACGCAAGTACTAGTCAGAAACTTCCTTCGAAAACCTGACAGACTAGACGCAACGGTGATCGAGACACAGTCCTTGTACTCACCAAGTATTGTCGCCTTGGCCTTGACCCTGCTTCCCGCTCTCCTTGCATTGGGGTTCTGGGGTAAGACTCCAGCGTAAGATGCAGAACAGTAGGAACATATGTGATCGCCGTCGCCTAAGGAATCAATCAGCGGACCCAGGGCAACAACATTCGACCTGATCGCACGAGGGTCCATCAGGGTCAAGACGTGCTTGTCCGGGATTCTCGCCTGCTACACACAATAATACTCACGCATAATACACACGCACACCCATGAAAGCAAGAAGACAGAGATGAAGGAAACAGCAAACAAATAATATCAAGCAACGTTTGGATGCAAGTGCTCGTCCGAAACTTGTTCTCTCGAGAACCCAGCAGTGATGGGGTGCTCAGCCTCGCATGTAACTAGTACCTAGAACGCAACAGCGAACAGCTTCTAGGCGGTTCTAGGGAACCACCTGCTACACACATAATACACACGCACATCAAGGAAAGCATCAAGTAAACAGCAAACGAATGTAGTTCAACGTTTGGATGCGAGCTTGTCCAAAACTCTTGCCCAAAACTTTTGCTCGGGAACCTCACAGCGACTACTCAGCCTCGCATGTAACTAGTAACAAGGAACGCATAAGTGAATACGACGCCGTCCTTGTACTCACCAGGCTGGTTGGTCGACGTTGGAGACTGCTTGGTGGCCTGGGGTATGACCCGTTAGATGCACGCATGAGTGTGGGACGATTCGCACAAATAGCAGAGTATACACTGGAAACTGATCAAGATGGTAATCAGATACGTGCGGGCATGACATGGCATCAGATACACGCACGAAGGTGGAGCGTGTGAGGGCATTCTGTTGATACTTCTTGCAAGTGAGTTGCAACAGTAAACACTTCACATTATCCCGCCACTAACCTGCAGACCAGGAAAGCTCCTGAATGACCTGAGGATGCGTGCCTGATCTTGGCATAGATTTTCGCTGGTTGTCTCGAGTTGGCCTTGGGGTGATTTCAACAAGTTGCCAACAAGAAGGCAGAAATCGGGAATTACAACTGGAGCCGCTGTAAATCCAAATAGACACGCCGATAGGGTATTCAAGAACCGAAGCACGTGAGCTCCGCATCTATTTGTGTCAACACAGTCACTTCGATTATACACTTTAGCAGTTTCGCGTAATCTTTCACGTGGACCACCGTCATAGTTCAGCATGAACTGCAACGCAGGCACAATAGCTTTATCAACCAGCGCCGTCCCTGCGCCGCTTGACCCACTGGAAGCAACAGTAAGAAACGGTTGAAGTGCAGCCACCGCCTTGTCAAGTGGATATTCGAGTTCAGACTGCCGAAATGACACAAGGAACTCGGCAGCGAAGAGGACAACTTCAACAGGCATTACTTTCTCATCGATGACATCTGGATCATGTGAGTTTCTTTTCAAGGCACCTGTCAATTCAGATGAGAACGCAGCCAGAATTGTCCCGGCTCGAGTCCTCTCGAAAGCAAGCAAGAGGATGACGGTGACTACAAGTTGAAGTGCGTCCACAGCGCCGTCACGTAACGCCTCACAACTCGTCGCTTGTAATCTGGAGTTCAACGTGATACCCAATATATTATCCGCTTGGTTATGGTCTAAACTGCAGCATACCAGCTTCAGTACGGTTTCAACTGACCATTTGCGTGGTAAGCTCATCATACAGCGGAGAATATCCACTATGAACAGATCATGTGTCAACAGATCTTTTGATTTGCCCGTTTCCTTGCGAGTTGACAACACCCCAGTCATTCCGTCCCCCCCCAAGGCCTTAGACACTTCGTCCTCCTGTACAACATACACCACACATACTCAGCACAGACATGTCCGCCCCTAACAGCCCCCAAGGGCCACAGGAAGCGAAGCCGGTTTGCATCAAAGCCAAGGCGCGAATCGGCAGGGACAGTACAGTTTCCACAGCGCTCGCGTTGAGGACCTGGTTGAAAGGACCGCTGGCGGCAGCCATTTCGTTTTGACTTCCTGCCGGCGGCAAAGCCGCATGACACCTCAGCGTGCAATTTGTCGGTATGCGTGCGTGTGTGTACGTGTGTGCGTGCATGTGTGCCGCGCGCCGCGCGGCGCGTGGGAGTGCGTGACTGCGTGTTGTTGCAGGTTTAGGATTGAGGACATAGGATTTAGGGCTTAGGGTGTGTGCGCAAGCGTATGCAAGCGCATGAGAGGGCGTAAACCCTATGCCCTGAATCCGCGCGTGTGAGTGCGTGTGAGTGCGTGTGGGTGATTCGGATTTACATCACCCACACGTGTGGCCTCCCCCCCACACCTGCTCACCCTGCCCACCTTCCCTCCCCCCGTGTGTGTATGTGTGACCCTCACCGTCGCTCTGCACAATAGCCGCCGCTGCCGGAACGGCGGCCGGGGCGGCGTCACCAGCAGCTCCCCGCTCCCCTT
>TBL_comb48_EPIDRAFT_1002496_pt1 | contig 12775 bp, 13 predicted proteins | sample TroBogEpilimnion_37_FD_10681 | JGI IMG/M metagenome (IMG submission 10681)
CCGATTTTAAAATGCTGGGCTTTTGACCGATAATCTCTTCACGACTGTAACCCGTACTGTTAATAAAAGCCTGATTAACATACTCAATACGAGTATTAAGATCAGTAATCACTACGGCTGATGCGCTTTGCTCTAACGCTATGGAGAGTCTACTTAATTGGTCTTCGGTCTGTTTGCGCTGGGTAATGTCGCGGACTACCGCATGTAGGATTAAGTCGCCATCAATATCCATAGCAGTTAATATTACTTCGGTAGGAAAAACTTCACCAGTATCTATTCGTTTATGTAACCATTCGAACTGATGACTACCTTTCTCCATCGCTATGGCAATGTTGTGATTAGCTTGTTGCCGTGATTCTAGGCCGCAAATCTGTTTTTCTGGAGATAAATCAGAAGGATGTAAGTAAAAAAAACTTTCTTGATTAGCGAAACCAAACATAGTTAACGCGGCTGGATTGCATTCTATGAAACCTTTCTCATTGAGCAGCATTACCGCATCCCGGTTAGCTTCATACAAGACTTTAAGTCTTTTCTTTGCTTTTTGTAACTGCTCAAACTTACTCAGGTGCTGGCCGATATCCCGCCATGCCACAAGAAATAATGATTCACCCATCAAGTTGATGGCGGTAAGTGTTACTTCAACAGAAATAATCGAACCATCGTAACGTAGGTGTTGCCAGTCAAAACGATGGTAACCTTGCTTTAGAGTAAGGGCAAGTAAGGTTTTGGCTTTTTCATTAGAGGTGAGTCCGTCCGCTTGAAATTTAGGGGATATTTCCCAAGGACTTAGATTGAGAAAGCTGACTTTATCAGGATAATTGAGCTGTTCCAAGCTGGCTTTATTGCAGTTTATGAAATGATTACCTTTAATTAACATGATAGGATCAGGCATGCTTTCGAACAGTGTAAAGTAACTGTTTAGTAAGTCATTATTCATAGCTGTTTGATGGACTATTGGGTACTTCTGCGATAGGCGAGAAATAAGTGGGCTAATGATTTTTTTTAGCACATTAAAACCCTTTTGGATTGTGATAGATTAGGCGTAAGTTTATCAGAATGTTTGTGCTTGGGGGTAATAAAAGTAAGTATGGCAGTGTTAGGAGAGAGCAAAGCGAAGCAGGCTGAATACGGTTAATGATGCGGCCTCTCTTTTTCAAAAGAGAGGAAGTGAATAGTTGCCTAGACTTTGGTGTGTTAGAGAATTATCTTGCTGCTCACTGTCCCGTTTAAAGTTGGTGCGCTGAATACTGACTATTAATCAGCTAGGCTTTTAACGAAGCACAAGAAGCTAGCCCAATTACGCTAAAGTTTAATGTTATTGGGCTAGCCTCCTGCTGCCTATGTTTGGCATTGCGACGATATTGGTTTTTATCAGCAAAGACTTGCGCTTTATTAAACTGACGCGCGAACTTGGCTACGGGGTTTTGTATAGGAATACAATCTATTTTGTTTGGATTACTACGTTTTTTCATGGTTTACCTCTTATAATAGTCTAAAGCCCATCTAATGGTTGGGCGCAAATAGTGTACTACTCAGAGTGAAAAAAGCTTGTGAAATTTAAAAAAGATTTTGACGTAATTGTGGTGGGTGGCGGCCATGCCGGTACAGAAGCGGCGTTGGCTTCTGCGCGTAGCGGTGCGAACACCTTATTGTTAACGCAAAATATCGAAACCTTAGGGCAAATGAGCTGTAATCCGGCCATCGGTGGCATAGGCAAAGGTCATTTGGTTAAAGAGATTGATGCCTTAGGCGGTATTATGGCTAAAGCCATTGATCTTGGCGGCATTCAATTTCGTACTTTAAATGCCAGTAAAGGGCCTGCAGTTAGAGCGACTCGTGCGCAAGCTGATCGTTTATTGTATAAACAGGCGGTTAGATATACCCTAGAAAATCAACCCAATTTAGCTTTGTTTCAGCAAACGGTGGCTGATTTAATTGTCGTCGGTAATCAAGTGTGCGGCGTTAAAACCCAAATGGGTTTAAATTTTATGGCTAAGGCCGTGGTGTTAACGACCGGTACTTTTTTGGGTGGTAAGATCCATATTGGTTTAGAGAATTATAGTGGTGGCAGGGCAGGTGATCCTGCTTCTATTGCTTTAGCGGATCGCTTGCGTGAATTGCCTTTTCGTATTGATCGTTTAAAAACAGGTACTCCTCCGCGTATTGACGGTAGAACAATCGACTTTAGTAAGCTGGAAGAACAGCACGGTGATGATCCTGTGCCGGTGTTTTCTTTTATGGGAAGACGCGAACAACATCCACGACAAATCCCTTGCCACATAACTCGAACTAACAGTAAAACCCATGATATTATCCGTGCGGGCTTAGATAGATCGCCTTTATACTCAGGTGTGATTGAAGGTATAGGGCCACGATATTGTCCTTCGATTGAAGATAAAATTGTGCGTTTTGCGGATAGAGATACGCATCAGATATTTGTAGAGCCAGAAGGTTTAGATACCCATGAAATCTATCCTAATGGTATCTCTACCAGTTTGCCGTTTGATGTGCAGTATGAGTTTGTGCGTTCGATGTTAGGTTTTGAAAATGCTGAAATCGTTAGACCTGGTTATGCCATTGAATATGATTTCTTTGATCCTAGAGACTTAAAAATGTCTCTGGAAACTAAGCATATGAATGGCTTGTTTTTTGCCGGTCAAGTTAATGGCACGACAGGTTATGAAGAAGCGGCGGCTCAGGGTTTGATTGCTGGATTGAATGCCGCGCGTTTGACTCAAGGTTTAGATAGTTGGTGTCCTAGACGTGATCAGGCTTATATAGGTGTCATGATTGATGATCTCATTACTCGTGGTACGCAAGAGCCTTATCGTATGTTTACGAGTCGTGCAGAATACCGTTTATTATTGCGTGAAGATAATGCCGATTTACGCTTAACTGAAAAAGGTCGTGAGTTAAACTTAGTCGATGATGAGCGCTGGCAAGCTTTCGACATTAAACGCAATGCGATTGCTAATTTGCAAGATGATCTAAAAAAGCAATGGGTTAGGGCTGAATCAGAGCGCGCTCGTGAAGTTGAAGACATCTGGGGTAAACCGCTACTTAAAGAAGCCAATTTAATGGAATTGTTGCGTAGACCTGAGGTTGATATACAGCGATTACTAGGATTTTTTGAGGGGGGCGACCTGATTGCCGATCAAGTCGGTGAGCAAGTCGAAATTCAAGCTAAATATGAAGGTTATATCGTCAGACAACAAACTGAAATTGATAAAGCCTTGCGTCATGATCATTTACGATTGCCTGAGACCTTGGATTATGCTGGTGTTCCCGGCTTGTCTAATGAAGTAAGTCAAAAACTTAAAGCACAACGGCCTGAGACCTTGGGTCAGGCTTCACGAATCCCTGGTATGACACCTGCTGCGATTTCCCTATTATTAGTTTATTTAAAGAAGAGAAGTGCCTAATGGATGATTGTCGAAAAATATTGGTCTCTGGTTTAGACGCATTAAACCAGAATTTGACTGAACAGCAGATAGAACAATTGCTGGCTTTTATTACCCTGATTGAAAAATGGAATAAATCTTATAATCTGACCTCAATCCGTGATCGAGTATCTATGGTGTCTATGCATTTATTAGATAGCTTGGCGATAGTGCCTTTTATTGAAGGAAAGCGCATCATTGATATAGGTACGGGTGCTGGTTTACCAGGTATTGTCTTGGCTATTTGTTTTCCTGATATTGAATTTGTATTATTAGATAGTAATGCTAAGAAAACTCGCTTCGTACAGCAAGTTATATTGGAGTTAAAGCTGACTAATGTCAGTGTCTGTCATAATCGTGTCGAGCTTTATCGCCCCGGCAATAACTTTGATATGGCGATTACTCGGGCATTTGCTAGCTTAGAAGATATTGTGCGCTTAACCGCTCATTTACTGAGTAAAGACGGTGTGTTACTGGCAATGAAGGGTCAAGTCCCCGATGTTTCTATGTTGACCTCTGTTATGACGGAGCTTTATCCTCTTAGTGTTCCTGGCATAGAGGGCGAAAGATGCTTGGTTAAAATGCACTTGAATAAAGTCGCTGAGGTCAGTGCATGGGAAAAATAATTGCCATCACTAATCAAAAAGGCGGCGTGGGTAAGACCACAACCTCTGTTAATTTAGCTGCTTCATTGGCCGCTGCCAAGTGTCGAGTGTTGTTAGTCGATCTTGATCCTCAAGGCAATGCCGCGATGGGCTGTGGGATTGATAAGCAGGAAATAGAGTTTTCTAGTTACGATTTGTTAATGGAGGATGTGCCTGCTGCTCAAACAGTAATTCATTTGCCTACTATTGGTTTTTCGGTGATATCGGGTAATGCCGATTTAACAGCGGCCGAAGTTAAACTAATCCATGCCGACCGTAAAGAGCAAAGACTCGCTGATGCGTTGATGACCATTAAAGCAGATTATGATTACATTTTGATTGATTGCCCGCCATCACTCAATATGCTGACCTTAAACGCCATGGTAGCCGCTGATAGTTTATTAATTCCGATGCAATGCGAATATTATGCTTTGGAAGGTCTTTCGGCTTTGATGAGCACCTTGCAAAATATTCAAAGCTCGGTTAATCCTAGCTTGCATCTGGAAGGTATTTTACGGACTATGTATGACGATAGAAATCGTCTAACTAAAGATGTTTCTGAGCAATTGATTCGGTATTTTGGTGAGAAGGTCTTTAGAACATGCATACCTAGAAATATTCGCTTAGCTGAGGCGCCCAGTTATGGCTTACCTGCAATTAGTTATGATAAATCTTCTCGTGGCTCATTGGCGTATATTGCTTTAGCGAACGAAATGATAGAAAAAAATAAATAAATAAGTTATGAGTTTTAAAAATCGTGGCTTAGGGAGAGGTCTTGAAGCTTTGTTGGTTGATGTGCCTGCTAATGAAGATAGGCCAGTAGAGGTAAAGTCCCGTCATACCGATAAGGTGTTAAATGATGCCGAGGTCATTAATGATGCGGCTGAATCAGTAGAGATGGCTAATGACTTGTTGCTCGCTATCCGCCAAGAAAGGCTGGCTATTTTAGCAGAGGCTTTTGCTTTAAAAGAATTGATCAATGAGATAGAGCAGCAAGTTCGTGATTTTTAAAAACGAATTTGTTCTGACAACCGAAATATGATTCATAACTTGATTATCATCGCGCTGTAGCATCATTGCCTAGCGAATAAACATACATAATGAGAAAAAATGTCTTTAAATAAACGTGGGTTAGGTCGTGGTCTTGATGCTTTATTAGGTGATGTTTCTGTTAAAGAAGAAAAACATCATTTGCATCTGTTGCCGATAGAATATTTACAACGAGGTAGGTATCAGCCGCGCCAAGATATTAATCCAGAAAAACTACAGGAGCTAGCTGACTCTATTAAAGCGCAGGGTATTATTCAGCCTATTATTGTGCGCCAGCTTAGTTATGAGAAATACGAAATAATAGCGGGTGAGCGACGCTGGCGTGCAGCGCAATTGGCTGGCTTGACGCAAGTGCCGATAGTCGTCAAGGAAATGGATGATCGCTCGGCTATGGCTGTTGCCTTGATTGAGAATATTCAGCGAGAAGATCTTAATCCCTTAGAAGAGGCTGAGGCATTAAAAAGATTGCTAGATGAGTTTGAAATGACGCATCAGCATGTCGCAGATGCTGTGGGTAAATCTCGAACGACTATTACCAATTTATTACGCTTAATTGACTTGCATCCTGAAGTAAAAAAGTTACTTGTCAGTCGTCAGTTAGAAATGGGGCATGCACGGGCTTTATTATCTTTAGAAGGCCAAAGTCAAGTGGCTGCCGCTAATAAAGTAGTTAAAGAAGGCTTAACAGTAAGAGCAACGGAACGATTGGTTAGAGAGTTTCATTCCGATCCTAAAATTCAAAAAATTAAAACCATTGATAAAGATACGTTGCGATTACAAGAAAGCTTAACTGCTAGCTTAGGTGCAAAGGTTGTTATTGATCATAAAGAAAATGGATCAGGAAAATTAGTTATCGCCTATACCAGTCTGGATGAACTGGATGGCATTATTGGTCAATTTAAAACCTATGAAAGCTAGCTAACTAGCTTTCATAGAAATTTAACGTGCTTTAATGGCGGTTTCGAAACTAAGCTGCCTAATGAAATAATATTAAACAGCGTTTAGGTGTTCATGATCATAAAGTCGTGTTTTTTTCCAACCGGCAAATTTATCATCATAAAATTGAATGTCGTTATCGATAGAAAACTCATAGCAACTTCTAAATAATTTTGCTGTACGGAAGGCGTGCAATTCATCATCAGCGGTAACTTTATCTACATTGCCGACTTGAAACGTTTTATTTCTGGATTTGCCGTTGCAGACCCAAAAAACGGTATAGCAAAGATAGTTTTTATCTTTTCTATGATCATATTTAATGGTTCTTGATACACCGGTAACGCCAGTGGTGGTTTTATTTTTGGGTGGCTTAAGAAAGCGGGTTTTACTGCCCTTTAAAACGACTAGCATCTGGTCTCGCCAGGTGATTGCCGCATTAAGTGACTTTCCTTTGTTGCCCCATAATTTATGTGAAAAATAACGGCTCGTTTCCTTACCGCGTCTTACTATGCGCACCTGATAACCAAATACATCCGGTTCGGTGATATGTTTGTTTTTTGCCATATTGATAATCCCCCTCGACAAGAATTATAGCATTGATTTAACAGCAGGGTTACGTCGCCACATCATATGGTAACATTTAAAACTGCCTTTGTGTGTAAACTGTTTGTAATTATTGTAATCCCTTGCCTACAAATTATGGCTAAAGTTTAAATAAAAGCAAGTTAAAAATAACAATACTAGACAATTTCCCACTATTTCGGTGTAGAATACGCTACGAAACCACAGAAAGCGTGGTAAGTGATGTTTTAACCTTTTGCTTTTTAAATATTTCTGGAGACAATTAATGAGCGTTTTAGTCGGTAAACAAGCACCTGATTTTACAGTTCCTGCCGTACTCGGTGATGGTCAAATAGTCGATTCATTCAGTTTTTCGAAAGCAACAGAAGGCAAATATGCTGTTGTTTTTTTCTACCCATTAGATTTCACCTTCGTTTGTCCTAGTGAGTTAATCGCTTTGGATCATCGCGTAGATGACTTTAAAAGCCGTGGTGTTGAAGTGATTGCTGTTTCTATCGATTCACATTTTACGCACAATGCGTGGCGCAACACAGCTATTAATCAAGGTGGTATAGGTCCAGTTCGTTATACGATGGCGGCTGATTTAACACATGCAATCGTTAAAGATTATGATGTTGAAGCAGACGGTGGTGTTGCTTATCGTGGTACTTTCTTGATTGATCGTAGTGGTGTGGTGCGTCATCAAGTGGTTAATGATTTGCCATTAGGACGTAACATGGATGAATTGCTTCGGGTAGTTGATGCTTTACAATTCTACGAAGAGCACGGTGAAGTGTGTCCAGCAGGTTGGAGCAAAGGGGATGCAGGTATGAGCGCAAGTCCTGCCGGCGTTGCTGATTATCTGAACAAGAATGCCGATAAGTTGTAATTAATAATAAGTTAAGGTTCAGGGTTTTTAATTTAAGCGCCTGAACCTTGATTTTTTAGTGAGTTTAGGATTTTTTCCCCGCAATATCTGCAAGCAGTTTCTTCCTAATAAAAAAAGCGACCGCAATGCCGCAAAGAGCAGGAATCTGGATGAGCAGAAAAGTCATGGTTGCGCTTTTTGCAACGAGCCCTGCCAAAGCCGTAACAACGGTTAATTTAATTGCCCACCACGTAATCCAAAAGCCTATTAGTCCTATAATAGCCCATTTATAAGGCTGTTCGCCTTGACTCTTTGCCGTTAAAAAAAACCAAACCAATACAGCAATTCCGGCAAGTTTAGCTAAAAACAACATGTTTAATCCCTCGTTTCTTATTATGTAGTTATACAATAGGTATGATTCTGACTAGTAGATACTGGCGTCAGGTCAGCATGATATTCCATAATAGCCAATCATTACACTTTTTTAACAACAGGAAAGCAGTGTGCTAAAACCCGTTAAAATCATTCTATCCGTCATTGCAGGTCTTCTATTATTGATCGTGATGAGTCTATTTTTGGCTTATTTTTTCATTGACCCAAATAATTATAAGCCGGAGATTGCCGCTGTAGTTAAAGAAAAAACTGGCAAAGACTTGAATTTGATAGGTGAGTTAAAGCTATCTGTGTTTCCTTGGTTAGGTATTTCAACGGGGCCAATAACACTAAGTAATACGACTGGCTTTCAAGATCAAGACTTCGCAACACTAGCTGGGAGTGAGATTAAACTTAATTTATTACCCTTGTTGAGCCAAAAAATTGATGTAAGTCGAATCGTTTTAAAAGATTTGGTTATCAATCTTGAGAAAAATACCCAAGGTGTTAATAGTTGGGATAGTTTGGCGCCTGTGAAAACACCCGTATCAGCATCCATTAATAATAACGAAGAGCAGGTGGCAGTTGATAGCTTAGCGGTTTTAGCTGTGGGCGGTATAGCGATAGAAAATGCACAAATAAACTGGCGTGATCAAACAACAGCTAAACAGTTATTCTTTAAAGACATCAATGCAACTACCGATAGCTTTTCGTTTGATAAGCCGGTTGCGCTGCATTTGTCGGGTCTGATTATAAAGCCTGATAGTCATTATAAAGCGGCTATCGAGTTTAACGCTCAGCTTATCGTATCTGAACAGTTGGAGTCTTTCGTAGTAAATAATAGTGAACTGCAAGCTACGGTAAGCCCTGAGAATACAGCAGATAAAGCCTTAAAGGTGAGCATTGCTGTCGCTAATGTTTTGCTAGATAAGCCGGCACAAACCATTAAGGTTTCTGGTGTAAAGTTAGTTGCAGGCGATATAGTGGTCAGCGCGGATTTATCAGGCGCTCATCTTGATGATCATTTTACTATTCAAGGTCCTGTAATATTGTCGCCCTTTAACCCTAGGGAGGTCATGACTAGCTTAGGTATTAAGATACCTGCATTACAAGACAAACAGGCTTTAACTCAGTCGTCATTGCGTTTTAATTTATCCGCGACAGATCATGCTATTGATTTACAAGAGTTAAGCTTAAATTTAGATAATTCTCAAATAAAGGGCTCTGCACAACTGCTGAGTTTTGTTGAGCCGGCGATCGTTATTAACTTAGCGGGGGATCAGTTTGATATTGATCGATATCTGCCGCCCGTTAAAAATCATTCGGCTAGTAAGTTGTTGAGTCCGGTTGCTGTTATGGCCTTAGCAACTTATGCCTTGCCAGTTGATTTATTAAGCAAGTTAAGTGTCGAGAGCCAATTAAACTTGGCTAGTCTTAAGCTTAATGGCCTGACATTAAATGATTTTCAATTAAATCTGAATGCAAGTCATGGCCTGATAAAAGCACTGCAATCGGCTAAGGGTTTTTATCAAGGCGCTTATAGCGGCCATCTGAGTGTTGATTTGCATGATGGCCCCAAAGCCCTGCTAGCACTGGATGAAAAAATAACTCAGGTTAATGTTGAGTCCTTGCTTAAAGACAGCAAAAGTAAGGTTCAAATGACCGGCCTGGTCGATGCCTCATTGCAGTTAAAGGGGCAGGGACAAACTATTGATGAGCTCAAGTCATCAGTAAATGGTGATATACATTTTTCATTTAAAGACACTGAAATCAAAGGCTTTAACTTGCAAACTATACTTGATCGGGCTCATGTTAGTAGTGATGTTATGGATTCTGCTCAGGCTAAGCAAGAGTTAACGCGATTTTCTACTTTATCAGGCAGTTCTGTACTGGCTAATGGCATTATTCATAATGATGACTTAGTAGCTACAACGACTACGCTGCATATTAAAGGCAAGGGCAGTATTGATCTTAATACCGAACAATTGGATTATAAGTTACAGGCGCAGCTTATAAAGGCGGCGGCCACGCCTACTAGTGCTGAGCAGCTGTATGATACGCCTATATCAATGGCTGTCACGGGTAGCTTTAGTAAGCCCAGTTATGCATTAGACGTTTCAGCGTTATTGACAGAAAAGAATAAAGCCAAAATAGCGGCCTTTGTTGATAAGAATAAAGAAAAAATAGACAGTATCGCAAATAAAATTGATCAAAAAATAGGGCCGGGTATCGGTGATCTATTAAAAGGTCTTTTAGGTAAGCACTGATTTATGATGAGTCCTTTACTATTCCAACAGCAGATTCTTGCTTGGTTCGATGTGCATGGTCGCAAAGATTTACCTTGGCAACTAAATATCACGCCCTATCGAGTTTGGTTGTCAGAGATCATGTTGCAGCAAACGCAAGTCACCACGGTCATTCCTTACTTTAATGCCTTTATAGAGCAGTTTCCGACGCTTGAGAAATTGGCGCAAGCACCACTAGATCAGGTGTTGCATCAATGGTCAGGGCTAGGCTATTACGCAAGAGCCCGTAATTTGCATAAATCTGCACAATTGATAGTCGGGCAGGGTTACTTTCCTGAAGCACTGGATGAGCTGGTGGCATTGCCTGGCATAGGTATGTCGACAGCAGGCGCTATTCTTAGCATTGTTTTTAAGAAAAGCGAGCCTATCCTTGATGGTAATGTAAAAAGAGTGCTGGCGCGTTTTAAGGCGGTTAATGGTTGGTCTGGCAATAGTCAGGTTAATAAGGTTTTGTGGGCAATGAGTGCAGAGCTCACACCGATAGCACGCGTCGCTGATTATACGCAAGCGATGATGGATTTAGGGGCAACGATCTGTACGCGCAGTAAACCTGCTTGTGACAAATGTCCTCTTGAAAGTCATTGCGTAGCTAGGCAACAGGGCATAGTGTCTTTATTGCCTACTCCTAAGCCTAGAAAAGTATTGCCTGTTAAATCATTAGTTTTTTTAATGCTCAGCAATCATCATAATCAAGTGTTTTTGGAAAAAAGACCGCCTACTGGTATTTGGGGTGGCTTATGGAGTCTGCCAGAATTTAATGATATCGATGCTGTACATGAATGGTGCTTAGCCAAACAGATAAGAGTTTACGATATTCAGATGTTAGCTGTTCAACGTCATACCTTCTCGCATTATCATTTAGATTACACAACGCTACTAATGCAAACCGATAACCCTATAAATTTTGTGATGGAAGTGAATCAGGCGCTCTGGTATAACCCTAAGCAGAAAGAGATGTTGGGTTTACCAGCGCCTATTAAATTACTATTACAACAACATATTGGAGATAGCAACAATGGCAAAAATGGTTAATTGCGTAAAATTAGGTATAGAAGCAGAAGGTCTTGATGACGCACCTTTTCCGGGAGCTAAGGGTTTAGAAATTTTTGAAAATATTTCCAAGCAAGCTTGGAAAGACTGGTTAAGCAAACAAACTATGTTAATCAATGAAAATAAATTGGCCAGCTTTGATCCCAAGGCTAGAGAATTTTTAGCTAATGAGCGTACCAAGTTTTTATTTGAAGGTAATAACGAAATGCCTGAGGGTTACGTGCCGCCAACGACATAGGATACAAGCTTTGGCATATTGATCGCCCCGCGTCTATGCCTAGCAACTTAAGGCGGTTAAGCCTTACCTTGCTAGGCGCATCTATGCACTCAAAAACATCGCATCGCCATAACTGAAAAATCGGTAAGATTCTTTTATGGCGTGTTGATAAGCATTTCTAATCTCATCGTAACCGGCAAACGCAGAAATCAACATGAGCAAGGTTGATTCAGGTAAATGAAAATTGGTTAATAAAGCATCAACTGACTTAAAAGCGTAGCCTGGCGTAATAAATAAAGCCGTGTCACCAAAGCCTGCGCTTAATTGACCGCTAGTAGAAGCTGATTCTAAGGCTCTGACGGCTGTGGTGCCGATGGCAATCACTCGTCCACCTTGCTCTCTAGTGCGTTGTACTGCATCGACTGTGGCTTGAGGAACGGCAAAATATTCTTTATGCATAACATGATCGACCAAGTTTTCTGCACGCACGGGCTGAAAAGTACCGCTACCGACATGTAAAGTGACGAAAGCCGTTTGTATGTTTAGTGCTTTAATGTTGGCCATTAGCGCCTCATTAAAATGTAAGCCGGCTGTGGGGGCGGCTACGGCCCCAGCTTCTTTAGCAAACACCGTTTGATAGCGAGTTAAATCTGAGACATCATCAGCCCGAGTAATATAAGGCGGTAAGGGAATATGGCCAATTAAATCTAATAGCTCCATTATGGTCATACTTGCAAATTCTACGATAAATAAATCATCATCTCGCCCTTGTACAGTACAGCTGTAGCCTTGCTCCAATTCAATCATAGCGCCTGCTTTAGGCGACTTACTGGCTTTAATATGAGCCAGCGCATGATGATTGTCGAGTAGGCGTTCAATTAAGATTTCAATTTTACCGCCGCTTTGTTTTTTTCCGTAAAGTCTGGCAGGGATTACCTTGGTGTCATTAAAAACCAATAAATCTTGGTCAGTAATTAAGTCAATAAAATCGGTAAATTGGCGATCAGTTATTTGCCCTGAATTTTTATCCATACACAAAAGACGGCTAGCATCACGCTCTGCCAAGGGTTTTTGCGCAATTAAGGCATCAGGTAATAGGTAGTTAAAGTCACTTTTTTTCATAGTCAGCGATATTATCAGGTTAAGGCCATGAATACACCTTAAAAATAAACTAGCTTTTATTAAAGACTATCCTTATAATGTCCGTTCTTTGCCGGGATGGCGGAACTGGTAGACGCGCCGGATTCAAAATCCGGTTGGGGTGACTCAGTGCCGGTTCGATTCCGGCTCTCGGTACCAAATTCTGGTTTCGAGAAGTGCAAAGAAACCAA
>TBL_comb48_EPIDRAFT_1002499_pt1 | contig 12771 bp, 12 predicted proteins | sample TroBogEpilimnion_37_FD_10681 | JGI IMG/M metagenome (IMG submission 10681)
TGATATTCTTGAAGGAAGGATAGACTTTGATGGAGTTGCAGTTCTCGATGCGTTTGCCGGGTTCGGTTCTCTTGGTTTTGAGGCATTGAGCCGTGGGGCCGGGTCAGTATGTTTTATTGATCAGCATGTTGATGCCCTGAAAGCCTTGAAGGCGACAAGCCTTCAGTTGGGGGTTCAGGATCGTGTCAAAATTGTTAATTCGGATGTTTCGGCATTTCTCGGGCGTGCGACAGGAGCGTTCGGTCTTGTCTTTTGTGATCCTCCTTATTCCTGGCAGGATTATGATATGCTGATTGAAAAAATTGTCGGAGGCGGACTTCTTGCCGAAGATGGCTTTCTGCTTATCGAACATAGTACCCATATCGATTTCAAACACTCTCCGTATTACTCCTTTCAGAGGGATTACGGTATGACAAGAGTTACTTTTTTTCAGCACTGATCCTTTGTCTGACCGATGAAACAGAAAGCCATATATCCAGGAACGTTCGACCCCTTTACCAACGGTCACCTCGACGTCCTTGAACGTGCGCTTAATATTTTTGAGGAAGTCATTGTCGTCATTGCTGCGAACAGTCATAAACAGGCGCTTTTCAGCGGTGATGAACGGCTTGCAATGATCAGAGAGGTTATTGCCGATTACTCCACGGTCAGTGTTGAAATGCTCCATGACGGACTTCTTGCCGATTATGCTCGCCAGGTGGGTGCAAGGGCAATTGTCCGAGGGGTACGGCAGGTCAAGGATTTTGAGTACGAATTTCAGATGTCACTGTTGAATCGCCAGCTCTATCCGGAGGTGACAACGGTATTTCTAATGCCGAATGTCAAATACACCTATGTTGCCTCATCAATTATCAAGGAGGTGGCTTTACTGGGCGGAGATGTCAGTAAATTTGTGCATCCATGCGTTCTGGAAATGCTTCATCAAAAACGGGATGAACAGAATTAACTAAATCATAACTAACCATTTGCATATGTCTACAACACATAGTTTGGAAGAAAAATATCTGACACGACGGGTACTCAGCATGCAGGAATCGCAGACCATGCGAATCAGCAATCTGGCCGCTCAAATGAAAGCCGAAGGAAGTGATATTGTCAGTCTGTCAGCCGGTGAGCCGGATTTTCCAACGCCCGACAATGTAAACCAGGCAGCTATCGCAGCTATCAATGCAGGGTTTACCCGCTATACGACCAATTCCGGCATTCCGGAGCTTAAAAAGGCCATTCTTGCCAAGTTCAAGCGCGATAACGATCTGGAGTTTCAGACAAACCAGATCATCGTCAGCAACGGAGGCAAGCAGACTCTTGCCAACACCTTTCTTGCGCTTTGCCAGGAGGGTGATGAGGTGATTGTTCCTGCGCCATACTGGGTTAGTTTTCCCGAAATGGTTCGTCTTGCCAGTGCGACACCCGTTATTGTCCATACCACGCTGGAACATGAATACAAAATGACGCCCGACCAGCTTGAGGCGGCTATTACACCGAAAACCAAGGTTCTTGTACTCAATTCTCCATCGAATCCTACAGGGTCGGTGTATAGTGAAGATGAGGTGCGTGCACTGGTTGATGTTATTGTAGGACGCGGTATTTTCATTGTGTCTGATGAAATGTATGACATGATTGTTTATGGCGATGTCCGTCCTTTCTCTCCGGCAAGGATTCCGGCAATCAAGGATTGGGTTATTGTCAGTAATGGCGTATCGAAAACTTATGCCATGACCGGTTGGAGAATCGGGTATCTTGCAGGTCCGAAATGGCTGATTGACGCCTGTGATAAGATACAGTCACAGACTACATCCAATCCGAATGCTATTGCCCAGAAAGCTGCTGTTGCGGCGTTGACGGGAGATCAGGGAATTGTTGAAGAGCGTCGTGTTGAATTTCAAAAGCGTCGCGATTATATGTATCAGGCTCTCAACAGCATTCCGGGCTTCAAAACAGCTCTTCCTGAGGGTGCCTTTTATATTTTCCCGGATGTCAGCGGAGTGTTTGGTCAAACCTTTAACGGTGTGGTCATGAAGGATTCTGCCGATGTGGCCGAATATCTTCTGAAAGTGCATCATGTGGCCACTGTTCCCGGCGATGCATTCGGTGCGCCTGAAAACCTTCGTCTTTCCTATGCGGCCTCAATCACCTCTCTGGAGGAGGCGATCAACCGTATCAGGAGAGCATTCAAATAAACGCGGATGCTTAAAGTCCGACGGAGCAGGCTTTATACCCTATGGTTCAGCTGGTATTCCCGCCGGCAGTTCAAGCGGTATTTTAATTCGGTACGTGTTTTTATGCAGGCCGGAGTACAGGAAATGAATCCCCGTATTCCGGTTATTTTTTATGCCAATCACGCCTATTGGTGGGACGGTTTCTGGTCACAGCTTTGCACGGAAAAGTTTTTTTTTCAGAATCTGTTTATCATTATTGAATATAAGCAGTTAAAGAAACATCGTTTTTTTACCCGTCTCGGAGCTTTTTCCCTTGATCAATCCCATCTCCGCAGTGCGCTCGACACACTCCGCTATGCTGCTGATCAGCTGACAGCCGACAGTGAAAGACAGAATGCGTTGTGGATTTTTCCACAGGGAAAAATAGAGCCTGTAGACAAGCGTCCGCTTCTGTTTTTTAATGGAACAGCATCCATTATTTCGAGTGTTCTAAAGAAAACTCCTTGGATTTACCTTGTTTCAGTTGTCAGTCGGATTGAATATCTTGATGAACAGAAACCTGAGCTCTGTTTGTCTTTCAGAGAGCCTCGGTTACTCTCTTCGGTGGAATATCAAGGCGCTGATGATCTTACCATATATATGCAGAGGGTGACCGAGGCGCACCTTGACGATCTTACCGGGAAGATCAGGAATCGGGCTTTTGATGAAGCACTGACTGTTGTCAGAGGAAACGCTTCGATCAATAAACGTGTTGAATCATTTATGCGTTTTTTTGGACTTGAAAAAGGGTAAAAGGGTGCCGCCGGACACTTGATGTTGTTCGCTTTCGGAATTATAAAAAACAGTATTTTATGAGTAATGTTATATGCAGTTGTCTTTTAGGTGATAATACAAAGGTAAGGCTTCGGCTTTCACAATTGCTGCATAGCGAGATGGAAACCATTTACGGAGCTGTTTCTGAAGATGTTGTTAATGATATCTGCGAGGTTGAGCTCCAGGGTTGCCGGCGTGAATTTTTTCGCAACAATACAGGAATCCCTTTTAGTATCGGGTTGCAGGTAATTATAGAGTCTGATGGAGGTTATGATTTCGGTGTTGTCTATTCCGTAGGTCAGATTGCCCGCAAAAAGCTCCAGTTGAAAGGACTGGAAAAAAATGGACAGGAGTGTACCGAGGTCTTGCGTATTGCTGACGAGAATGACAATCAGGCGATTATTGAATTGAAAAAACGGCAATCAGAGATTCGTGAGGTTTGCCTGAACAAAGTTAAAAAGCATGAACTTGATCTGAAGCTGGTTGATGTGGAATTGCGGATGGACCAGCAGAAACTATCGGTTTACTATACTTCCTCTCACCGTGTTGATTTCAGGACGCTTGTGCGTGATCTTGCCGGAGAGTTCAAGGCAAGAATACAGATGGTACAGATCACTACACGTGAAGAGGCTCGAAGAGCAAACGCATATGGACCGTGCGGCTGTCTGTTGTGCTGTTCAAGCTGGTTGCAGAAAATACATACTAATCCGTTTTCTGAAAAATCTCAATATTCCGAAAACACTGGGATTGACAGTCATGCTTTTAATATTACCGGCATCTGTAATCGCCCGAAATGCTGTCTTGGGTATTCAAAACATGAGAAAAGCTGTCATACTCAAGCTTCTCCCCAGTTACCTCTTCCTCCTGTAGGAAGCAGGGTGCATACTCCGGAAGGAGCAGCTGTGGTTGAAAATATTGATGCTCAGAAAAAACTTGTTTACCTTCGTTACCTCAAAAACGATCAGACACGCAGAATTCCTGTCGACAAGTTCAATGCTCTGTATGTAAAAAAATAGAGTTTGTCTAATCGCTGTAACGTTATTATTAAATCTGTATGCATCAGTTTCAAAGAACTCTGGTTACCTCAGCGCTTCCTTACGCTAACGGTCCGGTTCATCTCGGTCACCTGGCAGGTGTTTATCTTCCTGCAGATATTTATGTTCGATATAAAAGGCTCAAGGGTGAGGATGTTATTCATATTGGCGGATCTGATGAACACGGTGTCCCTATTACCATTACAGCAGAGAAAGAAGGTATTTCTCCTCAGGATGTAGTTGATCGATACCACGCTATGAACTATGATGCGTTCTCAAAGTGTGGTATTTCGTTTGATTATTATGGCAGAACATCTTCCCGGCTTCATCATGCAACAGCGCAGGAGTTCTTTCTTGATATAGAAAAGAAAGGAATATTTACTAAAAAGACGGAAAAGCTTTTTTTTGACCGCAAAGCTGACCGCTTTCTTTCCGATCGGTACATTACCGGCACATGTCCTGTCTGCAATAATCCTGAAGCAAACGGCGATCAGTGTGAACAATGCGGTACCCATTTAAGTCCGCTTGAACTTATCAACCCGAAAAGCAGACTTTCTGATGCAATACCGGAGTTGCGCGACACCATGCACTGGTATTTTCCGCTGGGACGCTTCCAGAAAAAGCTTGAGGAGTACGTCAACAGCCACCAGGGGGATTGGCGGCAGAATGTGGTGAATTACAGCCACACGTGGCTTAAACAGGGACTGAACGACAGGGCAATAACCCGTGATCTGCCTTGGGGCATCAAGGTGCCTCTCGATACCGTGGAGGCTGCCGGCAAGGTGCTTTATGTATGGTTCGATGCCGTACTCGGCTATATCTCGTTTACCAGAGAGTGGGCGGAAAAACAGGGAAAGAGTGATCTATGGAAAGAGTACTGGCAGGATCCTCATACCAGACTTATTCATTTTATCGGGAAGGATAACGTGGTTTTTCATACCCTGATGTTTCCCGCCATTCTGATGGCATGGAACGAAGGGCGCCATAGCGAGTGCTTTAATCTTGCCGATAATGTGCCGGCATCAGAGTTCATGAATTTCGAGGGAAGAAAGTTTTCAAAGTCGAGGAACTATGCGGTCTATCTTGGTGAATTTCTTGAAAAATTTCCTGCCGATACCCTTCGCTACACTATTGCAATGAACTATCCCGAAAACAAGGATACCGATTTCAGCTGGCAGGACTTTCAGAACAGGACCAATGGCGAACTTGCCGATACCCTCGGGAATTTTATCAAGCGCTCGGTTGATTTTACCAATGCCCGTTTTAATGGAGAGGTCCCATGTGACTCTTCACCTGAAGAGTGGAATTCACTCGGCATTAACTGGACGGATACCTTAGAACAGCTTGATCTTGCTTTTGAACAGTTTCATTTCAGGGAGGCAACCTCTCTCGGCATGGATATAGCCAGGGCGGCAAATCGATTTCTTACTGAATCAGAGCCGTGGAAAGTAATCAAGAGTGACCGGGAAGCGGCAGCAAGATCTATAGCTCTCTCATTGAACCTCTGTCATGCGCTTGCTGTTGCTCTCTATCCGGTTATTCCGGAAACCAGCAACCGGATCTATGCCATGCTGGGGTTTGAGGGCAGCATCGAAGATCGATTTACCAGAGGAAGTTCCCTTTCAGCAGCTCTGCTCTGCCCGGCTCTCTCCAAAGGCCATAAGCTCAGAACGGAATCGCAAATTCTTTTTACAAAAATTGAGGATGCCGATATTGCACCGGAACTGAGAAAAATCGAGGCTCTGCTGGCCGAAGCTGAGAAACGCGAGGCTGGAGCTGAACAGAACCGTCAGGAGTTCAAGCCGGTCATAAGTTTTGACGACTTTTTGAAGGTGGACTTGAGGGTTGCTAAAGTCATAGCAGCTGAACCGGTTAAAAAAGCAGGAAAACTCCTTAAACTTCAGCTCCGGATCGGTTCTGTAACAAAACAGGTTCTTGCTGGAATTGCACGCTATTATACTCCCGAAGAGATGATTGGTAAAAATGTCGTGCTGGTTGCTAATCTTGCCGAACGCACGATTCGCGATGAAGTTTCAGAGGGTATGATTCTCGCTGTAGAGGGGGCTGATGGGAAACTTTTTGTCATAGAACCCGACGGATCTGAAATAAATGGCAGACAGATACAATAAAAAGTTTGCATAAGATAATTTATTCCGTACATTGTAGAACAAACATCGTGGGGTGGAGCAATTGGTAGCTCGTCGGGCTCATAACCCGAAGGTTGCAGGTTCAAGTCCTGTCCCCACCACAACGAAAGCCGCCCATCAACAGGCGGCTTTTTTTTGCCCATTCCTTCTTTTTTCTCTCCTGAACTCTCTATTTTAACTCTTTACCAACGCTTTCCTTGAAGGGTATTGGACGAGTGAAATCTTTTTGGCTTGAAAATGTTTGTTAAGAAGCTCTTGGTCATGAATAGTGAAGGATGTTTTTTTTCTCAATTGTTTCATGCCGGAGCAAAACGCTTTTCTTTACTTTCCGCTCTCTTTCTGCTTCTTTTTCTCATTCTTGCTCATGCTGCACCAGCTGAACCTTTGCTCTACGGTATAGACCGTCTTGAAGCATCAGGATTTCACGAGCTTGCAGGCTTGAAAGTCGGTCTCATTACCAATGTGGCTGGAGTCAGTCGGACAGGGGAGCCGAATTATACCCTCATGCTCCGGAACGGAGTCAGACTTAAGTTTATCATGGCTCCTGAGCATGGTTTTTCGGCTGATATCGACGCTGGAAAAAAGGTCAGCCCTTCAATTGTTCATGATTTTCTTCCGGTGTTTTCACTCTATGGAACTTCGAAAAAACCTGATATCCGGCAGCTGAAAACTATTGATATGCTGGTTTATGACCTTCAGGACATTGGCTCACGCTGTTTTACCTACATATCGACCATGAAAAATGCCATGCAGGCCTGTGAGGAGGCTGGCATACCCTTTATGGTTCTTGATCGCCCCAATCCGGTCATTCCCCTCGCTCCGGCTGGATTTATGCTTGCGCCCGGTTATGAGTCGTTTGTCGGTGCAGTCGATATCCCTTTTATTCATTCCATGACAGTCGGTGAAATTGCCATGCTGCTGAAAGAACGCTTTTATAAAAAACTTGATCTGAAGGTTATAACAATGTCAGGATACAATCGTGCAAGGTTTGCTGATGAATATCCCGGGTTTCTGTTTATCTCTCCTTCCCCGAATATCAGAAGTGTTGATACAGCAATTGTCTATCCGGCGACGGTATTGCTTGAAGCAACAACCGTCAGCGAAGGTCGTGGAACCGATGCTCCCTTTCTGCAGTTTGGTGCACCGTTCATCAATGGCGGGGAACTTGCAGATGCTCTCAAGGCGTACAGTCTGCCCGGCGTAGTGTTTGATGTCGTTTCTTTTCAGCCATTGTCGGGCAAGTTCATTGGCGAACGCTGTCAGGGAGTGAAGCTGTCAATCACAGAGAGAAAAACCTTCAGCCCCTTCAAAACGGCCGCAGCCATTCTTCTTGTGCTTCAGCGTCTTTATCCCGACGGAATAGCTCTCGACAAAGGACACATTTTTTTCGACCGGCTTGCCGGTAGCTCTCTCTTCCGTGAGATGATCAAAAAACAGATACCGCTTGACGACATTATGGCTGAGAGCAGGAGGCAGATAGATCTGTTTAACCGTACAGCCCCTGCAAAGCTTCTCTATCACTGAATCACCTTTACCGGGCAATACTTGTTTTCCCTTGAAGCCCGTTTTTAGAGAGCAGAACCTGCCAGAGCTGAATGGAACGGCATCGGAAAGCACCGGAAAAGCTCAGAAGATAGTAACGCCACATGCGGCGAAATCTCTCAGAGTAGCTGGATCTCAGCAGCGGCCAATGCTTCTCAAAGTTTGTATACCAAGCTTTCAGCGTTAGTGAGTAGTCATAAGTGAAAACGTGCCAGTCTTCGAGTATAAAGAGTCCTTCGAAGTTTTTTGTGATCTGGCTTGCTGACGGCAGCATCGAGTTTGGAAAGATGTATTTGCAGCTCCATGGATCGCCGTTGGTGGTGGGAGTGTTTGAGCCGATAGTGTGCAGAAGGGTTAAGCCGTCCGGTATCAGGCACCTGCTGACAAGCTCGAAATAGTTGCGGTAATTTTTATAGCCGACATGTTCGAACATCCCGATCGAATAAATTCTGTCAAAAGAACCCTGCAGCTTGCGGTAATCGATCAATTCAATGGTTACTGGCAGCCCCGCACAATGTTCTCTTGCAATTTTTGCCTGTTCGGTTGAAATGGTTATGCCGGTTACAGAGACCTTATAGTGTTCGGAAGCGAAGCGGGCAGCCCCCCCCCAGCCGCAGCCGATATCAAGCAGGTGCATTCCGGGTTGAAGCTGCAGCTTGTTAAAAATCAGGCAAAGTTTTTTTTCCTGGGCCTCATCAAGCGTTTCAGCTTCTTTCCAGTATCCGCAACTGTAAATCATTCGCTGGTCAAGCATGGCCATAAACAGGTCGTTGCCGGTATTGTAATGTGTTTCCCCAACGGTGTATGCTCTTGAAGGTCGCTGCAGGTTATATGTTTTACCGATCCATTTTCCGATGAACATGACTGGTGCTACAATTTTTTCATCGGCTTTCGAACTGATAAGCCGGAACATGAACTCCTCAAGATCATCACATTCCCAGAAACCGTCCATGTATGACTCTCCAAGGCCAAGGTTTCCCTCAGTGATGGCGCGACGAAAAACCAGAGGATTGTATATGTTGATGTCCCATGGTCGGTTGCCCCCAATTTTGATATCTGCAGAATCGAAGATTCGTTCCAACTGATTTTCGCAGAAGTTGTCAATGATTTCGCGCGAGTGTGGTTTGCCTATGGGGTATTGGCTGTCCTGCAACTGTGACTGGTTGTTCTCTGTTTGCGGCCCGTTTTCCCTGTGACCTGAATGAGTAAAAATTTGTGTCATGAGTGGACAAATTTTCCTTATTTGGTCTTGCAATGGTGCAAATTCATCTGCTTTTTGCCCCATCGAATGTAACAACCCTCTTTACAAAAGTAGGTCAAATACCCGTAGTAGTCAAGCTTTTTTCGGGCGTCCTCTTTTTTTTGAGCCGGGCTCACCATCTAAAAGAGGATCGGTGAGGTCTGGTTGTTCGTTCATCTCATCAGGTTCCACAAGGTGTTCGTCAAGATTCTCTTCATGCAGATCCGGTATGGCAATAAGATCTAAATCATCACTCAGTTCGTCGTTGACCTCATCGTTGACTTCATAGACTTGTGATTGAGATTTTCCCCGTGCATTTCGCTTGCTTTTCATTGCCGGCTCAATGAGGGTTATAACCTCGTTAATAGAAGAAAAAATGTAGAGCTGTTTGTTCAGATTCGTCAATTTCAGCAGATCCTTGATCTGCTTGCATAGCGAAACGAAAACAGTAAGCCCTTGTGATTGATTAAACAGCTTGTGAGCAAGCAGCATTGAACTGATACCGCAGGAATCAATAGCTTTTACTTGAGAAAAATCGATGATCAGGTTTTTGCAGTTCTCTTTGTTAACCAATTCATCAATTGCCAGTTTGAATGAGTCGCCATGACGAAAATCAAACACCTCTTCTTCGATTTTCATAATGGTCAACTCTTTGCGGCTCGATACTGAGTAATTCATGATAAACCTCGACTTTGATAACTGAAAAGCATTGCTGTTGAAGCATATAATGGGCTGCTGGTTGAGCAGGGTGCAGGGATTGTTAACAAGGATTGTATAAAATGGACCTTACGGCTGAAACCGTTCATAAGTAAGGTAAAAAAAAAGCCCATAGTTAATATGATATTTTCAGCGGACAATCATCATGCGAAAACCCTTTTGCGTCTTCTTGGTGTTCGGATAAGGTAAACTCCTTGTGGGAGTGTTGACCTTTTTTTGTGCTGATGGGTTTAATTTGTAAAATGAGCGCATTGCGGCGCTATGAGTTGCAGCACAGAAGTTGCGGATTGTTTATTCTCTTCAGAAATATCAGTCGTCGAATTCAAATCAGGGCTGCGTAAAGAACCCAGAGTCTCTGTTAATAGAACCAGTGCAAAGGTTTAAGCCATTGTAGCGGCATGAAAACCACATCTTACTTTAACTTCACAAGAAGCAGGCCTGACCGTAGAGGCATAAAAGACGAATGGATCAGTTTTGTTGTAGAACAACCGGAGAAAACCGTTATTCAATCTGATGGAAGAATAAGAAAATGGGCTAATGATTAAGGAGAGTGGGAAAGTTTTACGAGTCATTCTTCTTGAAGATGGTGAAACAGTTCATAATGCATTTTTCGATCGATCATATAAAAAGAACTAACCTATGAAGGTAAAATATTTTGAGGATACCGATACCGCCTATATTGAATTACTTGATAAACCGGTATTTGAAACCCGCGAGATCAGTGAAAACATTTTGATTGATGTTGATGAAAAGGGCAATCTTGTCAGTATGACCATTGAACATGCCAAAGAAAATGCAGGTCTATGGGAATTTTCTTATCAGGAAATACCTCGTCGGGAAACCGCGTAAGTTTGGTTTTGATTTGTCAGAAGTTCTTCAGCATGAAGTCAATTGTATGAGTATTCAACCGTTGTAAAAAAAGGAGAAAATAGATGGATATTGCGTAAATAAAAAAAATGAGCACTTCGGAGCGGTTACAGGTGATGGAAGCACTTTGGGATAGTTTTCGCTATGAGAATGAGAAAATCGAAACTCCTGAGTGGCATAAGAATATACTTCAGGAAAGAAAAGAGAAAATTGCGTCTGGTAATGCAAAATTTATCTCACTTTTGGAACTTAAACAGAGTCGTCCATCATGAGAATCATGACCATCCTAAGATTTCAGAACTCCGTAATAACCTCTTGATCCAATGTGATGCAGTAACGACGCTGACCCAATCAGTCCTCCCCAACTGCTGTATACTCTATATTCCCCCAACCAGAAAACGTACCCATTGTCATTCGATAACAGCAAATATTCAAAACCCTTGCCTATATTATCACTTCTATTTCCCTGTATTATCTAATGATAAATCGTCCTTTGGACGCGAAAGCTTCAAGTGTTTTTTGCTGCTTAATGTGAGGGAAAAAAGTAGGAAACGGCTGGGCATAAAAAAATAAACGTTCCCAACCGGTTTGAGAGCGTCAGACCGGAGATGCTATCTTTGGTGATGCTGTGCTCTTATTATAAGTATTTTGTTTCAAGTTATATAGCCGGAACATGACAGTTAAACCACCATTCAGTCGAAGAATTGTTAGTTCGCAATGGGTACAGGATGATTTCCCTGATTCTGCGCGCACTGGTCTTTTACACCTTCTTCATGATTTAGTTGACCGACGGTATGTCAAGGGATGGATTGAGATTGATAGAGAAATACGACGCATTAACAGGGAGCACCCACAGCTATATGACCAACAAAAGGTTGAATCTTCCCAGAATGCCCGCCTTTCTGCTGAACAACTTTTGAGAACAATAGAGTGGCAAAAGATTTTTGACTTTTGTGAACGTCTGCAATCTCATTTGGCTGCCTCAATCGACGATTGGAATGGACATGTCGAAATTGACCGTGAAGAAGCGCAGTTATACATTGGCGATGAACTGCAACGAATTTTCCTCGAAGAAAACCTGGCATTTTCTTTCGATCAGGAGCAAGGTGAAATTCAGCGCAGAGGAAGAGGGCATACGTTACAGCAGATCGCAAAAGCAGAGCCAACGCTTGGTGACCCACGTCTGGATAACGCACGTGAGCACTTCACAAAAGCAATGCAGTATTTTAGCAATCGTACCAGACCTGATTATGAAAATACGGTGAAAGAAGCCGTTTGTGCGGTTGAAGCGGCTGCACGAAATCTTTTCCCTCACGTAAAAGCAAAAACCTTGGGGGAGGTCATCAAGCAAATTCAGGGCTCTGGTGAAGGTCAATTACCAAAACCTCTCGCTGATTCAATATCGGGTCTTTACGCTTATCGAAATGCGGGCGATGGAGTGAGTCATGGTGGCGCAGATGGAGGAAAAGCAACTCCGGCAATTGCCGAATATGCAATGGCTGTGGCGGCATCACAAATAATTTTACTCCATGAAATTGCTTCTCTGCCGAAAGCAGATGTCCCGTTCTGATGGTTGATTGAACAAGTAAAAATGTCCCAATTGCTCAGACTATGAAACTCACCGACAACGAAAAGCGGGAAATCATCAGCTACCTTGAGGCTGAAAAACCGCTCCCCGATAAATACCGCTTTCTCCTTTTCGACGACAAACGCGAAGTTGAGCTCATCTGGAACGGCAAAACCAGTGAGGTGAGCACCATTGTCCTGCCCTTTCAGGTCATCGAGCAGGTTGACGAACCACGGGCTGAAAAGCCGGAGGATACCGCCTCCCAATTTGGCCTTTTCGATTTCAGGGGAAGGCAGAAAGCCGGATGGACAAACAAGCTTATCTGGGGCGACAACAAGCTCATTCTCTCTTCCCTGAAAAACGGCCCCATCCGTGAGGAGATAGAGAAGCAGGGAGGTATCAAGCTCATTTACATTCCCGACTTCATACATGTAGCAGGCAAGAATCCCCGGAAAGCCAATAAAATCAAGGGGTGTTTTTGTTTTCGCTGTTGTAGTGCCTAATGAAAATAATAGATTGTTTTTTATTTCTTTTTTTGTATTTTCCTAGTAAAGTCTTTCTCATTTATCAGCATGCTCCATGTTCGTCCGAGTCAAATCAACACCGAATTCACCGAGGCAAGCCGTACAGATTGTTGCCAGTGAACGCGTTGGCGACAAGGTCATTCAGCGCATTATCCGTCATA
>TBL_comb48_EPIDRAFT_1002501_pt1 | contig 12768 bp, 15 predicted proteins | sample TroBogEpilimnion_37_FD_10681 | JGI IMG/M metagenome (IMG submission 10681)
CAACAGGAGATGCAGCTGGTGGAGGAATCGCAGCAGCGAATTCAGTGTGATGGCTGTTCAGCCCGTGCCGGGGTGGTTGTAACCCTCCCATACGGCATTTTGGCCTTTTGCCTGCACCACTATAATAAACACGCTCAAGTGCTTACAGAACAAGGCGGAGTTGCTAAACTTTTGCTCTCGGAACAGATAGGAACCTCAGATGAACCTGAATAGCGCCAGCGGACAGAACATTGTTCAACCAGGTGGTATTAACTACCTAGGTACGCTTAGAGGGGTTCGGGGTAGTAACCGGTCTGTCAAGCAAAAGTTTGCCCTACAGAAGCTTGTCATGGACTACGGCCAACAACAGCGTATTGAACGTGATGAACTTGCTCATAAGCATAAGGACACTGAGAACAAGAATAAAGAAGTTTACAAGGTAGCCGCCCCATTAGCTGGTGCAGGTATTAACTTTGAACAAAATAGTGAGCACTACGGCCTTGCCGCTGCTCGTGCCTCTGGACATAAAGAGGGTACTCCTGAATTTGAAGCAGCAAAACTTGCAGGAGCTAAAGCACACTGGCAACATGCACAGCTAGCAGGTTTAGATAAGGGTAGCTTGGGTAACGGTGTTATTGGAGCTAACCTTCAAAAGGAAATGTACGACTCTAATAAAGTTACACCGGGTGCTGATAAAGAGACAGGCACTGAGGATGTTACTGATGTAGAAGATGGTAAGACTCCTCCCACACGCACACCAAATCAATTTGAAGAGGTAACACCCGCAGCATCAGGAGCTAAAGCATTTTCTGCTCCAGCTGCTGTTGATGGATCAACACCACACCCAGATGAAGTATCTGAAGCATTTACCGGTGGACACATCACTATGGGTGAAGCAGCCGATTTAAGTCCTGCTCATGCAAGAATTTTTAATCCTATTCTAAAGGAATCCCCAGATAGTGATGCTGAGATAGGCCGTGCACATAACGGTCCATCCAAGCCAGTGTTTGGATCTCCTCTGCCATCTCTTGGTAACGCATTTGAACCTGCACCTACACGCACACCTTCTCAATTTGATGCTCCAGAGTATAAAGCAGATCGTGCAGATGTTGCTCATGCTCATATTGCTGGTTTAATTACAGATGAAGAAGCAAATGACCATATGGGTGACAACTCATTTGGTTCTGGAACTGGAAACTACAGCATGTCTGCAGAACAAGTACATCGTAAAGCAGGACTAAATACGTTTGGTGATTCTACTCGCATTGGTGAATTTGGTGCCGGACAGGAAAAGGAATAATACTATGGGTCAATTTGATGCATTTAAGAAGCGCATTGGCGGAGGACGCAACGCTGTAGAGCTACCGCAAGAAATTACTGGTAGGAGCACAACACCGCAAATTGCTCTGCCTATGTCAGGACCGCAAGTTAGTCCGGAAGAAGAAGCGACCCGCACAGGCGGAGGCGCTACTGCTGATTTTGGTGGAGATTCCGGTCTTATTGTTCAACAGATTAAGTCTGACCGTAGTAAGAACAGAGTACGTGAAGCCGTAACCCGTAATCGTGGAAAAGACGCTGTAAACGTTGCTCATGAAGAAGCTTTGCAAGATGTAGCAAATGAACAGCAGCAAGCCTTGTTGACCACATCTATGCGTGAACGTAACGGCGAAGCTGTTGATACGGATGAAACATTGCGCCCTACCGGACCTGCGGCTCCTGAACCAGATCGTTCTGTACGCACAGCCATTGAAAAATCTACTGGAATTGCACAGACTCGAGCACCAGGAAACTCAGCACGTCTAACTGGATTTGCTATGGGTCTACACCCTAGTGATGAAGATCTAGAATCTGAATCTGAACGTCAAGATATGTTAGCTGGAGAAGAAGCGTTTAATGCTTCTGAAAAAGCAAAAGGTTCATCTTTGCGTTCACACTATGGGGTAACTTACGATGAAGATGAACAAGGTATAAACGTTCCCCTCCCTGCTAAGGGAGCAAAAGCCCTGTCAGAAGTTCGCATGGATGCTATGAAAGCTGGGGTTTTACGTAGCCCTCATGCTGACAAGGGTACACCTGTTGAGGAACGTCCTGAACGTCCAGGTGAGAGCACCGGCGCTGTTAAAGGCGAGCGTGCAACGCTTGATAAGGTCAGTGGTGGATACAACGAGGCAGTAGAATCCGGCGCACCTTCAAGCAATGAAGATGATGAAATTCGTTCTGGTACAGGTAAAGATGTAGTAGCTAAAGAGTCTTCAGCTGATGCAAGCCCTGGTGAAGAGGTAGACACATCCGTTAATCCTGAAACTGTTGGGCTTGAAGATCATGAGGGTGGAGAAGAAGACAATAAAGAAAACTCAAATGATGAGGTTAAATCTAAAAAGGGTGTTAATTGGGCCGGTGCTGGATTCACCAACTCTGCCGCTAAAAACTCTGCACCATATGCCCCACCTATGTCTTGGGCCTACGCCACACACCATGAAGAAGAAAAGAATCCAGACGGTACTCCTCGCATGCTCACACGTGCTGAGCGTCAGGGTCGTCTTGATAAGGCCCTTACTGCGTACGGTGCAAAAGATGCTTGGCGTTCTGCTCAAATTGCCGGTTCCAATAAAAAGGGTGAATTTGATGCCAATGCAAATGCTATTAAGCCAGCCAAAGACTGGAGTGAACAAGATCTTTGGGATGAAGAAGGCAATGTAAAGCCTGAATACGACATCAATAGTGACCACTTTGATGAAAAGGGTCAACCTGTTAAGCCTGGGGCAAATCCACTGGCTACAACTACTACTAGTGAATATACCCCTACATTTAAGTCTCCAACACATGAGAAGATGTTTAAGGATCGTAACAAAGCTCTCGCATCCCTTAATGAAAAGCATGAAGCAGAGCGTGCCTCAGTTCCTATGGACGCCTCTTCCCAGCACCTTCGTGGCCTTAGCATAAGGCACATGAATGAGCGTGCTGCCGTAGAAGAGATGCATAAAGAGCCAGAAGGCGGATACTTCAATGAAGAAGGTGCCAAGGCATACAAGGATACTAAGACTGTTGCTTCACCTCTTTCTGTTCCTGCCGAACCTAAAGAAGAGCGTGCAGGATCAGCCCGCAACATTGTTAACATTTCTACAGCCACTGAAGGTGATAGGGATAAGTCTATTGAAGACATCGAGAATGAAGATGCTATTCGTAGAGCAAGCAGAGGACATGTTGCTGGTGTCCACCAATTAGATCAAAATAAGCTTCCAGGTGCTGCAGCTCCAGGAGAATCTAAGGAGCAGACGGATGTCCGTCAAGGTAAGTTCCAAGGACAGGTTAGTACTGGCGTTACAACCGGTACATTTGTTAGCCGCAATAGCCCTGAAATCATCGAGCGTGGTAAGCGCCTTGCTAAGAAGTTAAATCCAGACGTGGATGTTAACGATCCTATGTTTGAAACAGGCATTCATGCTAAGGCTGCATACGTCATGCATCACGCAGGTATTAAAGAAGATGAAAAAGGTAACTCTGATTATGATCACCTTCTAAAGTTTACAGGAACAAACGAAGCCAACTTTGGCGCAAATCTACATGAGGCTTATCAAACCATTAATGAGCAAGAACGTTTCAAGAGCGGAAAGCAAACTACCTACAGCGCTGCTAATGGTAATTTGAACCCTACTACAGATTACTTTAGGACAAGGTCTGGAGAAAAGGTTAGCCTTGCTAACACTTCACACCCAGAACATCCTGGAGAAGAATTAACTGGTTCTGAGTCTAGGTTCAAAGGATTTCACGGAGATGCTAATGATCCTAAGGGAATTCGTCCTACAGGTTATGGTGTCACAAGCAAAGGACCGTCTCGAACAACTACCGATCAAGTAAGCCCAGAAATAGAGTACTGGCATCAAGGCTGGCACCCAAATACTGATGAGGCAGGGCACCGTGTATTTGAAAAGCACGACGTAACAGGCGCCACCCATATGGGAGATGTATACAAGGATGCTATCAAGAAGGGCCGTTCATTTGGAAGAATGATTGGTTCCCTCAAGCGAGGCTCTAAGATTACTTACCGAGCCGGACAAGATGGCCCTCTACAAAGCTTTACCTCTCCATCACCAGATCACCAGAATCACGTTGCTAACGGCATCAACAGCCCTACTTGCCCAGCATGTAGTAAGACATCTAGTTCAAACTCTAGAGCTAACGCAAGAGATGCTGCAAGTGCATTTGATCCTGAGTCACTTGACGCCAAGATTATGTCTCATAACCTTGCTGTTAGAGCTGGAGAAGCTGAAGGTCCAGAACGTGCCCCTACAGCTGAATCTGCAGCTATCATGGTTAACGGAAAGATTGTTCCAAAGGTTGACTCTGGTATCACGAACCTAAATGAAGAAGGACAAGAAGTTCTTCCTAAGGCTGATAGGTCTGAAGGTAGGTTCATTGATGTTAGCACCGCTGCAGGCGCTACAGAGGCTCGTAAGAACCTCGGAAACATGACTCCTCCCGCTAAGACTGACGAAGAAGAGTAATAATGGGACGCCTAAATCATTTTAGGGACCAACCAAAAGCTCAGCGCCAGGCACCAAATTTAAGGAATGGCGCTGGATCCTTTAGGACCTGGTCGCTAGGCCTTCGCTATCAAAAAGATCCTAACAAGGAGACTTTTGTTGCACGTCCTGGGCGTGGAGCAAGCGGCGAATCGAGTAACTAGTGGCCGGTAAAAGAAAACAGATCTTTTATGGCACCCATTCCAACCGTCAGGTTGTTGCTAACCGTAAATCTCCTTCAGCTCGCCCCTGGAACGATCCAGAGGTAGTTGAGGCGGCTCAGCGTTATGGTGCAGCGATCAACAGTCATACACAGGCAGTGGCTCATGAGAACTCTTTAGAGGCTCTAGGATCTTTAGAGGAGCATGAGAGGCTTACTTGCAATGAATGTGGTAGATTTAAGACACATAAAGATCATCAGGAGCATATGAATGACTACTAAGAAAAAAGAAGTAGCTGGCGGTAAAGAGTACAAAGGCTCTGCCGCTAATGGTGGTCGCAAGATTATCGTAGAGCACTACAAAGATAAGAATGGTAAGTGGCATACCACTTCAAAAAACGCTGCTCGTGCTAAATATGAAAAGAAGCATGGAAAGCTACCTCGTGGCACAGATGTAGACCATAAAGACAACAATCATGATAATGATTCCTCCAGCAATCTGCGCCCGCTCAAGCATGGCAAAAATACTGCCAAAGAGAACAAGCGTAGGGCAGGTAAAAAATGAATAAGGATGAATACGAAGCTATAGAGTACCCAGACTCAGAAAATCCAAAATGGGCCAAAGAACATAGTAAGTACAATAAGATACAAGGCTCTACTAATGGGGCCAACCTTAACCATGGAAATAAATGCCTTTGGTGCAACTATGCAAGTTTAATGAGTCGCAATGATCATTTTGATACAGGTACTTCAGAAGGAAAATAAAAAAGCCCCAGTTACGGGGCCTTCTTTATTGTTGGCCTAAGCCTTTAGATATTGAGGGCAGAGCTTGATCCACTGCTGAACTAGCCAGTGATCTCGCTCACCTGGGTCTGCATGCCAAGGGGTCCAGTTCTTACCCCCAGAACTCATCCTGTAGGCGATCTGAGCGTTTGTAACCGGATCATGTAAGTCATTGGCTGACCTAAGCCCAAACTCCTTCACACGGCCCTTTAAAGCCCCGTAAAGGTTAATCTGGAAGACCCCATAGGAGTTATCTCCTGTGCGAGGGTTGTAATTGTGTGCCATAGGGTTTCCATGAGTTTCTTTCATGGCTACAGCCCAGGCCACCTTAAGTGAATGACCTTTAAACCCCGCAAGCTGCAATACCTGGTAAAGCTGCTTTGGGTTTAATTTTTTGGCTAGTCTGTACTCGCCTAGTGGGGTTAGGCATTTTCCTATAATGGGGGCTGCTGCCTTTGCTGGAGCAGCTATTAGGTTCCCAAATGATAGGAGGGCTACGAGCCCAAGGATTAGATAATTCCTTTTGTCATATAAATTCACACTATCTCCTAGGCTAGAGAGCCAACCCGAATCTTTACGTAACTGTCACTTAGGTAAAGATAGCCCGGCATCGGTCTGCCAAGCTAGTTGTAACTCTTTTGTTTCGTTTTTAGTGTTGGAGGTTTAGCTCCTGGTCATAGTATAGCCGTAAATACAGGGGTGTGCAAACCGCTAACCTAGTGTAAGATATACCAATATTCTTTAAAAATACCCGAAAGGACCATAAAATGGCACAATGCCTAAATTGCACAGCAGAAGCAGGCTTCCGAGTTGAGTACCCAGGTGCTGTTCACCAAGTGTTCTGCAACATGCACCTACCATATGATCTTAATGAAATTCTTCCTGACTTCGTTGTACGTTTGACAACTGAGATCGAGACAGTGGCCGAAGAGGCAGTGGCCTCAGCAAAGAAGGCTGCACCTAAAAAGGCAACAACATCCGAAGCTCCAGTAGCTGAGGCAGTGGCCGATGAGGCAGTGGCTGAAGCAGTGGCTGAAACACCAGCGGCTGAATAATGTCCATTGAGAGGGTAGAAACAAAACAAGGTCATCCTGTACCTAAATCTTCACACGGTGCTAGGGGGCCATTTCCTCCTGAAATCTTTTTTAGGCCTGAGGTAATTAATAACTACGCCAGGCCTGGAGATGAAATTTTAGAGGGTGCAACCGCACAAAACAATTTCCGCCCTCCTAAGGTGTTCAAGTGTCGGGACTGTTCTATGTTAGTATTAGAGCACGAAATTCCAGACCACGAATGTCAAGAGGGAGAGGGCAGTGGCCAAGACGCATGATGTTGGAAGTAAATACTTCTGGCACTTTATGGTATATCCGTTAAAACCTAAAGTTGTAGTAGAGAAGTCAACTACTCAAGAAATCGAACACCCTTTTAGGTTTGGCAGTGGCCTAGTCTTTAGACTTCCACTTACCCGCCTTTCTATTGTCATAGGTAAATGGGTTGCACAATATGAGGAAAGCCAGGCGTTAACAAACGCAATTGCTGGGAGACCAGTGGCCCAAGGCGAATTTGATTGGGATACAGTACGAGGGGAAGAATATGATGTTTAAGAAAAAAGAAGAGCGTCCTAAGACTCGCATAGAAAAAAGAGTAGCAAAGTTATCTACGCCTGAGTTGCTGGCTTGGTCTGACCAAGTTATCTACTCTATTGGTCGTAATCTATCTACTTGGCAGAAAACAGAAGATCAGTTCAACTTAGAAGAGGCTAAAGTAGCCGCAGAGTCTATCCACGCTATTTTAGATGTTTTGTCAGAGAGATTCCCTAAGTGAGTGAATTTGATGAAGTAGATCTGCCGGAGGACGAATATTACAGTCCTCTGCCAGAAGATGAGGAAGTGGACACGCTTGATGAGCTGTCTAAAGAATTTGTCAAGGTTCTTATCGAAAAGATCATGCAATTTATGGAAATGCTTGTAGGATATAACCTGCACCCTTATCAAGAGCCTCTGGCACGCAGAGTTATTGAATCAGTTCTCATCAACGATGGTGAAGAGATCACTGCACTGGCTTCACGTCAGTCAGGAAAGTCAGAAACCATCGCCAACACAGTGGCCACACTTATGGTTATTCTCCCTCGTTTAGCCAGAATGTACCCCGAGCTGCTTGGAAAGTTTGGCGATGGTCTCTGGGTAGGTATGTTTGCCCCTACTCAAAACCAGGTTGAAACACTTTATTCTCGTACAGTGTCCCGACTTACCTCTGAAAGAGCTATGGAAGTCTTTGGTGATCCGGAAATTGATGATATGCCTACCAAGACACCGGGCGTAGTAAGAAACCTAAAATTAAAGAAGTCAGGCAGTACATTGATGATGATGACTGCTAACCCAAGAGCTAAGATCGAATCTAAGTCATTCCACCTCATTATCGTAGATGAGTGTCAAGAAGCAGATGACTTTGTAGTATCTAAGTCAATTGCGCCTATGGGTGCGTACTACAACGCAACTATGGTTAAGACAGGTACCCCCACAACATCTAAGAACGGCTTCTACCGGTCTATCCAGCTTAACAAGCGCCGTCAGACTCAAGGCCGTAATGCTAAGCAGAACCATTTTCAGTGGGACTGGAAAGATGTATCTAAGATCCAACCTAACTATGATAAGTACATTCGAAAAGAGATGTTACGTATCGGTGAAGACTCTGATGAATTTCAGATGGCTTACAACTGTAAGTGGCTCCTTGAGCGTGGTATGTTCGTCACATCTAGCATCATGGATGATCTTGGAGATACCTCACAAGAAATTGTAAAATCTTGGCACCGTTCACCTGTTGTGGTTGGAATTGACCCAGCTCGTAAAATGGACAGCACAGTGGTCACAGTGGTCTGGGTAGACTGGGATCGTCCTGATGAGTATGGTTACTATGATCATAGGGTGCTTAACTGGTTGGAACTGCAGGGAGATGACTGGGAAGAACAGTACTTCCAGATTCAGCAGTTCTTAGGAAACTATGACGTGCTTGCTATCGGAGTAGATGCCAACGGTGTAGGTGATGCAGTGGCCGGACGCCTAAAGATTTTAATGCCTCGTGCTGAAGTAGTGCCGGTTACCTCCAGCCCTACAGAGCAATCTAAGCGATGGAAGCACCTACAGGCGCTAATCCAGCGTCAGATGGTTTCGTGGCCCTCACATGCAAAAACCAGACGACTTCGCATTTGGAAGAAGTTCTACCAGCAAATGACAGATGCCGAGGTTCAGTACAAGGGACCTAACTTCTTAGTGGCTGCACCTGATGAAGTGCATGCTCACGACGATTTTGTGGACTCTTTGGCCCTTGCATGCTCTCTAACACAGGACATGGTTATGCCTACAGTGGAAGTAAGCTCCAGTCCTTTCTTTTAATTTACCATGACAAAACCCCCTCTACCAGACAGAATTAACCCTGAGGAACCTCAATCCCTTATCCTATAGGAGATATAACAATGGCAACACCAAATATCGCACCAGCACCTCAGTACCCTGAGCGCCCTGGCAACTCATACGAGCGCAAGATGTCACCAGCAACACCAGGCCTACGTGGTCCACTTCGTTTTGAAGAAGGTCTTGCATCAGACACTGACGTCCCAAATGATTTCCAGGTTGGTTTGGATCAAGGCTACGAAACACCAGACGGCCGTCCAAACCACAACCAGAACGTTTTTGAGAAGTATGCTGATGAGACCATGCGTGAGCGTGCTCACGTCGGTTCAGCAGCTTGGGTAGAAGCACCAACATTCCTTGGTGAGTTTGCACAAGGTAACTTCGGAGATCACTCAACAGTGGTCATCGAAGAGGCCATCCGCAGTGGCTCACGCCAGGAGCGCATGAACCCTGCTTCAGTAAACGACTAAAAGTAAGATACAATATACAGGTCCCCAGCCCCGTTCCCTTTCTCCGGGGCTGGTGGACTTAACTTTCGAGAAGGTATTGTGGGGCACACTAATGTTAGGACTTAATCAATGAGTGGTGGTGTTGACTTTTCACCTCCGTCCTATAGGGCGGCGTCGTCAGACTTAACCATTTCGATTTCTCCTCTTGGTCTTGTAGAACTTGCTGATGAAGAGTTTGAAGTACACGGTCCACGTCTAAACCGTTACTCTCTTAACTGGGCAATGTATCTCGGACATCACTGGTCATATCGCCGTGAAATTGGTGAGTCGCAGATGGTATACAACTATTACCGTGCGTTCACAGACTACATAGTTAACTTTTGTTTTAGCCGTGGCGTTTCATTCCGAAGCCCTCAAGCAACAGAGGCGATCATTCCTGACGTCTTAAAGCGTGTGTGGGAAATTGATAATGATAAGCACGGAACACTTTGGGAGATGGGCCAGCAAGGCGGCGTATCAGGAGATTGCTTTGTTAAAGTAGCTTATGAAGAAGGCTTTGAAGATTCTATTGGCCGTCCTCATCCAGGTAAGGTTCGCATCCTTCCACTTAACTCATCTTTTTGCTTCCCAGAGTTCCACCCACACGATCGCTCACGTTTGATTCGCTTCAAGCTTAAGTATCGTTTCTGGGGTACATCTATTGAGGGAACTCGTCAGGTCTACACATATACTGAAATTCTGACTGACGACCGTATTGAGGAGTACATTAATGATGAACTCATTGACTCTCGCCCTAATCCTATCGGGGTTGTGCCTATTATTCACATCCCCAATGTCCGTGTCTCGGGTTCTCCTTGGGGGCTCTCTGATTGCCATGACCTTATTGTTCTAAACCGCAACTATAACGAAGTAGCCACAGATATTGCTGATATCGTGAACTACCACGCAGCCCCAGTAACAGTTATTATCGGAGCTAAGGCTTCAGCGCTTGAAAAGGGCCCTAAGAAGGTTTGGGGCGGTCTTCCAAAAGATGCTCGTGTAGAGAACCTAGAAGGCGGCGGAGCAGGCCTACAAGGCGCTCTTGAGTACCTTAAGGTGGTAAAGACAGCCATGCATGAGATGGTCGGTGTCCCAGAGACAGCTCTTGGACAGGTACAGCCTATCTCTAACACTTCCGGTGTTGCTTTGGCTATCCAGTACCAGCCTTTGATGAACCGCTACCACCAGAAGATTGTTCAATACTCTGAGGGTCTTCGTAGGATCAATGAGCTAGTTCTTCTTACCCTGGCATTTAAAGAGCCAGAAGTCTTTGCTTACAACCCTGATGTTAACGGCCCTATTAAGAATGGCCAACTACCTCTATTGGATATCTCAGACTCTCTAACATACGAGTCTGTAGTCCACTTCCCACCTCCACTTCCTCTAGATAAGCTGATTACACTTCAGGAAATCCAGACCAAGATGGCTATGAACCTTGAATCTCGTGAAGGCGCCCTACGCCAGCTTGGCGAAGAATTCCCTGACGAGAAGCTCGAAGAGATCAGAGCAGAGCTTATTAATGATGCTAAGGCCGATGGCGCCCTAGCTCTTGTAAAGCAGCAGATCGCTTCAGCAATTACCTCACTAACTGGTATGATGCCGGATGGAAGCCTTCCTCCTGGCGCTGCACCTGCAGACGGTATGGGACCTGGTCCTCTAGGACAACCCGGAGTCATCACCCCATTTGAGGAACAAACCTTAGCTCAGATGCAAAGTGACCTTGTTACTAAAGCATATGGAACTAGATTACCTGGAAGACAAACTCCTGGACAAAAGGATAGCCCCAGTTCAGAAGAGGAATCTAAGTAATTTAGGCTGACAAACTAGTAATAGTTTGCGAGGCTATATACCACCTAAACAAACCCGCAGGTCATCGTGGCACTACATCGGACAACGACCTCTTAACCTAAAGGAATAAGCATGTCAGAAAACTCAACAGCAGTAGAACGTGCAGTAGCTCAAGAAGCTTTTGCTTCAGAAGTTAACGGCACAGCACCAGTTGCACAGCAAGAACCAGTTTCAGAAAGTAAGTTTTCTGAAGCTAAGGGCTACACGGAACAAGACTTGCACCGTGTACGTGAGCAGGAAAAGTCAAAACTATATCCACAGATTGATTCTCTTAAGGAAGAGCTAAATCTTCTTAAGAAGGATCGTGAAGAACGCCTAGCTGAGGCTCGTTCAGCAGCAGAAGCCGCCGCAGAGGCAGAGCGTAAGAAGCTTGAATCTGAGATGGACGTCCGTAGCCTTCTTGAACAGAAGGAAAAGGAATGGGCTGCTAAAATTGAATCTGAGCGCCTAGAGCGTGAACGTGCTTTTGCTTTGCTAGAGCGTGAACGTGAGTATGCTGAATTAACACAGTATCTCAATCGCCGCATTAGCGAAGAGCAGGACAACATCGCCCCAGAACTTATTGATATGATTTCTGGCAACAATGTTGATGAAATCGAAAAGAGTATTTCCAAGCTGAAGGATAAGACCTCAAAGCTCTTGGAGTCGGCGCAACAGGCTATTCAGGCCCAGCGCCGTGATATGACCGGTACAAGGACAACCTTGCCACCAACCCTCGAAAACAATTCGGACTCACAATCGTTTACACCGGAGCAGATTGCTTCAATGTCGGTAGCTGATTACGCAAAAAATAGATCACGTCTGCTAGGTAAAACAGCCGATGATCGTAACAAGGGAATCTTCGGGTAATACCTACCCATTTTTACTAACCTAACATATATGAACAAGGAGTAACACCAAAATGGCATCAGCCGTAACAGGTACCGGTAATCTCGCCGCTGCCCCAACAGCGTATTCTGGCGCTAACAGCCAGCTTACACAAGCAATTCAGACCATCTGGTCTAAGGAAATTCTATTCCAGTCAATGCCTATCTTGCGCTTCGAGCAGTTCGCAGTCAAGAAGACAGAACTCGGCGTAGCTCCTGGTCTCCAGATCAACTTCATGCGTTACAACAACCTCGGATTCGCTTCAACACTTACTGAAGGTGTCCGTATGTCAACAAACGCATTGACAGCACAGCAGTTCTCAATCACTGTTGCTGAGCAAGGTTACGCAATCGCAGTATCCGAGCTTCTACTCAACGCATCATTCGATGACGTTATGGCATCAGCTTCACGTCTTCTTGGACGTAACATGGCTCTCTACCTTGATGGCCAGGCTCGTGACACACTCATGGCAGCATCTTCTGTCATCTACGGTGAAGATCGTTCAAACCTCTCTGCTGTCAACAACTGGTATGCATATGGCACAGAAGCTACTTCACGTGCAACAATGACCGGTGCTTCATACCTCTCAACACGTACCGTTAAGGACGCTGTCGAGACCTTGGCTACCAAGAACATCCCAAGGTTGGGCGAGACTTACGTCGCATTCGTTCACCCTCACCAGAGCCGTCGTCTTCGTGACCTCCCAGAGT
>TBL_comb48_EPIDRAFT_1002514_pt1 | contig 12730 bp, 10 predicted proteins | sample TroBogEpilimnion_37_FD_10681 | JGI IMG/M metagenome (IMG submission 10681)
ACTGGTTAGCAACTTCCTCTAATGTAGATATAGTTGAACTCATATTAATGCACCAATAATATATTTTAAAAGTGTATATTATTTTAATATTTTGCCGTAGTTATGCATTTTTACTAAAGGGACACCTTAAGCTTAGATTGAATTCTTTGAATATGTACAGAGTCATATGGGAAGGATTTTGTCACTATTTCAAGAGCCTGAGTTAAACAATCAAGAGATTGTACTTTAAAACTATCTGATTTCTTTATATTGTTACTATTCCTTTCCTGTTCATATTTTTTAAAAAACAAACTGCTTAAATTCTCTAGTGAAATGTAAGCTTCTGGGTGCTTTTTTTGCTTATATATATTTAAAGCTTGGTTAAATAAACTTTTAGCTAGCTCTAAATCCCCCTTTAGCATACTAACTTCTCCTAAGCTGTTTATAATTCCAGCGGTTTGGGTATGATTCTCACCATAATTCTGTTTATAAATGGTAAGAGCTTGGCTCAATAATTTTTGTGCTTTGTCATAATCTTTTGAATGCTTATAAGTATTTCCTAAGTGAAACATTACCCAAGCAGCTGTTACATGATCTGGCCTAAAGTAATTGTAGTAAATGGTCAAACTCTTATTAAACAGATCTCTGGCTTTCAAAGCATCTCCTAAAGCACTATAAATGCAACCTAGATGAGTTAAAACCCAAGCTGTTTCAATACAATTTTTTCCATTATGCTTAAGATAAAGCTTAAGTGATTGTTCTAATAGCACTCGAGCTTTATCATAATTACCTATGCTCCCATAAAGATTTCCTAAACGCGCTTGAACCCAAGCTGTTTGAGTATGATCAGAACCATAATATTCGTTATAAATAACTAAAGCTTGCTCTAGTAATTCTTGGGCTCGCTTAAAATTACCTACATTTTTATCATTACTTCCTAAATAAGCTTGAACACGTGCAGTTTCAATATGCTTATTACTATAATTATTCTGATAAATTCTAAATCCATTTTCTAAAAATTCTTTTGCCTTAGCATAATCTCCTATATTCCTGTAAATATTTCCTAGATATATAAAGACCCAAGCAGTTCTGTTATGTTTCTTACCATAATGTTTCTCATATACAAGTAGAGCTTTCTCTAAGAGCCCCTTAGCTTTATGATAATCCCCCATATTTCTATAAACATTACCTAAACGAGTAGTAACCCATGAAGTTTGTAAATGATCTGGTCCATAGTAGTCTTTATATACAGAGAGCACTTCCTCCAGTAGGGTTCTTGCTTTTGCATAATTACCAATATAGAAATAATAAATCCCTAACCTAATCTTGAGGTGAGAAGCTGTAAGTTTATCTACTAGGAGATTATGCCCTAAGAAAGCCTCAACATGTGACACTAGTATAGACACATTATCGATGTGTTTCTTTAATCCTTTATCCATCGAATCTGCCAGAACATCGGCTATAGATTGAATTTGCTTAGCGCCTTTCTCTAGCTCAAGTAATTTAATAAGATACTCTAGTGTTATAGTTTGAGTACTACGATGAATAGATAAAGCAGGATCTACTTGATTTAATGATTTTTCAGTTATTAAAGAGCATTTCCTTAATTCATGAATAAACTTACTAACAATCACGCTATCCTTATATCTACTCAAGAGTTCCTTGGGTATATTTTGTGAATTTATTATGCTAATAAATAGTAAAAGATCTTTAAAATCAGGATGAGCTTTGATAATATGCTTAACAGGTAAGGAAATAACATCATAGCGTGTTTTAGTGTAGTTTCCTATGTCACTCAATATAAACTCATGTATTGAAGTAACTTCTTCTTTAGACTCAGAAATATATCTTAAGTACTTGTCATAAGAGATTTTCTCTTCTTTAAGGTAGGAAGCAGCTATGGAGATATCCAAAGGAAATGATGGAATTTTATCCAAAAACTTAGTTATTAATGGTTGCTCAATTTCTAAATTACCGCGACTATTATTTATAATTTTATTAAAGAGCTCTAGTTTCTCCTCCTTTTTTAGCTCTCCAATCTCAATAACATTCGAAGTATTAATATAGCTGTTATAAGCTATATTACTGTCCTGAGTAGTAATTATTACTTTACCATTTCCCCAGACTTTTTCATCATAAGGAAAACAATCTTTGATGTCTTGAAATGTTACCACGTTATTATAAATAATAAGCCAATCAGGATAATTTTTAATTTTTTTAGTTATGAATAAAAGTAGTTTACGCTCCCTTTCATATGTGTCTTTTATTTCAGGTATTATTCTTAGTTCTTGTTTTTCTTCTTCTGTTTGACAAAGAGAATAAGCAAGCTGCTTAAAAGAAAATATAAGGCTTTCCTTAGTTTCGCTATTTATTTCCCATACTAAGGGGATTTTTTGCTTACGAGCATATCGATGAGCTATTGTTGTTTTTCCTGAACCACCAATACCTACCAATACAACTATTTGTATACCATTTTTATCTACTAGCTTTTGTTTTATTTTATCAAGAACTGATGAGTGAGATAATAGAATACTCTCATGAGGTAATGCTAAGTCTGATCTAATCTCATTAAAGCTATGGTGCCTGGTGAATAATGTAGGGCTTATAAAATAAACTATCAGTAAAACGAGGCAAACAGTTAAAAGAAATAAAATAGAAAAATTTTGGTATATTGGTTTTCTTTTGAATAGAGTAGAAGAAAGTGAAGGATTTTTCTCCATAGCTTCTCCTTTCCAAGAGCTTATAATTGATTGATAATCTTTTTTAAACTCCTGAATAAAAATCTCTAAAGATGGTTTGTCGATAAGTTTTGATAATAAATCTAGCGTAACGAAATAGTAGTTTTTATCCTTACGAAAATCTACATACTGAATGTTTTTAGGCGGCTCTATGCTCTTATCCTCTGAAATCATTAAAAGAAGAATATTTTGGTACTTATTATTTTGTGCTGGTAAATCCCCTATTTGAGTATAAATATTATAATTATTCTTTTCAGCATTTATATTTTGATCCACTAAGGCAATATTAGCTAGCTCTAAATCCCCCTTTAATTGCTCTAAAGTATTTTTCTCTTCGATATCTACTTGATTGGTTTTAAATGAACATCTAAGTGGTTGTTTATTAAACAACTTACCTATTTTTATTAAATAATCATTAAACAAAGATTCAATTAATATTTGTAAATAGTAGTGCTTTAAAAAAGATAATTTCCCAGATTTAACGATAAAGTCAATCAAATATTCTCGTGAACTATGGCCTATTTTAAGCATTATGTTATGTACATGAGTGCCAACCGTTCGAGGAGAAATGAACAGTAATGATGCTATTTTCTTTTCTCCTCTATTGTGCACAACACAAGCAATTATATCAATTTCTCTACGGGTAAATTTTATGTTGCTAATAATATTCAACTCAAGGTTATATATTACCTGCCGTTGATTAGGACTTATAATAAACTCCATTCAAAAGACTGATTTAGTTAACAAACAGAGCTTAGCAAATTACTACTTTTATATCTAACCATTTTTATGATCTACGTATTTCATACCTAGTACCCCTACCTAGCATCTTTCACAGGATAGTTACTTGTCGCCTAGGCCTATAAATTAATGAACTGAAAAGCGTGTTTGCTTTTTAAAAATGTTACAAATTTAAAAACGAGGTAATTATGACAATAGAACTAATATTAGCTGCTGCTAACAACCAAATAAACAAAGTCTACGAATGCCTGATAAGAGGTGATAACGTTAACTTTAAAGAAAATCTTTACGGTGATACTCCTCTTCACAAAACTTCAATTTGCGGACATAAAAGTGTAGTAAATCTGTTGCTACATTATAATGCTAATCCAGCAATACCAAATAATCAAGGCTTTACAGTGTACGATATCCACAATGGTACTTATCATAGATTTTTGGATAGGCAATTTGAAAAACAACAAGAAGAATCATTGGATCTAATGGGTAGTAGTAATGTTGAAGATAATTATTACTATTTCAGTGATGATTATGGTTATACAGTTTAATTACGGAGGTAAAAAATGAGTAAAAACAATTACATGAATTCTAAAGTCCTAACTGTTGGTATAGTGACCGCAGTAACTATAGTATGCGCTATTTCAGGGTTTGCTGTGGCAGGAGGAGGTGTAATGGCAACTGCTGCTTTATGGAGCGATCCTCGGAGGCGTAATTGGAGTAGCAATTGGAACCGTTCTAGATCATTATTATGAAACTGAATTAAGTAGTATTATCGCAGGAATAAGTGCAGTTATTGGAGGTATTTTAGGCGCAATTTATGGTAAAAACAATCAAGAAGATAATGGAGATGATACAGATAATCCAACAGACCATTCTTTTACTAAGGGCTCTTCTTGCTTGGGGCAAACTCTCGCAAGTAATATGTCTAATCTAAAGACTTGTCTAACTGGTGATGCATTCAGTTGCTTTGACGCTACTAACGGATTTTCAGAAATAGTAACATGTATGGGAGAAGATAATAATAACTTAGCATAAAGGAATTAGTTACATTTTTGAATCTCACGTTAGATGATTGGTCAAAGTAAAAGCTTTAGATGACATAGGGATTATCGGCTACTATTTCTATCATGATAGGAATAGTAGCCGATAAAAATTTAACAATCTCAAAAAAGAAGACTGTCAGATAACAATATGTCAAGAAAAATAATAAAGCCGAGAATTGGTTTATTCCAAGTAAGAAAGAATTTAATTGTAAGAGGGGTGACAGAGATGAAGTCTAAAATAGTGGAATTGTTAGAGAGTAATGGTATTACAATACCTAATGCTCAAGAAATGTTAAGAAAGGTATATTCTAAAGCTAAGGTAAGGACCACTGCTAAGGTACGTGCGCTGAACCGCCACATTAAACTGGGAAGCCCTTAATTCTTTTTTCATATTCTGTTTGGCAATCTGCAAGTGACAATTTACAATCTATGGTTAAATTGATATCGTTCTATAAACCAAATTTAAAAGGCGTAATAATATGAAAAATGCATCAAATCCTGACTTTCTTTACAGAGGCAATGACATAATAAAATTATGGGAACAATATTTAAAAAATGGTCGTGATAACAATGGTGAAAATATTCAATTTCATACTGAAGGTATTATTGTAGACAGCATTTTCAAGGGTCTAGCACAACAGCAAGAAATTGCTATTGTGCTTAATCAAGATGGTACTCTGTATAAAAACAAAGATGGAGACACCATAACGTTATGTGCTGAGATAGATTATAAACCCAAAGACATTAACCGTAAATTTGGAGCTGCATTAAATCAAATCACTACCTATAGTCAATTCACTGGAAATGTAATTACCAATCACTTAGTTTTGTTTCCATATCATGTCAATTCTGCTCATTGGAATCTTGGTATTATTAAATTAACAATAAATAAAGGAAATGTTGCTAGTCATACCGTCTCTGTATACGAACCATATGGAGGACATAGTCAGGCAGAAAATTATATATTAGATCAAATAACTCCTTTTCTTCAAGGGTCTAGTCCTAATGTAACAAGTATTAATCATAAAGAACAACAAAAGGATGGATCATCTTGTGGAGCAATAACTGCAGAAAATGGAAAAGAATTCTTAAAAAAAGAAACGATAGAACAAAATTTATTGGAAATAGATTATCCAAAAGGTGCTACAGATCTAAGAAATAGACATGCAATAGAAATAAGTGAAGACGCTTTTTATCAGGCGCAAATTGAAAATAAAGAATACGAAGCAAGAGGGGATAAATCCATAGAAAATCAATTTGAAATAATTAAGTTACTAAGAGACATCATAAATCAACCACAACATGATTGGATAAAACAGGTGCTACTTCTTACTCAAGATCAAAATGATGAGATAATCAGAGAAAATCTAGATCTATTTAAGAAATTCTTAATTCAACAAAATATTTCTGGAGAAATTCAACAAGAAGCTTTTGTAAGAATACTCAGAGAAGATGGCGGATTTAAAGAAGGAACAATCGATCTAATAGGTATCCTTGCTTTTAATATAAATACTACTCAAAATGTTTGGATTGAGAATACCAGCAAATCTAAAGTCTCAATACTACACCGTCAATTTACAATTAAGCGTACAGAAGAAGTAGCAAAAGAACGTGATTCTAAGCGAGAGCCTGTTAAAATAAAGCTAAATAATAATGAAGGATTTTCTAGAAGTGATTTAGAAGTCACCCAAGGTGATTTTAGTTACGAGTATAAACTACAAACTAAAGCAATTCAACGTATATTATTTTCAACACAAGAAAGTACAAAATTGATTGGAGAGTCTAATAATCTTCTATTTCGAATTAATGATTTTCTTGAAAATAATTATACTGATATAGAACAAGTATTTAGAAAATTAAATTTTGATATCAGTGAAGTTCTAGATTCAAAAGGAAACAACATTCTACATTATGCTGCATTTAGATATGACCTAAAACTAGTAAGTATAATAATTCATAAAGCTAAAGCTGACGGAGTATTATTCAAATTACTACATCATAGAAATTTTGATGGCACTAACCCTCTAGGTATGGCCTTTTTATTTGAGTCTGATAACTTAGCTGCAATAGAAGTTGCTAGATTATTTGTTAATATACCAGAATACCAAATCAGTGAATACCTCAATAATGGGAAGTACATGGACTATTCCCATGCCCAAATTATCGGTGGAACTAATATATTACATAATGTAGTATTAGTAGCCTCTAGGTGTAAAAGAGATGCCAAAGACTCATTATCTGAATTTTTTAAAATTCTCACTAAACGAGTTATTGACGAACAAAGAGAAGAGAGTTCAGTGTTTAATCCAAATGATCCAACGATGAATCCTGGAAGGCTAACTCCAAATCTGGATGGCCACATGATAAGTACTGGAAGATTGCTTGAATCTCTAAAGTTTAGTACAAAAAGAATTGAGATATTATGTAAAAAATATTTTGCTTCGCTTGTACAAATTTATGAGACCTATCAGTATGATGATAGCAGCGGGGACAGCGAGGATGAATCTTCACATGCACATAAATACAGAGAAATGTTACATGGTTTTGATAAATTTACAAAACAATCTCTTGGACAAAATTCTTTTAATAAAAGTACAAACGATGTTAATTTTCAACGTACCTTTGATAAATATAAATATGACTACTCATACTTATCAGAATCATTATTACCACATGTGACAAGTGACAATGGCGCTTTTGATCAACACAAATGGAATCAATTTTGGCAAGCAGTGAATTCGCCAAGTAATGCTCAAGATATTGCTATATATAAAGATTCATTAAGTAAGATGATGGTACCATTATTTCATGGAGTACCATTTATGCATTCTCAGTATTCAAATTATCAAAGAAGAGAAATTGTTGAGAAAATAGACAAAATAAACAAAAAACTACTTGGTCGGTATGATGGTAGTATGAGTAAAGAAGAGTATACTCTCACTGCTGAAGAAAAAATGCTAGTTGGCATACATTCTAGAACAGCAACAGCCACTTGCGGAATGAAAAGTTTACATGACGTTATAAATTCAAACCATGAAGAGCTAATGAAATTAGATGATGTTGATAATAATTTACAAAATCATTTATCTCAATCATTTACTTCTAAGGGATTCAGAACCGCCATGAAGAATTATGTATTTAACTTTGCTGATAGCCCTATTAGAGATTTTTGGCAAGGGATAAGAGATGGCTCTATTCCTGAAGATGTAGTGAAATATAGATTTCCTGTTATAGCAACTAGTAAAGCACCTGATCATCCCATTAGGTTTGCTATAGGTAGAAATGTTGAAGGAAATAGGGGTGAAACTCCTATGCAACCTGAATATGACAATGATGGATATCCAACACATAGGGTTGCTGGTTTGTTATATATAACCATGTATCCTCTCATGGACCTTGTACAAAGTATGCAAACTCGACAAGTTATTGATGTAAATCATGCAGTTAAAACAGGTACAATAGATAGAGGTCAAGGATTTGAAAGATTTGCTAATCAACTTGAACTGGGTTTTTTTGGTAAGCTTCATAGTAGCGAATTAGTGTGCATAGTACCAATAATTTATCCTCACATTAGAAATGTAGAAGATCTTACATATCAAATAAGTACATTTTCAATAAGTTCACCAGATAAAAGAAAAGTTACCAGTCCTGCAAAAATCAAAGCCGATCTAGATCGATCTCCCAATCCAGATATGATGACTGAAAGTTCCAATCTTTCTGGATTTGGTAAAATGATGGTACCATCTATTGCCAGCATTGCAAACGGTCTAGTAACCTCTATTGCGTCTAAAATAGGATATTTCTTATGTTCAATTACTGATACTAATAGGTTAGTTCCGTATAATGTAAAATTTGACCAGACTGGACAACAATTTACTAAAGCGCAACAAGAAATAAAATGTGAAACTACAGATCTTCCAGTTCCAAATCCGTTGTGGAGTGAAGTTGCCCAAGAACTTATTAATGATTCTATACTTCAAGAAGAATTTATTCGTTTGAGTATTTTAGGAGAAACTTTGTAATAAACGAAAGAAATATTTTCTTAATATATAAAAATATAGGATTTGATCTGACAGTTAGGGATTGTCTATTGGTACCTTATAAAAACTCATAGCTTCTTGGCGATAGCAAGCTTGTGATGTAATTTACTGGTATTTAGGGTTAGGTTCCTAATATTTAAATAAATTTAGCTTAAAACTGAATTATTTAAAAAAAAGTCAGTTATAACTGAAATCCTATAACAATTATTATAGGATTGGCAGTGAGTTTATTTTAATTTTTATTATTTGAATAATGACCATTTTTATCGAACCTTGAATTCATAAATTAACTGGATGTTAACTTTATAGAGTCAAATAATGTGAGCCAAGATAAAGGATAAAATCACTTAATGTGAGCCGTGATATTTTCAGTGTCAATTAAATCGAGCCAAGGTGAATTTATAAAATCATTTAATTTGAGCCCGTTCTTACCGACGAAAGCGAGCCACTCTCATTTCGAAAGCAAGCCGCTACAGGTAGACCCCTAAAATACATTACTTAATAAACAAAATCACCCAAAATAATTGTTTATTTTTAGGTCTGATTATAAGCTGCACAATTAGATTGCGTTACTTATACAGAATTATTTTGCCTGCCACACAAAAACGTTCAAAAATTAGAGGATTTTAGCAAAATAAGTAATAAAAATTAACCATATTCTCCAGCTTTTATCTTTTTATTTCAACAGCTGGGTATTCTTCCAAATAACTTTCACCATTTGCACCATAATAAGTAACTTTTCTAGTAATAAAATCTACTTCATACTCGATAACTCCAGCTTTCCAGGAAGCACATAGGAATTCAGGAAAAGTACAAAGACCTTCTTGATCAGATCTAATTGCGCTGATCAAAGCTTCACGGTCAAACTTTGGGATTTCATGAATACCTTTTATAATAGGAATCCCTTGTTGAACTACTGCTCCGTCTTCTGTTAAATAAATAGATTGACACGACGGCAAAAACCATCGATTTATTTTGACTCCCGCTTGACGTAACACTTCGGCAAAAACGGGGAAACCACCAGATTTTGGACGAATTGAGATTGCATATTGCTGTGCCTCAGTAAGTTTATCAGCAATTTTATTCATGTATTTTCTTCTGTTTAACTTAATTGAGCTAACATTATTATTAATATAACTTCACAGACTATCAAAAACTAGTCCATTTTAAAGTATTACATAATTCATAATAAGATTGTTTCCATAAAATAAAACTACTTGTAATATACTATAAATTAAACGAACGTTTAGATGACGGTGGTTTTTTAAGAAATTATATTGTTTTAAGTGGTATAATTACAAAAAGAAGTATTCCTATTATAACCATCTACGACCTGATGCAAAAGGTAGAGTAACTTTAGGGGAAATAGCTTCTAATGTTAGCAGTTACAGAATAACAATAGAAAATAATGGAAAAGTTATATTAGAACCATATGCAGAAATTCCATTATCGGAAAAATGGATATTTAATAATAAAGAACTTTTAGAGAAAATCAAAGAACAAGCGATAGAGAAGAAATCCGGATAAATTGTTTTTCCAAACTCAGCTATAGAAATAAAATGGGATTACCCAAATTAGGTAATAGATGTTAATCGGATATGTACGAGTCTCCAAAGCAGATGGAAGTCAAGTTGTAGATTTACAAAAAGATGCTCTTTTAGCTTTGGGTATTGATGAGCATAATATATACAGTGATTTTGCTAGTGGGAAACTGGACGGTCGTCCTAATTTACAGGCTTGTCTTAAAGCCCTTCGCAAAGAAGATACATTGGTGGTATGGAAACTTGATAGGTTAGGAAGAGATCTAAAACATTTAATTGATATTGTATATGAACTTAAAACTAGAGAAGTAGGTTTTAAAGTACTAGCAGGTCAAGGAGCTGAGATTGACACAACTACCGCAAATGGTCGTTTGATTTTTAGTATTTTTGCCTCTTTAGCCGAGTATGAAAGAGAATTAATTTCTGAAAGGACAAAAGCCGGCTTAGCATCTGCAAGAGCGCGAGGAAGAAAAGGCGGTAGAAAGTATAAAATGACTCCTACCAAACTTTATCTCGCACAAGGAGCTATGGGAAAGCCTAATACAAAGATATCGGAACTTTGCAAGGAATTAGGAATTACGCGCCAGACTCTATACAGGCATGTAGACCCCAACGGGGAATTAAGGGGTGATGCCCATAAATTAATAGCACAAAAAATCTAAGTAAAGTTTAGTACTTTAAATTTTACTGCTGACATCGACTTTTGCCCCCCACTGCCATCGTCTTCTGAAAATGACAACACATAAAAAGTTAATAATTAGATAATATAATTAGGTTTAACTTTACAAACATTTTCCTAGATAATAAATTTAAAATTCTTTAATAAAAATAAATGTATTTATGAAGCAGGAAGAATCAATATTACTACAGTAAAGATTCAAGGATTTGTAAGTCTATGTCAATGCAAAGTTAAAATGTCGTGCCTTATAAAAATAATATTAAATAATCAGCTTAGTTTCCTTGAAATTATTAAGAATTGAACTATCTGTAATCAAATATAAATTATTAAAGGATTTTATGATTATTGATAAAGGAGAAATTGATATAAATGGAGTGCCAGTTCTCTTACAAATGGAAGATAGTAGACCACACGGAACTCCATTTTTAAGAGAAAAGATAATTAGGGAAGTGAAGAGGTTTATTGAAAGCTATGAGAATAAAACTAATATAAAATCTCTAACTGGTATTCAGACAAATACAGTTACATATCCCGCTAATTTATCTGCAGAAGAAGATAAAGATTCACTATTTCTAGAACGCATTGATGCAGACCTATTATTAAAAATAGAGGATAAAAAAGGCAAAATTATCGAACATAAAAAAATTGATATATATCTAGTTAGGTCAGAAACAAAGGTAGAATTGCATCCTCTAGAAGGGTAACTTTTACGCTGTTAGCACTTTTTTGCATATCCTTAAGTTTGATTGCTTCTTTAAAACAAGCAACAGCTTCTTCGTAATTTTGGGAGTTAAATAAAGCGACTCCTTTTTCATTATATGTTCTAGCATCGCCTGGATTCACATAACAAGGATTTGCTAAATTAAATTTAGCCTGTTCTTGAGATAATCTTTTATATAGAGATTTGCGGTAATTCTTAACTTCTGGAAGCTGCATCATAGCTTCAGCCTCTTCAGTTTTATCAAGACTCAACAAAGCATCTGCTTTGTATCTCGAGCGCAATCAAAGGCTATGATAGATTCTTTATAATGGTTATTTCGATACAGGTACTTACCTTTGTAAATACCTTTGTTCTTAGCGGCGGCAATACCGTCAGCCTGACGCTCACGGCGCAAATTAGTTTCAAATCTGGCAAAGACACCGAGCATATTATAGAATGCTTTACCTGTTGCGGTAGAAGTATCCACGGGTTGTTCTATAGCATAGAGATGAGCACCTTCTGCTTTAAGCCGATCTACTATAATTTGCAAATCTTTTAACGAGCCTGCAAGACGATCTATAAGTGTTACTACTAAATACTCATCCTTGTGAATAAAATCTAAAATATTATTTAGTTCTATGCAGTCTGCTAGAGTATTTCCGCTTTTTTGTTCTGTCCTAATAAATTCACAATTTGCTGCTTTAAGCGCAATAATTTGCGAATCCAAATTTTGTTCTACAGTCGATGTGCGAGAGTAACCGATTTTGGTCATAAAATGTCTATTTTGGGTATACGCAAAATAAAGTGGCTCAAATTAGGCAATTTAATTTGGCACGTTACAATTTTAGGAGTTAATATACAAAAATCATTAATAGCATACTTAAAATAGAACGATATTTAATAAAAAGTAAGGTCTATTAAACGTTATACTCCTTAATAGAAGTTGTTGAATCCCATTATGGGTATTGCGCTTTACCGCGCTCTAGCCTTAAAGAATTTAATAAGGGCTTAAGAGGTGTATGTGGGTTTATTGATTCAATTTCTTCTAGAGTGGCGGTAAGCTCTTCTTCTGCTCCTAAATTAAACAAGGCATCTACTTTCACTAAATAGGCTTCTTCCTTTTTAGGATAAATGGCAACTGCTAAGTCTGCGCTTTTAAGTGCTTCTTCATAACGATGCAATTTATTTAATGCTTTTGCTTTCTTAACGTACATTAGGTATCTATTATCAGAGGAGGCATCAACCTTTATTGCTTGATCGCATATTTCTATA
>TBL_comb48_EPIDRAFT_1002516_pt1 | contig 12721 bp, 10 predicted proteins | sample TroBogEpilimnion_37_FD_10681 | JGI IMG/M metagenome (IMG submission 10681)
ATTATATTGCAATTTAATATATCGCCCAACAATCACAGTCGGCGGAGGAGGAGCCTGTATTTTTACATAGCCCATATATGCAGAATTGCCATTTCTCCCCCCAAGATGATTTCCTTTATAACACCCAAATCCGCTGCCATTCTTTGCATAACTAAATCCCACACACTGTGATCCAAGTGCATTGCAATTTCGCTGCGCTTCTTCAGGAGATAATCCTGAAAAACAGGCGGGCTGTGGACCTGATGTTTCCAGATATCCTGAAGGAATTGTTAGATAGGTGGGCGTATCACTGGGAGGCGGGGCATTCCACATTTGTTCATTAAACGGCATAACACCCTGTGCAGATTTATCATTAATATCAGGTTTGGGGCCATAGCAATTAACACCCGCGCGTTCACCAGGGGTCCATCCAATAATACCAGGTGTTCCTCCGCAACCAGGAACAGGATTAAGAGTAATCGGCCATTCTCCGCGCCCTTCTGCGACCCACCCACTCGAGCACCAGTCCGCACCATTGCGCTGTGCTTCAGCTAATTGTGCACTTGTTGCAACCGTTGCACCTAACTGTGCACATTTTGCCTGTCCTTCTGCAAATGTAAGATTGTATCCCCAACCACCTGCTCCAAATACTTGTGATGCACCTTTGACGAGATTTGAACTGGGGGGCTGTAAATTAACATTATATGCCTGTTTAACTGCCGCCGCACGATCTGTATTACCCTTTGTATTATCATTTGCCATGCGATTAATCTGGTCATATGCCTGCTTTACAGAACTAATGCCACCCTGAGCTTGTCCAAATGCTAATCCTGCATCCGTTGTTGGATCAATCGATGTTCCAGGATAATTGTAGGTATTTGTAAATGGTTCGTAGGCATTTATTTCCTCTTTACTTTGAAATACACTGAGAAACCTACGAAGCATACTGCTAGTATTTATAGATAAATAAATAGTAACAATATAATTTTACAACTCTGCGATTAGCTATCTACGAATCCGCCTTGTCGCCAACCCGTTCCAGTTGCTTCACATGTGCATGTACCGCCGCCTCCAAAATGAGAATAACAGTTTGCAACACCTGCCCCCGTTCCAACGCATTTTGCGCCATTCCACTCAACAGGCATTTCACCATTCCACGGACCTCCACCAACACCGCTACAGTAACGTTCGCACGTTGTGGTTCCATTATTTCCATGAACTACTGTGCGAGGTCCAGGGGCACTACTATCGTCACCAATGATATACACATCATTTGCCCAAGGGCCGCCTGTTCCAGCACCATAACATGCCCCTGATTTCCCATATTTCTTATAAGCAGTTAAATCGGTTGAACCAGCACACCACCCAGTATGTTGAACACCAAACACTTTCATGCCCTTATCTTTTGCTACATTATAGCATTTTGCAATCGCATTCTGTCGGTTGTAATATGCCCCATCAAGTCGCGCATCCGTACCTTCTAATGTAGGAATGGCTCGATCACCTGTATCGCCCCAGCATCCCACATGTTTAAATGAAGGAGATGGTTTATCTGCAATGTAATCTACAAATACATTCTTGGAAGGAGGAAACCACGTATATGTTTGATTGGTAGTATCAATCGGATTGGATTGATAAACGGGCTGCATCTCTTCATTTAAGACGATGAGGTATGCGCCGAGAATGCGAGATTGACAGCAGTCATGTCGATTCGTAATCGTGACCTTATATATGGGTGTACTTCGCTGTAAATCCACCATGATCCATGGTACATCATAACAGGATGAATGAACAAATGTATTCCCAGAACCATTTATAAAGTTTTGAACGGGAAATACATCGCCCTGAAATCCACTTGATTTAGTAACACGCGTGCTAGGTGTAATTATATTATCACCGTTGCTCGATGAATATACTGCGATTTGAGCAAGATTAAGACATTCTACGCGGTCATATTGAAACCGAATGTATCGTCCTTGAATAATACGTTCCCCTCCACAGCATTTGGCAAGGCGTTCCCATCCACCAGGGTCACGGCTTTTACCCCAATCGGGCAAATAATTTGCAACCTCGGTGTGTGTTTTACAGTAACGATTATCAGCGCGATTAAGCGTTAGCCATTCATTATCTTGATCTGCAACTGCAATCCAGTTGTCATCGGGAAATTCAGAAGTGATCTCGGGATTTATAACGGTTCGTGCAGACATATCACAGATTTCAGAGGATTCGCATAGACGTTGCCCCTTGCTTTCACAGAACGATCTCAGGTCATCGTATGTCTGAGTAGATTGGTTTGCAGGTATTCTTACATCAAAATCTTTTTTTTTTGCAGCGGCTGAGCCGAGATTAATACCATACGCTTGCTGCACAGCATTATTGCGCTCATCATTTGACTTGGTATTATCATTTGCTAAACGGTTCACTTGATCGTAGGATTGTTTTACTGCAGCAATTCCACCGAGATTTTGACCAAAGGCTAGTCCAGATGCTGTGTTGGGATCAAGTGGTGCGTTGGGATAGTTATAGGTATCGGTGAATCCTTCATGCTGAACTTTTTTTTTTGAGTCCGCTGACATAGGCAACCCGCCACCTAAAGGCGTATCCATAAATCCCTCCCCTTTTTTACTTGAATATTGTGCAGAAGGCAATGAATAGGTAGCACCAATACGCGAAGTCGCATCCTTATTGGAATACAAATAGGATAAACATTGTTGCGAAAGAGGCTCCATGCCACCAGGGCCATCACACGGTGTATTAATTGGCACACCCGTTGCATACATCGATGCAGTATTCCAATCAGGAATCGACAACAGTGTACCGTTTACATCCTTTCCAGTAAGTGCCTGAATCATAGTTACTGCCAGGTTATCTACAATGGTATCAATATCCAAGGGACTACCATTTGCATCTTTTTGTATGAGATCTGCGTTTGCCTGATTAATCGGATATCCAGTACCCTCTGGTGTTCCACCGAGTTCTATCCAGCGCGTCTGGAGGCATTCCAATTTATAATTTCCAGGTTGATTGGCTTTTCCAAAGCAAGGATCAGATTCCAGAAAGGTGGCGGATGCAGCCTTTGTAATAATAGGTCCATTGTCGCACGTTAATGCATCGCCGTCATACATACTTAAAAAAGAGAACGGCATTAAACAAGACAGATTCATAGAGTTATGCCCTGCACCAGGAACAATGGAGAAACAGCGAAAACCATTCACATATTTCGTGCCATTGATACGAACCTTTGCATTTGTAACAGTGTCGCTCTGAATAAGATGCATAATGTCAAGTTTAAAGGTGCCTTTAGGGGTTTCACCTTGAATGTATCCTGACAAGTATGTAGGTGGGGAAGACTGTGTAACACGAATATAAAAGCTAGTACCCTCTGCATTTGCTGGAACCTCTACTTTAACAGGATCAGTAGTAAGATTGCGCTGATCTAATGCAATTCCGCCAGAGCTTGTAATAGAAATCATCCCATTTCCAGCAATAACAAGCATCGATGCAATGCGCCCAGTTTCAGGCCCCACACGAGCAAAGTCCTGCGAAGTATAGCACTGTGTACAGTTAGGGGAATTAAAGGTCTGTTTAGATAAACAATCCACCTTTTCTTTAACAACAACACACGAGTCCTTGGTAATTCCAAATGTACCAGGTTTTGAAGTACCGAGTGTAGGCTGGTAGACATTGTAGGGATCATATGGGGCAGAATTAGTATCAAGTACGTGTTGTGCCGCGGCAACTTGTTTATCGCGATCATCAAAGGAAAGAAACATGCCGCCCATATGGGGCTTACCGTCAGAACCAATGCCATTGATATCAAAACTTACTCCGCAATTTAATGCAAAATCAGGATTATCAAATGCGCTACAAGTTGGCCCTGCTTTTTGACAAAGCTGTGCTTTTGCGAGTCCTTTAGGCAAATCAGAAGGGGTTTGATACTTTAAAGTGGGCACGAGAATGTTTGCGTCTTGCTTCAGATTTCCAATTGCCAAATTGACATCATTTTGACTAATAGGAGTAATAGAGATAGCAGGATCAGGAAGATTAATCATATTTGTCATAGAATTCAGTTTTTTAGTAGAATCCTCTACAAAATTTGTATGACTTCCAACCGGAAAATCAAAGAATGACTCCTTTGTATTCTGACTGTATCGAAGGATAACGGTCAGAATTAATAATATAATAAATAATAATATAATGTTGAATAACATTATTATCTATTGTATGAACATATTCTTTTCATAACGATATAATTACGTAGTAATGCAGTCATTGCCTCCTTAATAATTATTATCAGGACGTAACTGTGGAAGCGAATCCATCTCGCGTGTAATAATGCGAAATACAAGATTGAGCTGTTTATTCAAATTAATCAAACGAACGGGGGACTGTAGACTAACTCCAAAAGAGTTAAGTGCTTCACCAATATGGGTGCCAAACGGTTTCAATTCAACATCTCCCGTGGTAGGATCATTGTATCGAGCCTGGATAATAATAAAGTTGGCATATCCAACATCATTAAACCCATCACGAATATTGTTGGTAACACTTGATAGATTAAATGAAACTGAGTGTGCAAAATCAAGAACAATGTGGCCCTCAGGACGATTGATCCACGCACAGAAATCCATAAGAGCAGAGCCATACGTGGGATCATTGAGCACCTCTTGATTGTAAGTATAACCGCTGATTTGGATACGATCACCCGCGCACATTTCAAACTTGCTAAAGTATTTTGAAGTATTGATGAAGAAATTCGCAGGATATCCATTGATAGCAGGAACCATCATATTGTAATTAAGCGGCGTATCTGAAGCAACGATTGCATTGGTAAATGGAAATTTGGCACCTGATACGGAATTGGAGTTCTGCGGTGCGATAATTCCACCAATATCAAAGGTATCAGAGGACGTGCTAACAAGCTCACCATTGGGGCGACGAAGATCAATCGTCATCTTCTGCAACGTAGACAGCGGGGTGGGATAATACTCTTTTTGGCATTTTAAGAATTTAGGAATCATGGCAAGAAATCCGCGGGAACATGAATGCTGATTCGTAGGATCAGATACCCACTGTGCATCATATTGTAGAACTCCAAAGCTTCTATCAAGGAAATTATCTGTACCGTAATTGTTATTCTCCAGTTCAGCAACTCGAAGAATCACATAAGGAAGATTCAAAATATTATCCTGATATGTAGTATTTGTCCCATTTGTATTATCACGTGTTCTATACACAGTCACATTCAAACTCTCACCAGGCATAATTGCCTTCACAAGCTCAATACGAACAATGTTTTTGAATTTTTGCTGCGAAGCAAGAGATGGGCCAAAACTTTGTCCATTGGCAGCTGGATCAAAGTTCACTGTGAACTGATATCGATTCTCTTTGTTATTGCGTAACCAATCACGATCTGCCGAGTATACAAACAGATTATTCTCTACTTCGCGATAGCTAACGATTTTTTCTTCACGAATGATATTATTTTGGGGTAGATCATTCTTATCAGGCGATGCAACAAGCGGATAGACCGTTGTAGGATTTGAATTTGCTTGACCCAATTCGCGAGGATTACCTGACAAAGTCATTGTATCAAATGATCCAACCGCGCCCATGAGCAACTCACGACGATCAGGCAATACTACAAGCGACGTATCCATGGGTTGTGAACTAGGTTGAGCAAGTTGACGCTGTGCAACCAATGCAAGCTCTGTGTTGCGATTCTGACTGTCTTGTAGAGCGCGAAAGTTGGAATCTGCAAGAACGCGTCCTTGAACACCCGCCTCCGCTTTTACCATTTCATTGACCTGCTTAGCATTACGCAGTGCCTCTAGTTCACGCTGCTTCTTCGCACGTTCAAACATTTCAGCCGCAGGCGGCCCATCTTCACTTAGAGAAATGCGAAAATCGGGAATGGAAGGGGGTAGTGCCTTAACTTCATTGCGTTCAGATGCTAGACGCTCGAACCGCTGTGCAGTATCTTGATACAATTGCTCATTCATAACCGTTTTAACGGGGTTTGAATTTCGCGTAATTTCTTGGCGCTGCAAATACTGTGAAAAGTCCTTGGCACACGTGCCCAATACTTCTTTATTAAGAACGGGAAGGGATTTGTCGCCTTGTTTTTCATAAACCTGTTTAATATAGTGGTCTAATGTTTTAGAAAGTCGATCCATTTGTGAATCATTTAAGGCAGCACCGTTCCGTTGTTCAAAGTCTTGAACAAGAACCATTTGAAGAGTGTTATAGTTCTTTTCACTAAAGAACACGCCTCTTACAGCTGGTTCCTGTTTTTGTGATTGAACCGGACGATACATTACTATCTCTAGTGTATAAATATCTTTTATATACTGTTTGAAGGTACAAGCGACGATAAAAATAAAACCAAAAGTATCTATCTCATTTTGAAAATAAAATCGGTCGAAGTTGCAACATATAATTATCATTCACAGAATCTTTACAGAAATCTCTAAATGAAATACCATGAATCATACAAATAATGTAATACATGCTAAACATTCCGCATTCTGAATTGCCAAACTGAAATCGGCGTGCATTGTATCCAAGTTCGCATGTAGAAATTTGCAGCCTAAAGGAGCGCATTAGGCGTGCAATGAGTGCAGGTGTTTTATATCCATATGAATCAAAATATCCAATAAATGGTTTTTTAATATTCGTTATATTGATATAAAATCCAACCCAATGACTCCCGCCTTTGAAATGAGGATCCAAATTAAAAATCATACCGATCCCGCGTTTACCCTTTGCATACTCCGCTTTTAAATCTAATTCACACGTTTCCTTATACAAACACTCTTTCACGCCATTCTTTCTATAAGGATTAGGCGCAGAGAAATCAATTGGAAAGACGCCTAAGAAGGTAAACCATGGATATGCCTGCTCATATTGACGCATAACATCCATAATATTGAAATTATCGAGCCACATATCGGGATCTTTCTCCCATGCTTTAGGATATATAGGACGAAGATACTGTTTACGGAGTTGTTTCTTTACATCATCTGCTAACGGTGCTTTATCTAATAAACAGTGTTCTTCCCCATTTTTACAACCGACCGATTCAAACACATTGCCTGTATGTAATTTTGACGACAATTCTGAATATACGGTGTCAGGTAAGCATTTCTGTTTAGAGGTACTTCGAGGATGACATTTACTAATCTCCTGCAAAGATACTTTTCGCTTCTTTTTCGTCTTTCTCAGTTTTTTTTGACTTGCTTTACTCATGTACTAGTTAGAGATAATAAAAGAAGATAGAGATAGAATCCATGTCATCAGATCAATGTGCAACCTTTGATTTCTCTCAATCCAATTTTATTTTGATGATAGGCGGACAGTTGTTATTATTGGTAATTGTTATTATGGTGCTGTATTTTGGAGCGGATGCAAGTGCAGTTGAATCATTTCCTGCAAAGCAAATGCGAAATATGATTTCTGCACTACAAATAAAATAAAAAAAACATAACTTGATAGAATGTCTTCTAATAGTGCTACGGTTAAAACAAATTCAAGTCCAGCCCCTAGTATTATGTCAGCGGTTTCAGGAGAAATGGTGGGTATTATTATAGCCGCGGTTGTGGCAATTGCATGCTACATTTCATCATTTGTCATGATTTCACAATTTGTAGGAAGTAAGGATGATTGGGCTGTTATTAAACCTCAAATTCAAAAGGTATGGCTGCTAACATTGGCTGGATCATTCGCACTGTTTGTTGCCTCTATTTTGTACTATGTTCAAGATCCTAAGAAGGCCATCTATTTCATATTGGTTCTTACATGTCTGTCATTTGGTCTTTCTTACAGTGCTCTTGCTGTTTCTGCTATTTCAAAATAGAATCTACTGTCCTGGTAAATACTACATATACTAGATAAATCCTAATAAGTGATTTAAGAGGATTACCCTTCTTCATTCAATTGTATACTAAATACATCCTAACAGGGGTTTAAGAGGCGACGCAGCCTTTGGCTGCGTCGCGGCTTCGCCGCTTAAGGCCCCCTAAAGGTGCCAAATAGATGGAACCGAATGATGCAGTCGCAGCCGCAAATCCGCACGATTTGTAACCTGTGAAATACCCTGTAAGCGAATAATACAGCGTATTGTGTCGCCCGATTTGAGATCAGATACACGGCTATACATATTGGACGGTTTCATCACAAATGCAGTTGGATAAATATACAGAGATAACACAGACCCGTCTACAATAAAATAAAATAAGCGGCGAATCTGCTCCTGTGCTACATTCTGATAATTTAGAAAGTTCGACTGATGAATAAACAGCGTATTAATAAGATACTCATACAATGTATTAATCTTAATCTGAAAATTAATAAATTCTGACAAATCAAGTCGCAACCTTGAGTTATCAGGATTATAGTCAATTACACGTAAAGGAGGAGAAAGAATACTGACATCGTGAAAGTCAATTAACTTGTCTTTATACGATAGTTTTGCAATAGTTTTACCATACTTGTCTTGAATAAAATTTGTTAAATGTATATTACTAACATCAAATACTTGATACGGGATAGAAAGAATCATTGTTACTGTATAATGAATATCTCTATTTAAATTGTGTTATAAACGCAGCACTGAACCTAAACACCTATACATAAATTAGAAATATAATGAGCCCACTTGACACTGAATCCGCGCATACATCCATGTCAGGCTGTTACAGTCGTGTCAGTGTCCAAGCAACACAGATCTATGATGTATGTACACAGTATACGAATGCCATGAAAGAATATGTTAACCATCTATCGCACAATCTATCACTGTCGTATCAGATGGGCACTGGATCATTTTATTTTTATGTCCATGCACTGGTTCCCTCGTGGTTTGAACAAAAGGGGGAATACACAGTATACCGTGTATATGATCAACTGTATACCAAAAAGCAGGAATAAGGGTCTAAAAGTCGCCATAACTATAATAACTAATGGCACAACCGTGCAGTTACGCATGGAGGGGTTCAAAGGGGGTAGGAAAACGAACACAGTTACTCGAATTCTTAAAGACACAGTCTGATAAGATTGGTGTTCCCTTTGAAATTAAGAAGGGAACATGGTTTCTAAATAAGCAAGTAAATGGCGGCGATCCAGATGACGACGGCGACGATGCAACTGGTAAGACAATTCCATATGAGGAATCCAATCTACATTTAGGATATGACACCGCAACCATGTCAATGTCAGACAAAGTATTTCTACAGTCGATTCTAACACGATGGACAGGACAGCAAGATGTGTGTCTAATGGCATCAACCATTCAAACGCGCTATCTAGTTCTATATCATGCGCATTTCTTAACCGACGAGTCAGTATTGCAGCTACAAGAATGTTTGGAACAGTATCCCACGTTTGCTATTTTGCTAACAACAGAATATCCACTGTGTGGTCGTTTACGAGATTTCTGTTTTGAAATCCCAGTGGTGGGTACAGACATGCTACTTGCAAATTATACGAAGAAGGCACAGCTACAAAGTAAGAATGTTTGGTTGGAATTCTTTAAGAAAACATTGAACGAATGGTCGTGTGACTGGAGTCCAACTAAAATCACCGATATTCGAAACTGGATATACATATGTTTACAGCGCAATCTTCGATGGACCGATGTAATTATGTACTGGATCTTGGCCATCTATGAAACAGAATGGATCACCCCGTCCATTCGAGGCAAACTAATGGATATCTTGTGGCATGCAGAATCGGGCTCGGGATGGGTCTTAGTAACATCATATCGCATTCCAATTTTATGGGAGCATGTACATTTGAAGCTGGCAAGACAAATTTATAAATGCAGGGAAGAACTTGGCACCTAGTACTAGAGATGCTACTGGGTGCAGTATTAAATTGCATAAAGAACGAATTTAAACAAGAATCACCTGCATGGAAAATCCTATCAAAATGCCCAGAGAATGACATGGCTTTTTTAAAGAAGGAGTGCAATGCACCGTCAGAATTTGATCCCATGCGTCTACGAAAAGCAATGATCGACGGTCTAGAAAACAGGCAGTCGCATATGACAGTAGCATCGTGCCAATATGGTACGGTGTATGCTGTATATAATACACCAGATCAATATTATGATATCCCGTGGGGGCTATGGGGAAGAATTCTAAGAATGTATACCGAGGACTTAAAGAAACAGAAGCCATTTAAAATCTTCTTTTTAGCAAGCAATACAATAAGAGAATTTCCTAAAGGTACGAAACCTATTACACCTTTAAATATAAATGGAGGATACACTTATCAGTGCAATCATGAAACAATTATGATTTATAGAGCGGAGGATGCAACACGTGTTCTATTACATGAGTTAATGCATGCATGTTGCCTAGATAAGCCTGAAAATGGGGTTGACGTTGTAGAAGCAGAAACGGAGGCATGGGCCGAATTGATGTATGTTGGGTTTTTATCTAGAGGAAATAAGCAACGATTTGGCGAATTGCTAAAAAAACAGTCCGACTGGATCCAGATACAAAATGATAAGGTCCGACGCCATATGAAATCTCCTATGGCATTTCCGTGGAGATATACGGTTGGAAAAGAAGAGGTATGGCGGCGATGGAATATAATAGGACCGCATAACGATAGTGCTCTGCATAACGATAGTGCTCTGCATAACGATAGTGCTCTGCATAACGATAGTGCTCTGCATAACGATAGTGCTCTGCATAACGATAGTGCTCCGCATACTGATCATGCTGAGTATAAGCCAATGACTTCTCTGCGTTTAACTTGTCCTCCAGATAATACATCAAAGAAGAACTTTAATGTTAGATTTCACTCCGTTATTCTCTAATATATATAGAAGAGATGAGTGCTGCAAATAATGAAATGAATGCCCAGTTTGCAAACGGAGCTACACGCAGAAGTACTCGCGCTAAAAAGCCCGCGGTTGTGTATCAAGCGCCCAGACATGTGCCTACACGCCGTGCTAAACCCGCGAATCCAAGCCCGTCATATATAAATAAGTTAGCAGTAAAGAATTATAAAGCGTATAAAGCGCGTATGTCGGCAGAACGTAGACGTAATCGAAGCGCAAGCCCTCGCCACATTGCAAACAGAGAGTCTAAGAAGAATCTATATGCTCGCAATCGCACTCGTAATACGCATATAGGATATCGCCATTCCCAGTCACCCTCTAAATCACCTGCTAAGAAATCGTATGCTACAAGAAAATCAAAAAAACTAACAAAAGAGGACGAGGAGCGCATGGATCTTGAGAAGAAATATGAAATTGCCCAGCGACGCCTACTACAAGAACAGCAGCGTCTAGAGCGACTTAAAGCACGCCATGCAAAGCAAAATGCAGCAAATGCGGTACACGTATCAAACGCAGAGATGGCAGATGTTCAAAACGCAGTTGACAAACGACAAGATGAAGTAGATGAGCTTGCAGCACTTCTTGGTTTTACACTATAAACATGCATAATATGATATAGCACAACTATACATTATTATACATTATTATACATTATAGATTATATATTATACATTACATCCACTTATATGGGCCATCTCCATATACTACAACCTCATTCTTCGACGCTTCCACATGCAACTCTACATCCCTCCGTTTACCAAATACCAACCAGTTCACAATACACGGTGCAGATGCATAAATCTTAAATTGATTATTAACAACTGCAGAGACAGCCGTCTGGATAAATGTGGGCATTTCTAGGATATCTACCACTTCAGCAGTAACATGCACTGTAAATTGATGTGCCAATGCATCCACATAATTAGGCAGTGTAATCACGGTATATTTATCCATGATAGCGGATCGACCACGGTAATACACAGCCGCCTCAGGGCCTTCTACACAGGCGTGTATCAAGTAGGATTCTCTATCCAAAGGATGATCAATAATGAATGATTTTGCACCCGTTGCGCCAACGGCACCTGTGGGGCCCTGAGGTCCCACCGTCAATCCTGTAATCACAATGTTGGAAGTGGTCTGTAGAATAGCACCTGCGCTGGAATTCTGATCATAAACAGTAAATGTTTGCCCTGGTGCGAGTAAGAATGTTGCAGAATTGGAGAAGACAGTGCAACTATACTGTGTTAAACCATAACTTGTTCCCGCGATACTGATATAGGTTATACCTGTAACTGCAACATTCCATACCAAGTTATATTGTACTCCAATTGCCAGTGTAGTTGAAGTAGAGTTAGTATAGGAGCCAGATGCATATGTAAGACCAATTGACCCACTACTATTCGCAGTGATTGTATTACCCCATAGAACGATGGTATTTGCAGTAGTGGCAAATGTCTGTGTAGTAGAGGGTATTTGTGTTAACATTGTGGTTTGACCGACGGGACCAGTGCAACCTGTTGCGCCAGTAGGTCCAGTTGGACCTGTAGGGCCAGTTGAACCCGTGGGCCCAGTTCCTAATGGTCCAGTATAGCCTGTTGTACCAGTATAGCCTGTTATGCCAGTGGGTCCAGTTGTGCCAGTGGGTCCAGTTGTGCCAGTTGGGCCAGTTGGGCCAGTTGGGCCAGTTGTACCAGTGGGTCCAGTATAGCCTGTTGTACCAGTATAGCCTGTTGTACCAGTATAGCCTGTTGTACCAGTATAGCCTGTTGCGCCAGTGGGTCCAGTTGTGCCAGTCGGTCCAGTTGTGCCAGTTGTGCCAGTTGTGCCAGTATAGCCTGTAACACCTGTTTGTCCAGTATAACCTGTTGCGCCAGTATAACCTGTTGTGCCAGT
>TBL_comb48_EPIDRAFT_1002517_pt1 | contig 12720 bp, 10 predicted proteins | sample TroBogEpilimnion_37_FD_10681 | JGI IMG/M metagenome (IMG submission 10681)
ATGGGCGCTCCTCCGCTGGCGGTACCGTGACCGGTGCGCTGGTGGGTGCCACTGCGGGGGGCATCATTGGGAATCAGCGCCATCGGGGGCTGGAAGGTGCCGCTGTCGGTGGCATCTTGGGTGCCTTGGCCGGGAGCATGCTGAGCAACAGTCAGCGTGGATACCCGCAACAAGCGTCGTATGCGCAGCAGGGATATTACCAACAGGGCTACGGTCAGCGGAACTGCAATCCGGGCTACAGTCAACAGCAGCCCAGCTATGGCTATGGTCAGCAGGGTGGCTATAATCCGAACTATGGTGGCCAGCAGGGCGGCTACTACCCCAACAGTGGCTACAGCCAGCAGCCGCCGATCAATTCCAACAATCCTTACGCCTTCGGCAACTGGCAGTAAAATTCATCTCACAGCGGGCGTTTGAATCGCGGCGGTTTTCCCGCCGCGATTTTTTTATCCATCCAACATGTCCGCCAACGCCGCTGCCTCCGACTCCGCCTATCCCACTCCTGGACCTTCCACCGCACGCTGGTGGCAAAATGAAGACTGGCTCGCCGTTCTGGCCGCACTGCCCATCTTGATCGCAGTCGCAAACGGCTGGGCTCCAAAAATGCCCGCGCTCGGCTGGACCGGTGCGGCGGATGTGGCCAAAGCCTTCTCAGCGGACAACATCGCCCTCAGTGGCGTGCTGCTGGCCCTGTTCCTCTGCATCTCGGCGCTCGCCCTCGCGGCTGCACTTGGCAAACGAGTCGGTGCCTTCCTCTGCGGCGCCGTAGTGGTGTTTGTGCTGGGCTGGCTTTCTCACCTGATCGCAGCCTATGCCGGCATCAAAGCCTGGGGACTCGAATACGTCGTTTTCGCGCTTGGTCTGGGCATGCTCTGGAGTCACACCCTGCCCGTCCCCAATTGGCTGCGCGAGGCCGTGCGCACCGAGTTTTTTATCAAGGTGGGCATTGTGCTCCTCGGTGCCACTATCCTGCTCCAAGAAATGCTGAAGGCCGGAGTTCCCGGACTGGTGCAGGCCGCCCTGGTCATTCCCGTGGTGTGGTATGTCTGCTTCTTCATCTCCCGCAAGCTCAAGGTGGACGACGAATTTGGCGTCATGCTCTCCACCGCCGTCTCCATCTGCGGTGTCTCCGCTGCCATCGCCGCCTGTGGCGCGATTCAGGGCGACCGCAAAAAGCTCTCCTACGTCACCTCCATCGTCCTGCTCTGCGCCGTGCCGATGATGATCCTCATGCCCTGGGCGATCAAATCCATGGGCCTGTCCGAAGCCGTGGGCGGTGCCTGGATCGGCGGCACGCTCGACACCAGTGGCTCCGTAGCGGCCGCGACCGAGCAGGTGGGCAAAGACGCCACCAAGATCGGCGTCATCGTCAAGCTCTCGCAGAATGTGCTCATCGGCGTGGCAGCCTTCATCTTGTCCATCTGGTGGACCATGCGCGGCGGCAAGGACGGCGCGTCCAAAAAAGAAAAGCCCTCCATCCGCGTCATCTGGGAACGCTTTCCCAAATTCGTGATCGGCTTCGTCATCGCCTCCGTGGTGTTCTCCTACTTCGTCCCGACCGCCGTAGCGGAAGCCGCCAGCAAGCCCCTCAAAGGCCTGCGTGAAGTCTGGTTCGCTGCCGCCTTCGTCTGCATCGGCCTAGAAACTCGCCTGGGAGAACTCTTCAATCTCGGCGGCGGCAAGCCCGCCCTAGCCTTTCTCGGTGGTCAAATTTTCAACATCGCCTGGACGCTCATCTTAGCCATGTGGCTCTTCGGTAAGTAGCTCCAGAACGTGATACGGGCTGCCAGCCCGTCCGGCTTGGGGTTACTATTCTCCAAGCGACTGGCTAGCAGCCAGTTTCACGTCTGCCATCAAATATCAAACGACACCGTCTCACGCGTGCGCTCCTTGGCGATGATCTGCGCCACGGTGTGTTCCGCAAACCACTGCGCCACCTGCTCCCGCAGCCCACTGAAGACCTGCCCCAGCGCATCCTGATCCGCCCCCGGAATGGGATCAAACGGCCCGTCAAACAGCGTCACCACCTCGCCAATCGTAATGCGCGCCGGATGCGTGACGAGCTGATACCCCCCACCCACGCCGCGCTTGCTGCGCAGCAGCCCCCCGTTCTTGAGAGCCAGCAGAATCTGCTCCAAAAACTTCAGCGGAATGTGCTCCTTGCTAGCCAGATCCTGGATGGAAAAGTTCGTGCCCTCGCGCTCACGCCCCATCGCCACGAGGGCGCGGAGGGCGTATTCGGCTTTTTTGGAGAGCTTCATGACCGGTGAAGCAGCCCGGCCTCTTTTAGCAGTTCCGTGGCCCAAGCGGCATCTGCCTCATTCAGTGGCTGGGGCAGCGGCCTCGTGTAGTCAGTCTGCCAATAGCGACCTGTCTTGTAGCTGCGGTCAATGAGAGGCTGTAAGTCCAGGATGACATCCTGGTCCGTGGCGCGCAGCGGGATGCGCACCGGCTTCAGCCTCTCCCGCAGCGGCATCAGATAGATCTCTCGTTGGCTGGACATGGCCGCACGGGCGGCGCAGACCATGTAGCGAGCGCTACCGTCCGCAGGTTTCAGCAGGTCTGGGGAAACGGCCACGGTGTGCGCGCCCGCGAGCAGAAGATCGATTTCCACAAGATTCACATGGCACTCCAGATAGCGGTGCTGGCGCAGCTTGTACTCCTGCCGGTCATAGGTCTTGTTAGAGGGACTTAGCAGTTCGATCACGGTGACCAGCCTGCCCGTGCTGTCTGTGATCTCCAGCCAACGCGGCGGCACATGGTCTTCCAGTACGATTTGGTCAGGCTCTGCGAGCAGCGTGCTGCCCGTAGCTGGCTCGGGCTGCCATTGCGGAGGCTGGCCGAGTTTCCAGGACTCTGTCTTTTGGAATTCTTTCTTTGCTCCTTTTTTAATACGGATGCGCTGGTCAATCGGCAGCCACTCGTTGAGCGAATCTGCAATATACGTAAGCAGCGTCGCATGCACACTTTCCCAGCCGATTTCTAGCCAGGGATTCATGCCAGGGAAGGGGTTCTCGAGCTTCATGACTGTTGGCAATGTAGTGCCGCATATCAAGAAGAGGTGCAAACTGCGATTTGCTGCCGAGGCGTTTCCGCGTCATTCATCGTCCCTGCCACTGCATGAGCGAAGACTTTTTTGCCACCAAGCCCCCTGAACCGCCTCGCGCGGGCGCAGCGGTGCATCATGCAGGTGCGCCACTGGCCTCGCGCATGCGACCGCGCACGCTGGCGGAGTACGCCGGCCAGCAGCACATCCTGGCCGAAGGCAAGCTCCTGCGCCGTGCGGTCCAGGCAGACCGCTTCTCGTCGCTCATTCTCTATGGGCCGCCTGGCGTGGGCAAGACCACGCTCGCGCACATCATCTCCCAGGAGACGAAGTCACGCTTCGTCACGCTCAGCGGCGTGGAAAGCAGCGTGGCGGACATCCGCAAGGAAGCGGAAAACGCCGGGCATCACCTGCGCCTCTACAACAAGACCACCATCCTCTTTGTGGATGAGATCCACCGCTTCAACAAAGCGCAGCAGGACGTATTGCTGCCTCATTTGGAGCGCGGCACACTGCGCTTCATCGGCGCGACCACGCACAATCCCTTCTTCTATGTGAACAGCCCGCTGGTCAGCCGTTCCCAGGTCTTCACGTTGGAGCCGCTGGGCATCCCTGACCTCGAATCGCTCATGGACCGCGCTTTGAGCGACGTGGAGCGCGGCCTCGGCGGCATGCACGCCCGCATCGAGCCAGACGCTCGCCTGCACCTCGCCACCGTGGCGGATGGCGATGCCCGCCGCTGCCTCAATGCGCTCGAACTTGCCGTTCTCTCCACGCAGCCCGATGCCGCAGGCGAGATCGTCATCAACCTGAACGCGGCGGAGGAATCCGTGCAGCAAAAAACCGTCGTCTATGATGGCGATGGCGACGCCCATTACGACACCATCAGCGCCTTCATCAAAAGCATGCGTGCCTCAGACCCCGATGCCGCACTCTACTGGCTGGCTAAAATGCTCTACGCTGGGGAGGACATCCGCTTCATCGCCCGGCGCATCGTCATCGCTGCCAGCGAAGACATCGGCATGGCCGACAGCAATGCCCTGCGCGTGGCCGTCGCCGCCCAGCAGGCCGTCGAATTCATCGGCATGCCCGAGGCGCGTATCATCCTCGCGCATGCCACCATCTACAATGCCACTGCGCCCAAGAGCAACCGCTCCTACACCGCCATTGATGCCGCATTGGAAGACGTGAAAAACGGCCGCACCCTGCCCGTGCCCAAGCACCTGCGGGACGCCCATCACAAAAAAGCCGCCAAAGAGTTTGGCCACGGCGAAGGCTACCTCTACCCGCACAATTACGAAGGCGGCTTCGTCCCCCAGCGCTGCCTGGAAGGCGGTCGCCAGTACTACGACCCCACCGCCAACGGCCTCGAAGCCCGCATCAAAGAGCGCCTCGACCACTGGCGCAAGCTCTGGGAAGTGCAAGCCGAGTAACAGGGCAGGGGATCATCCCCAGCCCATGGCACCCGCTGTCAGCCCCTCCGGCGGATAGGGATCATCTTCCCTCCCTCCAACCTGCCCAATGGCTATGGTAATTAAGTTATGTTAAACTTCGCAAGTATGTAAACTATTTTTTTATATTGAATATTTATGAAATTTACGGTATCATTTTCGTAATTCCAAAAATATCCAGCCATGTACAACTCACGTTTGATCACCTCTGGCCTCTGCGGTGTCTTGATGGCCTCGCTTTCGGCATGCGCGCTGCCCAAACAACCGCTGCTCACTTACTGGAAGGAGATGCGCCAGAAGAAGGCTCCTCCGCTGGAAACCGGCGTCAAATACGAGGTGCGCAAGGCCTTGGCCAACAATGTCCCGTTCCGCCCCAGCGCGATCAAGCGTTACACCTTTGTCATTGATGATCCGGCACCGCCACTGCTGGCGGCCTCGAATTTGCATCGCAATTCGCAGATGCGCGTTCGCACCACTGCCTACACGCACAATGAGAGTGACCACATCGTCTATGGCGTCAAAAACGCGGTCGGCACCAATTTGAAATTCGGCAAAGTACGCAGTGCGGCGGCGGATTGGTCGCGCTTTCCTGTCGGCACAGTGTTCAGCATCGCTGGCCAGCCCGGAGTCGTCTATGTGGTCGATGACTACGGCAGCGCCCTCGTCGGCACCGGCACCATTGATTTGTACAAACCCAGCCGCTCCATGATGGACAACTGGGGCGTGCGCCATGTGGACATCCAAGTCATTCAATGGGGATCGTTTGAAAGAAGCATGGAACTCATGCGCGATCGCACCAAATGGCGCCACGTCCGCGCCATGATGGACGGCATCGAAGCCCGCCTCCGCACCGCAGGAGTGCCCACCGGCAAGATGCCATTCACCGCCTCGCTGTAACAAGCCAAGCAGCGTTTTTTCACTTTGGTCCGCCCGTCTCCAGATGGGGAGGTAGAAAGATTTGGGGTAGAAAAATGACAGAAATCAGGGGTTGGAAAAATCTTTCTACCCCAAATCTTTCTACCTCCATCCTCTGCCATTCACCGCATCGCTGTGATCAAAGATTGGGGATCTCATTTCCCCCACTCTTTAATTCACATCTCGGCAAATCAGCGATATTCCAACGCTGCGGCAGGCGTTAGAAACCGCACTCATGCGTGTTGTATTCCTTTCGTTGTTCCTCTTTGCAGCCAGTTTCAGTGCTGCGCAAAACAAACCCGGCGCACCGCCGCCCATCACTCCTCGGCAGATCGCTACAGCTTTGGCAAAAACCGCCCCTCTGGAGACGCTGCATGAGCAGGTCGTGCGCCTCTTTGGTCGGCAAAATCTAGCGCAGGGCCGCGCGGCGGCGAAGATCGAGGCCACCACCGTCGCCTGGGCCATCATCGACCCTAAACCAGCACGCGTCGTGCAGCAGGACGGCACCTTGATTGGCGAGATGACCCCGCTCGGCGACGACGGACTCCAGGTGCTCGTCACCGACATGCCCAACTTTACCGAAACCAGCTACCGTGTGGAGTCTGAGGGCATGCCCCGCCTAGCGGGTACGGTTCACATCGAACACTTTGACTATACCGCCGACAGCCTGCCGCAGCCAGAGGTGCCGCAGGGCAGACTGGAAAAGTTTGAGTGGAGCACCAGCGAGGTCTTCCCCGACACCGTGCGCACCGTCACCGTCTATCTGCCCGCTGGTTTCCAGCCCGGCGAGGAAACCTGCCTCATGGTCTGGCAGGACGGCTCGCGCCATGTCGATCCGAAGGGTTCCATGCGTGCCTCGGTGGTCTTTGACAATCTCATGCACAAAAAGGAAATGCCGCGCACCGTGGGTGTTTTTATTGATCCAGGGCGCATGACGAAGCAAGCACCCGGCGAGAAACCCGCCAACCGTGGCTTTGAATACGACTCACTGGGGGCTGACTATGCCACGTTCTTGCTTGAGGAGATTCTGCCCGAGGTCACCAAGCGTTATCAAACCAAGTTCCGTCCCCAGCCCGAAGCCTGGGCCATCGCGGGCGGTTCTTCCGGCGGCATCTGCTCCTTCACCGTCGCGTGGGAGCGCCCGGACAAATTCCGCAAAGTCCTCTCCTGGGTCGGCTCCTTCGTCGATCTGCGAGGCGGGGATGTCTATCCTTCGCTGATCCGTGCATCTGAGCGCAAACCCTTGCGCATTTACCTCCTCGATGGCGAAAACGATCTCGACAACAAATTCGGCAACTGGCCCATCGCCAACAAACTGATGGCCGCCGCGCTCAAGTTCAAAGACTACGACTTCCGCATCGACTGGACTCCATGCTTCCACGGCAGCAAAGGCATGGCCCCCAACCTCCCCGAAGCTCTCCGCTGGCTCTGGCGTGATGTGAAGTGATGGCTACTTGCTCCCAATAAACGCCAGAACATCGGCTACGTCCTGGGCACTGAGCACGCTTTCCAGGCCTTCGGGCATGATGGAAGTTGTGAGGGTTTTGAGTTCGCGGATGTCGCTGCGGAGCACCACGATATCCGCGCCGCCGGGCAGGCGTAGGGTGATGTTTCCTGGTGTTTCAGCGGCTAGTTGGCCGACGATGATTGCTTGGTCTTGCTTCGTCACGCGCGTGGCTGCATTGCGTTGCTCCACGGCGCGATTCGGGTCGAAGATGGCCTCGATGAGTTGTTCGCGCGGTTTGTTGGCCACGGTGGTCAGATCGGGGCCTACTTCCACGCCCAGCTCACGTACCTTGTGGCAGACCATGCAGACCTTCTGAAACACGGCGGCACCGCGTTTCACATCGCCACTGAGCGGGGCTGCATCGGTCACATATTGAGCGACGACCTTTTGCCGGTTCGGATTGTGATTTGTAATCACCGGCATCACGACCTTGGCGGTCGCTTTGGTTTGTGTCGGATTTAGCAACTTTTTTTTCTCAAATTCACTGAACACAGCATCCGAAATTGACCCTGTTGCGGTTAGGGCTGCGGCGCGGACATGGGGCTGGATCAAGGTGAACACTTCATCCGCAGTCATGCCACTGAGTTGCAGTAGCGTGAATGCGGCCTGGATTCGCACGGGCGGTGCTGCATTCAGCAACTTCTTTAGTTCAGGCACTGCCGAGGTTTCGTTTCGCTCGATCAGCAAACGCTGGGCTGTGTCGCGCACCCAGCCATTGGATGATGACATTTTAGCGATGGGGGGCTTGCCAGCTTTAGGTGAGCCAGTCTTGCTGATGCGGTAGATCCGGCCGCGATCTTCGCCGGCGCGGAGGTCCAGGCCGTGGGCGATCTCTGCGGGAATCCACTCTGGGTGTTCGAGCACGAGGCGGTACATGTCCACCACGTAGAGCGCGCCATCGGGGCCGGTGCGGGCCATGCTGGGGCGGAACCAGTTGTCTTCACTGGCGATGAACTCGCTTTCCACATCGGCCGGATGGCGGTGGCTGGTGATGGTGTTGCCATCGTAGTTGAGGACCTCGCGGTGGACGAGGTTGTTGGCGGGTTCGCAGATGAACATGACCTTTTCGCCATCGGTGCCGAAGGTGTTGTCGCGGAAGGGCATGGGTGAGCAGCCGGAGGTGAGTGTGTTGATGGCGCTGCCTTGGTTGAAGCGGCGCACGGGTGGGCTGGCGGGGTAGAGGCGCTTCTCATCATTCATGTCGCTGCGGATGGCTTTCACCACGACTTCAGGGTGGCGTTCGAGATAGCGAAACGGCAGCCAGTAGTGCCAGCCGATGGTGCTGTTGTTGTTGCCGAACCAGTTGCCGAAGTCATCGCGCCACTTGCCGTATTGGCTGCGACCGCCTTCGAGGGCAAAGGCACCAGTGCGGGGATCAAAGCGGAAGTCGTTGGTGCCGAGGGCGATTTTTTGGCCGGTCTTCACGCAGGTGATGTCGCCGCCGCTGTCGCCATTGGCACCGTAGAACCAGCCATCGAGGCCCCAGCAGAAGCCGTTGACGAGATGTTGCGGATTGCCGGCGGTGAAGCCGGTGTACCAGGTCTCGCGCTTGTCGCATTTGCCATCGCCATCGGTGTCCTCGGCGTAGAAGATGTCGGGGATGTTGGCGATGAAGACGCCGTTCTTCCAGAGCGCGAGACCCGTGGGATGCTTGAGGCCGTCGAGGAAGAGGGTGGACTTGTCGTACACGCCGTCGCCATTGGTGTCTTCGAGGATTTTGACGCGACCGGTTTGCAGGTCAGAAACCTTGTCCTGTCCGACGCTGCCGTCCTTGGTCTTTTCGCCGGGGGCAAAGGGGTAGTCGCCCATTTCCACGACCCACATGCGGCCCTTCGCATCCCAGTCGATGAAGACGGGATCTTGCACCAGCGGTTCGGCGGCTACTAGCATGGCCTCAAAGCCCGGCTTCAGATGCAGCGCCTTGAGCGACTCCTGCGGCGACTTCGGCGCAGGGCCGGGCACCTTGAGCAGTTCGGTGAAAGGCATGAGCTTCTTGGCCCCGCTCCACATCGCGCCATCGTGAAAGCTGAGGCCAGCGTCGCTGCCATCGGAACGCACGATCAGCGGCAGGCTGTGGGCATCGCCCGCCTTGCCTTCGCGCATCACCTGCGACCAGCCTTCATTCCATTGCAGCCCCTTCTTGGCCCGCTCCTTCGGCACAAAGAGAAACACCCCGTAGTCGCGCGCATTGGAGAGCACGATGTCCTCAGGGCCGTCGCCGTTCAGATCGACAAATCGCACGCCATTGTCGCGGCCATGAGCATCTTGCAGCTTCGCGGCATCGGGCAGGGGATACTCGCGCAGGGCAGGCGGCACTTCGATGGCCGATAAAACACTGCTGCAGGCGAGGAGGGACAGGAGGAATCTGGGCATGGCGCGGGAGTGGAGTGGAAACCAACGCACCGGCCATAGCGCTTCCTTTGTGCTGAATGCGAATTTTGTTCGCAAAATCGGGGCAGGATCAAGCAAGGCATGCCGAGCATGGAAAACGGGGTTGCGCTCTATTGCGGCATCAATGGAAGTCTTCGCTGTCACCATCTTCATGAGTCTCGCGTTCGCGGTGCTATTTGCCGTGCTGTTTTTCGCCGAGCGCTCGCAGAGCCGGGACCGCAGCCCGGAGCAGGATGCCCTGCTGCCGCTGGATGACATCGCCCCTGCTGCCGCCCCTCACAAAACCCCGCATTCCTGATCATTCTCAGTCCACTCTCTCTATGACCACCAACGCCTCCAAGATAACCATCGAATTCGATGACCGCTCCGTTCGGCGCTTCATGATTGCCTCCATTATATGGGGCATTGTGGGGATGCTCGCGGGTGTGTTCATCGCCTCCCAGTTGAACTTTCACCAGCTCAACCTCACCTCATGGCTGAGCTTTGGCCGCCTGCGCCCGCTGCACACCAATGCGGTGATCTTTGCCTTTGTGGGCAACATGATGTTCGCTGGTGTCTATTACTCCACCCAGCGGCTGTGCAAGGTGCGCATGGCTTCGGACCTGCTGTCCAACATCCACTTCTGGGGCTGGCAGTTGATCATTGTCGCTGCGGCCATCACGCTGCCGCTGGGGCTTACGCGTGGGCAGGAATACGCTGAGCTGATTTGGCCCATCAACATCGCTGTGGCGCTGATCTGGGTGGTGTTTGCGGTGAACTTCTTCTGGACGCTGGCCAAGCGTAATGAGCCTTCGCTCTACGTGGCGCTGTGGTTCTACATTGCGACGATCATCACCATCGCGATGCTTTACATCGTGAACCATCTGTCGATCCCGACGAGTTGGACGCACAGCTACACGATCTTTGCCGGGGTGCAGAACGGTCTGGTGCAGTGGTGGTATGGGCACAACGCGGTCGCCTTCTTCCTCACGACGCCAATCCTGGGCATCATGTACTACTTCCTGCCGAAGGCGGTGGAGCGTCCGGTGTATTCGTATCGTCTGTCCATTGTGCATTTCTGGTCGCTGGTGTTCCTCTACATCTGGGCGGGTCCGCATCATCTGTTGAACACCGCGTTGCCGAAGTGGCTGCAAATGCTGGGCACCTTCTTCAGCCTGATGCTGTGGGCACCGAGCTGGGGTGGCATGCTCAATGGCTTGCTCACTCTGCGTGGTGCCTGGGACAAGCTGCGCACGGACCCGGTGGTGAAGTTCTTCATCGCTGGTGTGACTTTCTACGGCATGGCCACCTTTGAGGGGCCGCTGCTTTCCATCCGCTCGGTGAATGCGTTGTCACATTACTCTGACTGGACCATCGGCCACGTGCATGCAGGTGCGATGGGTTGGAACGGCTTCATGGCTGCTGGTCTCTTCTACTGGCTCACGCCACGTCTGTATGGCACAAAACTGCACTCCATCGCATGGGCCAATTTCCACTTCTGGCTCGGTACCCTGGGCATTCTCGTCTATGTCGGCTCCATGTGGGTGTCCGGCATCATGCAGGGCCTCATGCTGAACGCCACCACGCCGGATGGTCTGTCGCTGGTGTATCCGAACTTCATCGAAACGCTGACTTCGATTCGTGCGATGATGGGCTTCCGCATCATTGGTGGCTCGCTCTACCTCGTGGGCATGATCCTCATGGGCATCAACATTTGGCTCACCATTCGTAAAGGCAGCCCGGTCAATGAAACCCGTGAAGTGGCCGTGATCGAGCGCACGCAGGGCGATACCATGGGCGTGAAGGAGGCGTTCCTCAATGACCCGGTGGCCTGTATGTTTGCTGGTATCCTGCTGGTGCTCGCCTGGCTGTTCCTGCCTCCAGGTGCTGACATCGCTGCGCTGATCAGCGCCGGAATCTTTGGCGTGCTGGCGGTGAAGCGTTTCCAGACCGGACACAATCGCTGGTCGCAGTGGTATGAAAGTCTGCTGCACAACTGGCTGCCCTTTACGGTGCTGACCTTTGTGGCCGTGGCCATGGGCGGGCTGATTCAGATCATCCCCACCGTGATGGTGAACCGTGCGACGAATGTGGAAGACCGCATCCAGCAGCCTTACACCCCGCTGGAACTCGCGGGCCGTGACATCTACGTGAGCGAAGGCTGCTACAACTGCCACTCGCAGATGATCCGCAGCTTGCTGCCGGATGTGCTGCGCTACGGCGACTACAGCCGCCTGGGTGAGAGCATCTACGATCATCCATTCCAATGGGGCTCCAAGCGCACGGGTCCTGATCTGGCCCGCGAAGGGGGCAAATACCCGCATAGCTGGCACTACGACCACATGAAAGATCCACGTGCGATCTCGGTCGGCTCCAACATGCCTGCCTACCCGCACCTCTTCACCGATAAGTTCGACCAGAAAACCCTGTGGCGGAAGATCGGTGTCATGACCCAGCTTGGCGTGCCATATCCTGCCATGACTGAAACTGAGGTCAAGACCAAGGCCGTGGAGCAGGGCATCAAGATCGTGCAAGACCTCGAAGCCCAGGGCCGCACTGGTGCGCTGCCAGACACCCAGATCGTCGCCCTGATCGCCTACTTGCAGAAGCTCGGAAAATTCGATGTGCCTGACCTGGAGCAGAAACTCAAGTCCACACCGGAAGGCATTCCATTCCCGCTGAAACCCGGCATTCCCGACGGCTACCGCACCTCTGCTGCCACGAAATAATCCACCCACCCCTTCGCACTCCATGTACAAACGCATCATCTACGACTCAGCGCTCGACTGGGTGCCCTACATTGCCTTTGGCGTCACCGCTGCCGTGTTTCTGATCTTCGTCGTCTTTGCCATCCGGCTGCGCAAGGACAGCGCCGACAAACTCGCGAAGCTGCCGCTCGACGACTGAACTTTTCAAACTTCATCAATTATCGTCATGAAACCCTCATCTCCCGACAATGGCCCCGTGCTGCGCGAGCACACTTACGATGGCATTCAAGAGTACGATCAGAAGCTGCCCAACTGGTGGCTCTTCACCTGGTATATTACCATTGTGTGGTTCATCATCGCCTGGGTGGCCTACTACCAGCTCCACCTGGGTGAATCCGGCCCGGAGCAGGTGGACAAAGCGCTGGCCAACATCAAGGCCGTGCAACTCAAGGAACTCGAAAAGCTCACCGATGACAAACTCTGGGAGATGTCCCAGGATCCCAAAATCGTGAGTGCCGGTGCGGCTACCTTTGCTACCACTTGCGTCGCTTGCCACGGCCCGGATTTGTCCGCGAAAATCAACGGAGTGAAGCTCCCTGGCCAGCCGCTCAACGACACCGAATGGAAACACGGCGGCAGGCCGCTGCAACTGCTGGCCATCGTGCGCAAAGGTGCGCCCGATGTGACCAAAGGCATGCCCCCATGGGAGCCGCAGCTTGGTCT
>TBL_comb48_EPIDRAFT_1002518_pt1 | contig 12716 bp, 16 predicted proteins | sample TroBogEpilimnion_37_FD_10681 | JGI IMG/M metagenome (IMG submission 10681)
CCTGAAAAGATTGCCAACCGAGCCTACTGCGACAGAATGGGCAATGGTTCAGAAGAAAGCGGAGACGGATGGAAGTTTCATGGCCGTGGACTAATACAACTTACAGGACGTAGTCTATACGAAGCGTTTGCCCGGGAAATTGGCAAGGACCTAGACGAGTGCGTGGACTATTGTGAAACACCCGACGGTGCGGTAGAGAGTGCTTGTTTCTTTTGGGAACATCATGGCTTAAACGCCATCAGCGATGCCGGCGATATAGTACATGCCACCAAAGTAATTAATGGTGGTACCTTGGGCATTGAAGATCGTACTGCTCGTTACAATCACGCAATACAATTGTTTGGCGCATAATGTTTGAATTTATTATCAATCATTTCATTGGTAACATACCCGTCTGGGTTTGGCCCATGGGAGTTGGAGCCAGCGTTACAGTGTACTTATTGGCTTCGTTGTTGGCTTTGTTGCCACAAATTAAGCCATGGGCTTACGTAATCAAACCGTTATGCGTTATAGTTTGTTTTGCTTGTGTGTTTATGTGGGGCGGTGCCGGAGTTACAGCCATATGGCAAGCACAAATTAAAGAAGCACAGGCCCGGGTTGATGCTGCAGTTGTAGCAAGTAAATCAGCCAATGATAGATTAACACAAGTTCGCAAACAAAAAAATCAAGTTATTGTACAACGCCGAGTTGTAATACAAGAGCGTATCAAAACTGTAGAAAAACGCATTGATGCAGAATGCCGAGTTGATCCTGCAGCAATACAAATACTAAATGACGGTGCGACCAATCCCGAGGCAAAAAAGAAATGAAATACTTATTACCTGTTCTTTTATTAGCTGGATGCAGTACATTCAAACAACCCACTACAGTGAGTGCACCTTGGCCCGAAGTTCCTTTGGCCTTGATGGAATCGTGCCCGGATTTAAAACCTGTTGACACCAACACTGACAAACTGAGTGATGTATTAACTGTGGTAACCGACAACTATACTGAATATTATTTGTGTGCTGGTAAGGTGAGCGATTGGGCCGATTGGTACAATACGCAAAAACGAATTTACGAAAGTACTAGAAAATGAAACGATTAATGACTTTGTTCATGATAGTTAGTCTATCTGGTTGCGCGGCGGTGGATGCTTATTTGATGACTCCGTTTGATCCAAACGAATATCAATTAATAACTCAAATTAGAATGGATGCAAAACATGCCAAAGACGAGTGCAATGATGTGCTGGCAAGTAGACCCAATTCAATCAATCTATCACGAGAAACTGAATTGTTTTTGGCCTATAGCGAACATCTAAAACACAACGACGATAGTATAAAAGCAGCCACTGCACTAAATGAAATAGCTCAAGGATTGAGCAATAAATACAACAAAGGCGAAACTGTAAGTCCATTGTTTTGCCGATTAAAATTTGAAGGCATAGAGACCGGCGCAAATCTCATGCAAAAGACTTTAGGGGGCAGACCGCGATGACATATACCGAATTAGATGCATTAGTAGAGCCAGGAATAACTAATTTGAAAACTCTGGCAACTTCACAAAATGCCAACATAGCATCCGTTGCATCGTCTCTTGTGTCGTATCTAGCAGGGGCCGCACTACCCGGAATGTTTGCCGGCGCTTGGCGAGAAGGATATACCACTGATTCAATCAAGGCACATGTNACCACAGTTGCTGCCGGAATACCCAGCACAGTTGATCCTAGCCAACAAAATGATCTAATAGCAATCAATGCCGCAGTTACATTAATTGATCAATGTTTAGAATATACAAGGACAGCAACAGCATGAATTTAGATGAATTAACCCAACGTTTACAAACTTTGTCACAAGGCAGTGATATGACTTTTGCTGGTGCAGCAAATTTTGTGTTGCAAGTGATACAACAAGCACAAAGCGGAGCGATGTCACCCAGCGAAACTGCTGAAACTTTGCGTGATATTCAAAGACAAATGACAGTTATCGAAGCCGAAGAGCAACTGGCATTAAAAGAAGAATTGAACACAATCATAAACGGATTAATAACCATAGCCGGCGCAGTATGAGATGGCTAGATCAAGAAAGAAAAAGGAGCAACCCGTGCCAAAATTAGATCCCGATGACGTAGAACAACCCAGTGCCGCAGACGTCGCGGCCGCTCAAGCAGACAATACTGTAAATGCAGCCACCACAACAGCTGCTCCTCCGGCTGCTACTGCCAGCAAGGCCGCACCCAGTTTATTTGGAGGCAGTAGTAGCACTACTCCACCAACCAGCACATTTGGATCTACTTCTGCTAGTGGGTTTGGTGCTTCTAGCGGGTTTGGTGGTACCAGCTCATTTGGTTCCAGCTCAGGTGGCTTTGGTGCCAGCTCTGGCGGGTTTGGTGGTAGCATGGGCGGTATGGGTGGCGGTATGCCACAACAACAGATAGCCGCAGATGCAAACACAACCGCTGCCTTTGGCAACATGATGGCGGCCAGTGCCGGACACGAACCCGAACACTGGATGAAGAGTTTTTGGCGTCCAGCAATGGGTTGGTTGTACATGCTGATCTGTTTCATGGACTTTGTGGCCTTCCCGCTTATTTCAATGTTCTTGCCCATTATCGAACGAGCATTTGGTATACAAATGGGCTATACTGCATGGCAAAGCCTGACACTGAGCAATGGTGGACTTATCCACTTGGCGTTTGGTGGTATACTAGGTGTAAGTGCTTTTGGTAGAACACAAGAGAAAAAAGCCGGCGCAGCGTAGTCAAACAACTACAAACTAACCGGATAGTTTGACTCTATCCGGTTTTTCATTTATAATTACACTATGACGCATTATGAGACTTTAGGTGTTAGCGAATCGGCTACACCAGACGAAATCAAAAAGGCTTATAGAAAGTTAGCCAGCCAACACCATCCCGATAAAGGTGGCGACACTGCCAAGTTCCAAGCTATACAAAGTGCGTACGACACACTGGCTGACGGAAGCAAACGCGAACAATATGATTTTGAGCGTAAGAATCCCGGTATGGGACAAGGACCGCAATTTCATTGGCACGGGGGCGGCATGCCTCATGGCATGGAAGATATATTTAGGCAATTTGGATTTCCTGGAGGAGATCCTTTTGCACAGTTCCGTCAGCAACAACAACCGCGTCGCAACAAAGATCTACGTGTACACTTAGAAGTTTCTGCAGAAAGTACTCTACGAGAACAACACAAAACACTCAGCGTACAAACCACCGGAGGCACCAGACAAGAAGTAGATGTCACTATACCACGTGGTGTTACCAGTGGAACACAAATAAAATATCCCAACTTGGGCGACAACCTTTTTGAAACATTGGCACGTGGTGATTTATATGTGCAGATATCAATTGCGTATCCAAGAGATTTGAACATACAAGGCATTGACATTTATACCCGACTCAATGTAAACTGTTTGACTGCAATAACCGGCGGAACCGCACAATTAAAAGGTATCGATAATACTGTGTTTGAACTCAATATACCAGCTGGCACACAACCCGGTATCAAGTTTAGATTAAGCGGCCAAGGCATGTATGCCATGAACACTGACCATAGAGGCGATTTGTACGCCGAGGTAGCATTGACAGTGCCACAAAATTTAACTCCTGAAGAAATCAATCTTATTAAATCAATCACTGAAAAATAAATACTATGAGTATGCAACATAACCCCGAAATCGAAGTTGTTATTGCCAATGCTACTGAATTAGCAAAGAAATACAATCACGAGTATGTTACCCTAGAGCATTTGGCACACGGACTAGTATCATTCAATCCCTTCAATGATTTATTAGTGGCCTATGGAGTTGATACTCTGGGACTGCTGGCCAGCTTAGAAGAATACTTGGCCAAACAAACCAACATAGTAACCAAAACTGAAAATTACAATCCCAAGAAAACACACAGCTTAGAACGTGTGTTCAATCGTGCACTTACACAAGTGATGTTTTCGGGACGTAGTCATGCACAAGTGATTGATATCTTTTTAAGTATATTTGCCGAAAACACCAGTCACGCCAGTTACTATTTCAGTTACTATGGCATTGACCGTAAAGAGTTTGTTGAATTTTACAATGAAAACTATATAGAATCAAAACCAGCACGTAGAACCAATGCCAATCGTGCAGAAGAAATACTACGTGAGTATTGTGATAATTTAAACACACAGGCCCGCGAAGGCAAAATTGATCCTGTTATTGGACGCGAGTTTGAATTAGATGAAATAAGCCAAGTACTGGCAAAACGTAACAAGAGCAATGTGTTGTTGGTAGGCGATGCTGGTGTAGGTAAAACTGCCATTGCCGAAGGACTTGCACGTAATATTGTAAATGGCGAGTGTCCCGACTACTTGCGTGATTACACAGTTTACAATTTGGACATTGGCAGTTTGTTGGCTGGCTCAAAGTATAGAGGCGAGTTTGAAGAAAAGTTTAAAGATGTAATGGAGTCACTAAAAGCCAAGGGCAAGTGTATCTTGTTTATTGACGAAGCACATCAAATGCAGGGCGCAGGGTCAGGCAGTCAGAGCAGTGTGGACTTTGCCAACATGATCAAACCGGCATTGGCCAAAGGCGCAATCAAAGTCATTGCAAGTACCACTTGGGAAGAATACACACAGAGCTTTGAAAAGGATCGTGCCTTAATGCGTCGCTTCTGTAGAATCACAGTTGACGAACCCACTCCCACAGTGGCCAAAGAAATACTACACAATCTTAGAGAATACTTTGAAGCATTCCATGGTGGTACCATTAGTGATGAAGCCATTGAAGCCGCAGTGGATCTAAGTGTACAATATCAAACCGACAAGCGTTTGCCCGACAAAGCCATTGATTTGATTGATACAGCTGCTGCCCGATTAAAAATCAAGGCCATGAATTGGACTGTTAAGAAAAGCAACATCGTAGATATTATCAGCAAGTTTGTTAAAATACCTGCAGAACAAATTGGAAACGAAAGCACCAAGAGCTTGGTTAACTTGGAAAGCACAATCAAAACAAAATTGTACGGACAAGATGCAGTAGTTGACTCGGTGTTGGAAAAGATATACGTTGCTCGTGCAGGACTCAAAAGTCTCAACAAGCCAGTGGGTAACTTTTTGTTCTTGGGCCCAACTGGCACAGGTAAAACTGAATTGGCCAAATTGTTGAGTGATGGCATGGGCATGAAACTGTTGCGCTATGACATGAGTGAGTATCAAGAAAAACATGCCATGGCCAAATTGATTGGTGCTCCTCCTGGCTATGTGGGTTACGAAGATGGCAACTTGGGCGGCGGCTTGTTGATTAGAGANATTGAAAAGAATCCTAGTTGCGTTATATTATTCGACGAAGTGGAAAAAGCACACCCTGACGTAATGAATGTGTTGCTGGCCTTGATGGATGAAGGTGTTGTTACAAGTAGCAATGGCAAGAAAGCAGATGCACGTAATGCTATTGTTATTCTTACAAGCAATTTAGGTGCAAGCGATAACGAGCGCAATACTATTGGATTCAGTACCGAACTGCAAAAGACCGACGAAGACGACAAGGCAGTTAAAGAATTCTTTAGACCTGAGTTTAGAAATAGATTGGATGGTGTGTGCAAGTTTAACAAGCTGGATGAAGTCAGTATCAAGAAAATTGTTCTTAAATTTGTCGCTGAAGTAAACGAGTTGTTGCATGACAAGTCGATCAAGATTGTGTTGACCGAAGCAGCAATCGAGCAGTTGGCTCTAGTTGGATACGATAAAAAGATGGGCGCAAGACCCTTGGGACGTAAAATCAACGAGTTGATCAAAGTTCCTTTAAGTAAAAAGATCTTGTTTGAAAATATAGAGGCAAATACCATCATTGATGTTGACTATGAAAATGATCGATTTGTTTTTGTGCCAAAAACACACAACCTAAAACCAAGTGTAAATGCCGATGGATACGTTGTACTGGAATAATCTCAATCACGAGATAAAATTTAAAAACACACGCAAGCAGTTCTTTGGCCAATATCTCTGGCGTATGGAATTACATATCAATTGTGCCAACGTTGCCGGTCACGCCAACCCTGAACATTCGGTTGACATGATGAAATTTCGGGCCAAGAATCAAAACAACTGGGGCGGTAGTTGGCGCAACCCTTATTGGCAATTTGATACCAAACAATACGACAATGTTGATTTTGAATTGTTGAAGCGAGTCAAAAAGATAAAAGAAACTTTTACCGCAATCAAAATTCGTGTAGAAGAATCCAGTTTGCAATACTACGCCAAAACCGAAAACGAATTAAAACTGATTGCAACCGAATTGGCCAACAACAACTGTATACGTTTTATAACCGGCCCAAAAGCAGGCACTGAAAAATTGTTAATGGCCGATGCTATTCTTGCTTCAAAAATACCCTACCAATACAAAGTACTATTACGGGACGGCAATTATAACTTGGACCTAAAAAAGCAAATTCTCAATCTATTAGAAGCTCAAGAGGATTTGAAAATCACCGCAGGGTTACGACACAATCTAACCCGTCCCTATCCCGGAATGTGGAACGCTTTTTTCTACTGCAATGATTTGAGTATTACCACACTATTGATATTGATGAGTCCAAACATAATAGGAAAAATTCACGAGGTAGTACAGGCCTAATAAATATTAGTATATTTCAAGGAGTGCATGATGGCACGGATTCAAGAAGAAGTGATTGTTATCACCGTAAGCAAGCTACACAAAAACACACCAGAAGCCACTGATAGCGATATTGTATCAGAAGATACAATGACAGCATTGGCATCAGTAACCGAAGAATTACTTGGCAACGGAGTTGTTGTCGAAGTTAGCAAAGCATAATCAATTAACCAAAAAGGAAAACATGAGTAACGATAAAAAACCCGGGAAAGGCGTCCCACAAAAAGATGCGGTTGCATTAATCAAAGCCGCTGCCGCTAAACAAGCAGCACAGGCGCAACAACCACATGCTCAGCAACAAGGCACACCCTATGACTTTAGTAAAGTACATTTGCACATAGGTATTCCTTGCTATGGTGGTATGGTTAGTGAACCCACAATGACCAGTTTCTTGCGTTTTACCTTGTTGGCACAACAAGCAAAACTAAACTGGAGCTTGGACACAATGGTGAATGAGTCGTTGGTGACACGTGCACGTAACAACTTGATGGCCAAGATGATGACCAATCAGCAGGCTACACATTTTATGTTTATTGATGCTGACATCCGCTTCCAACCTGAATCAATCCTGCAAATGATTGCATACGAAAAAGATGTAATTGGTGGCTTGTATCCTAAAAAGGCTTTACCAGTTAACTATGTTATTAACCTCAAACCAGAAACAAAGATTCAAGGTGACATCTTTACAGTGGACACAATGGGCACAGGTTTCTTGTTGTTCAAGCGTCCAGTATACGAGAAGTTGATTGCTGCACATCCCGAAACCAAGTATGTTGATGATGTGGGACTAGGCAAACAATACGAGCCAATGATGTATTCAATCTTTGATTGCAAAATTGACGAGCGTGGACACTATCTTTCAGAAGACTGGTTGTTTTGCCGACGTTGGCAAGAACTGGGTGGCGAGATTTGGGCACACAGCAAAGTGTTGTTGAATCACGTGGGACATTACGAATATGCAGGCGACTTGGACAAGTTAAAGATTGCTGAACGTGGATCAATGGGCATCATTGAAGACACCTTGGCCAGTCAAGGGGCTAAACTAGAGTCACAGCCTGTACCAGCGGCCAATGACTGAGACTGAAAAGTTAAAGTTTAAAATAGGTATATCCGGCACCTACTGGGATAAACAACCCCAGTGGTGCTTTCTTGTTGACCAAGAAATCGTTGTTGGTGGCCTGGCCTCAACCGAAATCGAGTACGTTGAATTTGAGTGCAATCTTGCCGAAGGCAAGCATGTATTGAGCATAGCATTGGTCAATAAAACCGATACAGATACTGTTGAAAATGAGGACAAAACTGCTATCGTAAAGGACATGTTGCTCAATATTGAAAGCATCGAAATTGACAGTATCCCTTTAGAAGATCTAATTAGAACCAAAAGTGAATTTGTGGGATTTGATTCCACACGTCCCGTACTAAAAAATTGCGTTAATCTAGGATGGAACGGACATTGGAACTTGGAGTTTGAAACGCCGTTCTACGTGTGGCTACTAGAAAATATGTAACGCTAAATATAGTAATAGAGATATTACTATGAACTTAACCGAGCTTTCCGAACCGCAGATACTGGTAATTTATCCAGGACGTTTTCAACCCTTTCACAAAGGGCACCATGCGGTATTCAATTGGCTAAGCACCAAATTTGGTCGCAACAACGTAGTAATCGCCACCAGTGACAAAGTAGATCCTCCCAAGAGTCCATTCACCTTCAGTGAAAAAGCATACTTCATGCACTTGACTGGAGTGCCTACAGATCGCATTGTGCAAAGTGCAAGCCCATACGATGCCGGCAAAGTCATAGCCGGGGGCAATTTAAATATCCCCGATCCCACTAATTGTGTTGTGTTATTTGCTGTCAGTGAAAAGGACATGAGCGAAGACCCACGCTTTAAGAATTTTAGTAAAAAAGACGGCACTCCCACTTACTTCCAACCATTTCGAAACATGCGCGACACAGAAGATATGACCAAGCATGGTTATATACTGACTGTGCCCACATTTGATTTTACTGTGCTTGGCAAGCCCATGCGTAGTGGCACTGAACTACGTAGCATGTACGAACAAGCAGATGAAAAGACACGCCAAGCCATTATTAAAGACTTGTTTGGCAAATACACTCACGAAGCTGAACATTTAATGACCAGCAAGTTGGCACCGATTGCCACTCCAGGAACAGATGTTGCCACTACACCACGCAAGACCAAGCTACCGGCTGCACAAAAGCCCGAAGGTGGCATGAAGGTCAAAGCAGCTGCCAAGAAGGCCAATAAACTGGTCAAAGAAGCGGTATTGCCCACTGATACGCCCCCAGGAACTGCCCCACAAACAGTCCCACAAACAGCAACTGCTTCACAAGCACAAACCACAAATACCCCACAAGCCAAACAGGCCTCGCAAGCACTACAAAAAGGACTGGCCCGATATCAACAACTGTATCCCAATACCGATCATGGCTTTATCACACGATTTATCGATCACATTGAACCCGACGGTACCATAGTTGTTGCTGGTGATAACAGTACAGGGAAAATCAAAGCACTATTGGCACAAGGCGGTGGCGCACAGATTCGAGTGGTCAATCAAGATGAATTACAAATAGCACAACAACGCCCACAAGTTAGAACCATGCAAGAGATGGGAGGAGTCGGAGTTGTCAGCAGTGGTAAGAACAAACAAACAAATTTTGGTACAGTAGGCGACCAAAATGACGTTACCGGCAACACCCTAGGCCAAGAAATGAAAGCCTTTGGTTTAATTGGGCGTGCCAATCCCGGGGCCAATCGACAACAAAAAAACGTCAATCGAAACATAGGCAAGGGCGTAAACGAAAGCGAAGAAATACGTCAACAAATGGCCAAATTTCAACATCAGCTGATCGACATGGCCAATGACGAGATGGATCGTATCAAAGAGCGCATGGCCAACGAACATGATCCTGTGATGTTGCAACACTACAAACAACGTTTACAAAAACAACGAGACAAGATACTGCGAATCATGAATCCGGGGGCATAGCATGGAACCCACTCGTTTGACTCTTGATATTTACTGCGAAACTACACAAAACGGTACCCCAGCATATCGAGTCTATGTTGACAATGACCTACTGACCGAACGCAGTTGGATTTGGCCTGCATACGAAGTCTACATACAAGAATACATAGAAGTTGATGTTGCGCCCGGAACACATCAATTGAGAATAGAAAGTTGCGGGGCGCCGACTCGATTCAATACACAAAACTTCATGGTCAACGAGCAAGCACAAAGCTCACAAGATTTAACGTTTACCATTTAATGCTAAATATAGCATAGGACCAAAAAATATGAAAACCGCAGACTTTTTACGTGAAAATACAGTTATAGCACAAGAATCTCCCGAAGACATCAGCATGGTTGTAAACAACCTACACACCATCATGCGTGTAACTGCTGATTTGGCCAACAGACTCAAAGGCAATGAAGAACTCGACGAGTGGGTCAAAGAAAAAATTGCTGTAGCCAAGGCCATGATGACCACTGTGGAAGACTATGTTGCTAGCCAACAGGAAATGGGCGGAGAAGAAGAATCGCTTCCCTCGTTTGACTTTGATCATGCCGAACGTGCAATGACCGAAATGATTGATGACGAAGACGAAGCTGAACGACGTATTCAACACCTAATGCAAAAATATCACTGGAGCCGTCAAGAGGCTTTAGAGCACTATCATTATGGCAAGCATGATCCAAGTGACTGGGAAGGCCTAGATGAAGGCAAGCGCACAATAAAAGAAAATGCCAGTGGTGGTGCAACTGGTTCACCCAGCATAGCAGTATCAATGACGGCACTGGGTGAAAAAGGCGGTTTTTCCAAAGCCGATTTGAACAAGAAACTAGGTGGCTACGGCAATAGACTATCTAACGTTAAAAAGGTCAAGTAAATGGACAAGCATTTTAGTGATATCCTAAACACATTTAAACGTTTAGACGAAGCGGCCAATCCTGCACAACAGGCCGCTATTGCCATAAACATGAAGAAGAAACACCAAAAGCCCAAGAACGAAGATAGTATGGATGCTGCTACACATCATCCGCTGGGTCCAAAATTTGGTGGTTACTGGAAGGGCACCAACAAAGCTACACCACGTAAAGATGGAGCTAATGGGCAAGCCGGAATGGGCGTGGGCGGGGCCAGCGAAAGCATTGAACAAGAAATTGGCCGTGAGTGGGCAACATTTTTAAGCGAAGCTGGAGCAAGCAATCCTGCACAACCAGGAGCAATTGGCACTGGCACGACTGCAGCAAGTCCTGTAGATCAAGCCAAGTCTGCAAAAGAATTGGCCGATATCAGCAAAGGTGTCAACAAAGCAAAGAGTGCAGGAGTGTTACCTACTAATGCAAGTACTACACAAAGCAGTCAGGCCATAGCCGCAGGCATTAGTGATATGACCAAGGCCAATCCGCAACAGAAAAAAGAAATGGGACAAGCCGCTCAAGGATTTAATGATTTTGTAAAAGCAGCTTCAACAAGTACACAAGGTCAAAGTGCATTAAATACAGTATTGAGTCAGATGAAAAAAGTTAAAATGAATCCAGGTACCTAATATGTTTTTAAATGATATCGCCGATGCGTTGACCGCAAAACAAATTCGTGAAGCTGCTAAGAAGCAACGTTTAGATAAAAGTTGTTGGACTGGTTATCACAAAGCCGGGACCAAGGTCAAGGGCGATACACGTGTCAACAACTGTGTACCCAATGAAAGTGTAGCAGAAGGCATGGATGATACTGTAACATTCGGTGTTGACAGTGAAAAGGCCTACAATCATGTAATGGCAAAATTTGGCAAAGCGATCAGCTGGCATGGCGACGACATGACAGCTCCACGTAAGTATTGGGCGGCTATACAACAATTGGCACACGACGCTGGCGGTGCAGCTGAAGAAACAGGATATGAGCAGGACGTGGCTGAGACCACAGGCGATAAGCCTTTTGACCGCATGATGAAAACTATTAAAAAAGGCACAAAAAAACAAGCCACTGCCGATAGACGCGAACAAAAAAGGCAAGACCAAGAAAGAACAAGAGCCGCTATTGACAATATGTTTGGCAGTAGCATGAATCAATTTAAAAATTTAAAAATTAAAGAGCAAGGCGCGGCTGAAGGATCACAATCACGCCTACAACCAGGAACTCAGGTAATGTTATGGTTAGGCCCAAAAGACATGCTACCAAATCCTCCACGAGATGATAAACGGTATTGGGACCGAGGTGTAGTGGTCAGTGAGCCAGAGATGATGAGTGGAAGTTGGCAAGTATTAGTAAAATCACAACGCAAAGGTCAATCACCTATTAGTCCTGCACGTGTGTTTGTTCTTAAACAACCGGATGTGACAGAGGCCGGTGACCCAAATTTTGTGGGGTTCATGAATAAAAGTCTAGGCAACAAAGTAGACAGGCCCAAAGAAAACCCATTGGCCAATACACCAGATTTTTATAAAAATGCTCCTGTTGCAAATCTCGATACAAATAGCAGCCAAGGACGAGCGTTAAAATGGGGTATTGGCATATTGCAAAAAATATCGCCTGCACAAAAAGCCAAATTAGCAAGTTTAGATGAATATGGTGTCGAATCCTGGCTTGAAGATTTAGCTGTCAAACAAGGCATGGCAATGGATTATAATAATCCAGGCGACAACGATGACCGTGATCGTTTTCAATTTGCACAAGAGGATATTGGTGAATGTCAAGAGCTATTAGGCGATGTATTCCACGATCCCGATATCAATACTTGGTTAGATCTTATTAAGTCAGAGCAAGGTGTGGCGGAAGAAAATAAATCGCCAATAAAACAAAAACTAACATTGGCTGCCATGCGNGAANTTGAAAAACAAGCACAGGAACGTGGAGAATANAAACCTTTNCCACAAGTGAAACAAACNCAACACGATTTGCCCAAGCATCCTGANTTTGTTAGAACAGTGCCTGCCGATGAAGGCAAAATTGCAAACGCACTAGGTGCATTTACACTAGGTGCCGCAGGTGTTGCTGGTATGTTAGGCAACCAAGACATTGACTAT
>TBL_comb48_EPIDRAFT_1002521_pt1 | contig 12707 bp, 5 predicted proteins | sample TroBogEpilimnion_37_FD_10681 | JGI IMG/M metagenome (IMG submission 10681)
CCTCACCCCCAACCAGTTCGAAACTCAGCACATCAACCTCAACTAATTAAGCGTCTCTGGTCCAATATTGCGTTGCACCTCACACCACCAGTACAGGTTTAACGATTTCCTTTTCCTTCTCCTTAATGCAATACCCGTCCCAGCGATTACGGAAATGTTTCCAGCGTACGGCTGCATGTTGAAGGTGGGTCAAGTCACTATGAACCGTCTCCTCTTTGTTTGTTGTGACAACGATCAAGTCTTTGAGCAGTCCACTCTGTCGCACCATCTCGGGCGTGATATTTGCGGGGCGCTGGGTGCGCGTCGTGTTGCCAAGGAGTTCGGTGAACCTCTGTGGCGTGGCGCTCATCCCCAGCACCAGTGGCACAGCAGGCAGACCATCAATATCAGAGCCCGTGATGAATTTTTGCATGGTGGGCTCGTCCGGGATTTGTGAGATTAGGTCTTCGATCTTTGCCATTGGTAGCGAATCAAAGCTGGTGCTGAATCTGATGGCAAGGCAAGAGAGACGCAAAACAGGTGCATTATGATAATTTGCTGGGGCAGTGTTTTTTGCTGGGTCAGTTGCTCCGTAAGGAAAAGCCTTTCCCATCATGCCAGCCTCGCGGGGCATTACACGATCTAATAGCAGGCAGGAGAGGGATCATCTTGATCCCTCCACGCTCCGCCTCGTCCAGCAGTCCTCTAGTTTTTCATCAACCTCTACACAACTTTCTCCGCCTCAATATCAAACAAGAAGTCGAAATCCTCCTTCTGCAGCAGGTTGGTAAACCCGCCTTCACCAAGGACATTGTTGACCATCAGGTTCTTCTTGTGCTGCAAGGTCATGATCTTTTCCTCGATCGTGCTCTTCGTCAGCATGCGGTACGCCATGACGGGCTGCGTTTGGCCGATGCGGTGCGCACGGTCAATCGCCTGATTTTCCACCGCAGGATTCCACCACGGATCGTACAGGATGACGTAGGACGCGGCGGTGAGGTTCAGACCGCTACCGCCAGCTTTGAGCGAGAGCAGGAACACGCTAGCATTCTCATCTTCCTGGAAAGCTTTGACGATGCCTGCGCGATCGACGCTGGCTCCGGTGAGCCAGTGGTAGGGCAGCTTCATCTCTTCCAGCTTGGTGCGGATGATCTTCAGCATGGACACGAACTGGCTGAACAGCAGCACCTTGTGGCCTTCATCATGCAGTTCCTGGATCAGCTCCAGCGTGGAGGTGAGCTTGGCGCTTTCTTCATTCTCGGCGCTTTTGTCCACGAGGCCGGGATGGCAGCAAATCTGCCGCAGGCGCGTGAGGGCCTGCAGGATGGCAAAGCGGCGGCGATTCACCATGTCAAAGCCAGAGCTGTTCAGCACCATGTGCTGCGCACGGGCCAACTCCTCTTTGTAAAGCTCGGCCTGTCGTCCGCTCATCTCGCTGAGCAGGTTCTCTTCACTGCGGGAAGGCAGATCACGGGCCACCTGCGACTTCGTGCGGCGCAGCAGGAACGGGCGCAGACGCGCTGCGAGGCGCTCCGAGGCACGCGGATCTTTGCGGCGGTCAAAGTGGCGGTGGAAGTAGGCGCGCTCGCCTAGCGCACCGGGCGTCGCGAAAGTCATGAGGCTCCACAGATCCAGCAGACGGTTTTCCAGCGGCGTGCCGGTCAGCACCAGACGGTTGTCGGCACGAATCTGGCGCGCAGCCTTGGCCGCCTTGGAGTCGGGGTTCTTGATCTGCTGCCCTTCGTCGAGAATGGCGGCGAGCCAGCGAATGGCGGCAAGTTCGCCGTCAAAGCCGCGCATCTGCGCGTAGTTCATCACCACCACATCGATCTGCGTCATCACCAGGTTCAGATCAAACAGATCGCGGTCATGCAGCACGAGCACGCGCAAATCTGGCGAGCCTTTTTTGAACTCCAGCGCCCACACGTCGAGCACGGATTTCGGACAGACCACGAGCACGGGAAGGTGGGGGCCGTCGGCTTTTTTGCGCGAGCGCAGCCACAGCACCCAGGTGATGGCCTGCAAGGTTTTGCCCAAGCCCATGTCATCGGCCAGGATGCCGCCGAAACGGTTCGAGGTGAGGTAGGTCAGGAAATGGAAACCATCGACCTGATAAGGCCGCAGCGTGACGTTCAGTCCCTCGGGCACCGGTGGGCGCGCATCCAGCTTCGCCTCCTCCATGCGTTCGACGATCTTGCTCCAGGCCTTCGGATTGACGATCTCCGCTGCATTCTCCTGCGCGAGCTGCCGCCAGTGCAGGCGATGCGTCTCGTCGCTGTGCTCATTGAGGTCGATGCCCAGGCGGTCGAGCATTTCCTGCTGCTCATCACTGAGTTCCAGCTTCACACGACGCCAGGAACCATCGGCCAGTCGCACGAAATCGCCATTTGCGGCGATGAGGCGGCGGATGTCGGCAGGCTTCAGATCCATGCCTTCAATGTCAAACACCAGGCGCAGATCCAGCCAGTCAATGCTGCCCGCCTGCGTGGCCTCCAGACGCACACGGGCGATCAGCGGGTCCGCGAGGATGGACTTCAGGCTGTCATCCGTTTTCAGGCTGACGTTCTCCGGGAGCTGCGCAGCCCAGCCATGAAACACATCGGGGAAATCTTTCGCCATGCGCACGCGCCAGGCATCATTTTCCATGTCCCACGTGCGGCGGAGCTGGTTCATCAGCTCCTCGGCATCTCTCAGGGCACGCCGGTCACGGCAGACAATGGTGTTGTCGGGTTCAGTCGTTTTTTTTTCATCCACCGGCTGCCAGCCGGAAAAGCGCAGCGTCTCGCGCACGCGGCCTTCACCGTCCACCGCTTCGGCCTTGAAGGTGACAAACTCGGCACCGCTGGAGTGCGAGGTCTTGGCCAGGCAGGCGGCGGAAATGTTCACATGCAGGTCTTCATGCCGCACGCGGCTCTTGATCGCGTCCGGCACCGGAATGTCGATCTCCCGCATGAAGGCGATGCCCTCGGCGGTAGCCAGCGCCTCCAGCGGCATGGTGACTCCGGCGTCGATCCGCGACTCATCATTCAGCCACACCGGGCCGCTGAACAACGTGTCCGAGCTCAAGTACAACGTCTGCACGCCACGCAGAATGCGCAGCGGCAGCGGGGCAGGGGTGCCGTCCGACGTTTCGAGCTGCAGGGTCAGGTTCAACCCATTGTCGCTCAGGCGCGCGACCCAGCTCAGCGGCTCGGCCACCCGCTGAAAGGGTGCTTCATCCAGAGTGATCATGCGCTCATGCAACGCCGTCTGTTGAAACAGCGTGGCGAGCCATTGCGCATGATGCTTCGACTCCAAACGGAAGGAATCATTCCAGTCCTCCGCGCTCTGTGCCAGGCAGGAGACGAACAGCAGTTCCGAGCCGCCCGAAGTCACAATGCGGCCATCGCGATGTTCCCGGCGCAGGTTGTCGAGCAGCGCAGCATCAACAGTGATGTAAGGGGTGGGTGGGTCAGTTTCGAGGCGCATTTGCAGGCGCGCATCATTCACGGTCACGAGCAGGCGGAAGTCGCACACACGCGGCGGCTGGCGGTGGGCGTGACGGTCATCCTGGCGTGAATCAATGAACTCGCGGATGCGCTTCTGCCACGTCGGCACCGTGCTGGCATGCCGCCATTCACGCAGGGCTTCACGGGTGCTGTCGATGTCGGACATGCCACGCAGAAACGCGGGTGCGGCGAGCCCTTTGTCGGCCAGCGCGAGCGCGATGTAGTTCCAAAACTCGCGCAGAGTTTTCGGCGCTTCAGGCCACAGCGCCACAGGTTCGAGGCTTTGAATGGCCCACTTCGGATGCAGACGCACCATGTCCTGGTCAAAGATCTTGCCCGTCAGGCGCACGCGCTCATAGCGCTTCTCCATCTTGCTCAGATAGTTTTCTTCATCCGGCGTCAGCGGGCGTTCAAGTTTGGCGGTAAGCAGATGCTCGAAGTCCTCTTCCTCCACCGGAATCATCGGCAGCGTGCCACGGGCCTCGCGGCGCTGCAACGCCACCAGCGTGGTACACAGCGCCAGATTTTCCAAATCCTCATCCTCATCGACGTCGGTCTCGCCATGCCAGCCGTGCTCGCCGCGCAGCCAGCGCACCTGGGCCGGGCGGTCATCCAGCCGCACCTCGGCCATCATTTCGTCCTCCAGCAGTTCCAGACCCCGGACGGCATCGTCATCGACGAGTCGTTCCGCCTCCTGACGGGTGCGTGCATCGAATGGGCGGAGCAGAACGGGAAGGTCGGTGATGAGGCTGGACATGCGGAGAATTGAGCCCCACGCCGGTCAGCGGCGGGGGAACCGGAGCGATAGCATGGACAGTGGCCTTTGGGAAACGACGATTGCTGAATTTCCACACTCCCAAGTCTTGTTTGACATCGCTTCCTCGTCCAAACACAGCCCATGCTTGTCCCAGTCATCACTCCCGAAGGTTTTCTCTCCCACGAAGGCGGGGTGGAATCGGCAGCGGACAGGAAAATCGCCGCCGCTGACTCTCCGAGCGCCATTTTTCGCGTTTTAAGCACCGATCTCCTCACCGCCGAGCTGGAGCCGCCGTGGAAATGGCTGCGCGAATTTGGGCAGCAGTTCTTCACCCGCCTCTGCCAGACCAAAGATGCGCTGAATACCCTTGTGCCTGCCGAGCTCGAAGCCTTCATCGCCACAGCGCCCCCTTTCGCAGGTGCCGAATACCTCACCCCAGATGTTCTCAAACGCTGGTGGCTCGATCTGTCCCAGCACATCGCCCAGCTTGCCTCTCAAGGCATTGAAGCCTGGCTGCGGGAAGAATGCCCCGCCTGGCATGTCGTCGGTCGCGTGACCTTTCACCTCGCCGAAAACAAGACCGACACCCAGCGCCCCTTCGCCTTCCTAGCCACCTTCACCGAGAAACTCAGCGCTACCGGCCAGCCCCAGCACCTGCCGCTCGCTCGTGCGCTGCTACTTTACTCCGGTCAAAAAGATCAAACCGCACTCAACGCCTTGCTGGCCCCAGTGCGCACTGCCGCAGAAAAATCCAAACTCCTGCGCGAGTGGCTGGAGACCAAGCGCCTCTTTCAACCCATGGCCATGTCGCCTCAGGAGGCCTTCCGTGTGTTGCGCGAGACCGCCGTGTTTCAAGAGAGCGGCATCGTCATGAAACTCCCCGACTGGTGGCGCAGCGGCAAAGGCCCTCGCCCGGCGGTCTCAGTAACCATCGATGCACCCAAGCAATCCTCCCTCCACGCCGGAGCCCTGCTCAACTTCAAAATCGCCGCCAGCTTTGAAGGCGAACCCCTAACCGACGCCGAATGGGAAAAACTGCTCAGCTCCGACACCGGCCTCGTTTCACTCCGCGGCCGCTGGATCGAAGTCGATGGTGCCCAACTCCAGCAGGTGATGTCGCATTGGCAAAGGGTTCAGCATGCCACCGGCGAAGGCGGCATCGGCTTCCTTGATGGCATGCGATTACTTGCGGGATTCGACACAAGATTGGCCGCCGTAGAGCAAGAAAACACCGAGTTGGTACATGACTGGAGCGACATCGTGGCAGGCAAGAATCTTGCAACAGTGCTCAACCAGATGCGCGATCCTGTAGCATCACCACCGCCGCCGAATCTCTGTGCAACTCTGCGCCCGTATCAGCTCAAAGGCTTCACTTGGTTGCAGTTCATGACCCGCCTTGGTCTCGGCACCTGCTTGGCCGATGACATGGGTCTTGGCAAAACACTGCAAGTCATCGCACTACTGCTCGCCCGGCAGCAACAGAGGGCAGCGCCCGGACTGCTCATCGTCCCCGCCTCCCTCGTCGGCAACTGGAAGGCCGAAGTCGCAAAGTTCGCCCCCGACCTAAAACTCTTCATCGCCCACCCATCTCAAACCTCCCGCGAAGCACTCGATTTCGCCGTGATGCAACCTGGCGCAGCTCTGCGCCACTGCGATGCGATGCTCACCACCTACCAGTTTCTCCAACGCACCGAATCCTGGCAGCAGCACCCCTGGAGCATCGTCATCCTCGATGAAGCTCAGGCCATCAAGAATCCCGGCAGCGCCAGCACGAAAGCCGTGAAGCGCCTAGTTGCACCCACGCGCATTGCGTTGACTGGCACCCCCGTGGAGAACCGTCCCGGCGATCTGTGGAGCCTCTTCGACTTCCTCAATCCCGGCCTTCTCGGCGGTTCCGCCGCCTTTGCCGATGCGGTGAAACGCTGTGCCAAAAGCAGCACTGGTTTTGCACCTCTGCGCAAACTCGTGCAGCCCTACATCCTGCGCCGCATGAAAACGGACCGTAGCATCATCACCGACCTGCCCGACAAGATCGAAACCAAAGCCTTCTGCGGCCTCACCAAACGCCAGGCCACGATCTATGCCAAACTCGTCGATCAACTTGCTAAAATGTTGGCGGACAAGGAGATGGAGCCAATTAAACGCCAGGGCCTCGTGCTCGGCTTCCTGCTCAAGTTCAAACAGATCTGCAACCATCCGAGCCATTGGAACGGTGATGGTGCCTGGAACCCCGCAGACAGTGGCAAATTCACGCGTCTCGCGGAAATCTGCGGTGAACTCGCCGAGCGCCGCGAACGCGCGCTCATCTTCACGCAATTCCAAGAGACATGTGACCCTCTGGTGCGCTTCCTTGCAACCGTCTTTGGCCGCGAGGGCCTCATCCTCCATGGCGGCACCGCCGTGAAGAAGCGCCCGCAGTTGGTGGAGTCCTTCCAGCAGCCCGACGGCCCGCCCTTCATGGTCATCAGCGTCAAAGCCGGCGGCACCGGCCTCAATCTGACCGCCGCCAGCCACGTCATCCACTTTGACCGCTGGTGGAATCCCGCCGTCGAAAACCAAGCCACCGACCGCGCCTTCCGAATCGGGCAGAAAAAGAACGTCATGGTGCATAAATTCGTCTGCCAGGGCACCATTGAAGAACGCATCGACACGCTGATCGAAGAGAAGATGAGCCTCGCCCACGACTTGATCACTGGTGACGGTGGTGCCGAAAAACTGCTCACGGACATGGCGGCGGAGGAGTTGTTGAGCTTTGTCGCTCTTGATGTGAACTCTGCAGTCGTGTAAAACCCGGTCATGTGGTGGTCCTACCAAGATGTCGAAGAACAAAAAAAGCAGGTGCAGCGCGAGATCGCGAAGCGAAAGAAGCGTGGGGAGAAGTTTGAAGTGTTGCAGGCTCCAGCGGGACAAAAGAAACTGAGCACGACCTTTTGGGGGCAGTCTTGGTGCCGCAATCTGGAGTCGTATCAGGACTATGAGTCGCGGCTTCCACGAGGACGCAGCTATCTGCGGCAGGGAAAGGTGTATGACCTCAAGATCGAATCAGGCAGTCTCAGCGCGGTGGTGGCAGGATCAGAGCTGTATGACACGAGAATCACCATACAGCCGCTGCCAAAGAAGCAGTGGCAGCAGATCGTAAAATCGAGCGCAGGACAGGTCGGCTCCATGCTGGATTTGCTCGCGGGGAAGTTGGGCGATGGCTTGATGAAGGTGCTCACAGATCCGGACGGCGGTTTGTTTCCAAAGCCGAAAGAGATTCGGTTCAACTGCTCGTGTCCCGACCATGCGGACATGTGTAAACACGTCTCCGCCGTGCTCTATGGCGTGGGAGTGCTGCTGGACACCAAGCCGGAACTGCTCTTCACGCTGCGAGGTGTGGATCAAGCCGAATTGCTGTCCAACGCCAGTAGTGCTGCGATCACGGATCTATCTGCCGACACAGGAGATCTGGCTGGAGTCGATCTTTCCGCGATCTTCGGCATCGACCTCAACATGGATGCGCAGCCAGAGCCGCCTGCCAAAAAGAAGAGGTCGAAGAAAGGCTGAGCGTTTACTTCACATGCATGACCCCGCGCATGATGACCCAGTGGCCGGGGAAGGTGCAGAGGTAGGGGTAGTCTCCGGGTGATTTGGGAGCGGTGAAGCGCAGGGTTTCACTGGCGTTGGGATTGAGCAGCTTGGTGTGGTGCAGAATTTTGTCCGTCGGCGGAATGAAATCCTTTTTGATGCCTTCAGGGGCTTTGGCCATTTCATTGCCGGCGAGACCTATTTCCTCCACGCTGCCCGGCTGGCAGATGGCGAGATTGTGGGCGGTGGCGTCGGGATTGTTGAAGACAAGGCTCACCGGCTGGCCGGGCTTCACGTTGAATTCGGTTTTGTCGAACAGCATGCGTTCGCGCACGCAGTTGATGATGATCTTGGCGACACCGGGTTGTTTGTCGAAGGCGGTTTCCTCGAGGGTCTTTTTCTTCTCGAAAGGACCGCGTTTGTAGGTGGCGGCAAAGGCGTCCATGAATGCAGTGATCTTCTCGTTATCCTTGCCTTTCCAGTGGCGTGAGAGCGCCTCGCTGCCGAGTGCGGTGCGCACGGCGTAGGTGAGGTGTTCGCCCATGGGCTTATCCAGCACACCGAGCACGGCATTCAACGCGTCTTCGGTGCCGATGTAGCTGGCGGCGATGACGGCTTCCATGCGTACGAGCCCGTTGTCGTCATTCGCACGGGCGCTGAGTTGTGCGATGCGATCTGGCAGATCGACGTAACGTAGTTGAGTTGTCGCAGCAGCGCGCGCGTGGTGTTCGTTGCAGTTGAGTAGTTCCTTGAGCAAAGCGGTGTTTTCGGTGCTGAGCGTGCGGTAGGTCCAGAGGGCTTCGAGCTGATGATGGCGGAAGCGGGCATCCTTGGGGTCGAGCTTGGCCACCCAGGCATCCAGCGCGGTCTTGACCTCGGCGGCGTAGCGTTCATGCAGCTCGCGTTTGGCCTGATAGCGCCAGCGGTAGTGTGGGCTCTTCAGGAGATCCAGTAACGCGGGGATCGGAACACCAGCCACCGTGGGTGGTTCGGCGAGTTTCGCTCCCTTCGGCACGATGCGCCAGATACGGCCACTGGTGCGCAGGCGGCGTGGATCACGCAGCGAGTACTGTGCGTGGCCTTTGATGGGGTTGTACCAGTCGCAGATGTAGAAGTCGCCACGTGGGCCAGCCTTCACATCGGTGGGAATGAAGCTGAGGTTGGTGGAGAAGATGAGATCCCCGAGTTTCTTTTCCTCATAGTGATCGTCCATCTCGACCCACTGATGCATCTCGATGTTATTCGTGGGTTTGTAGCGCGCCTTGATGAAGCCGCCCTGCAGTTCCTGCGGCCAGAAATCAAAGTCGACAAACTCCTGGCCGCAGGTGCCGGAATACGCAGGCATTTTGCCGGCACCGGGATGCTGCTCAGGGTAGGGCGGATTGGTGGCGTGGAAGGCGCTGGCGAAAATGGGATGGCTGGCCATGTGATGGCCCCAGTCGTCGAAGGTCACGCCCCAGGGATTCGTGCTCGGGTAGCTGCCAAAGGTGCTGAGCTTTTGCGTGTCGGTGCGCAGTCGGAACCAGCCGGAGTTGTCGAGGCGCACGGGGCCGTAGGCGGTCTCAATTTGGGAGTGCAGGAAAATCGAGTCACGGATGATGAGATCACCATCGGGACTCCAGACGAAATCATGCAGCGCGTGGTGGGAGTCCTCCGTGCCAAAACCGGTGAATACCTGGCGGCTGAAGTCTGCTTTGCCATCACCGTCTGTGTCCTTGAGAAAGGTGAGATGCGGCTCGTCTGAGACATAGACGCCGCCGTCGCCAAACTCGAAGGCCAGCGGGATGTGCAGGTTGTTCGCCCATACCGTTGATCTGTCAGCCCGGCCGTCGTTGTTCGTGTCTTCGAGAATGATGAGGCGGTCCTTCGGTTCCTGGCCGGGGTAGAGATGCGGGTAAGCCTGCGATGTGCTCACCCACATGCGGCCCTGCGTGTCCCAGCGGATTTGAATGGGATTGGCGATTTCGGGGAACTGCTCTTCGCTCGCGAACAGGTTTACTTCAAAACGTGGATCGACCTTGAATGAGGCGAGTTCATTCGCGGGCGTCATCCATTCGTTCGCGCCTTTGCTTTCCTTCGTTGCGGGCATCGCGGGGACATTGGAGTCATCGATTTTTTTGCCAGCGAAGCTCTTGCCCTGTGCCATGGCCCAGATGCGCTGGTCGCGGTTTGCCACCATCACATCAAAGCTCCGCATCGCGGGGAGGAAATCGAGATAGCCGTAGTCCTTGTTGCGGTCGCCCGTGTAGTAGAAGCCGTTCAGCGGGCGATAGCGCTGGAAAAACTGCCGGTTCTTGTCCGCGATGGCTGCACGCAGTTCAGGCGTGGTTTCTGGAGCGCTGACTTCGAAGGTGGCGCGGTAAAGCGCTTCGCCAAACACCGCGTAGCCCTTGTCCTCCAGATGTACGCCGTTGAAGGTGAGACCCTTCATCGCAGGAAGCATCGGCTCAAATACATTCGCAAAACCGACCTTCTGAGCGGCAGCGACTTCACTCATTGCCTGTGTGTAAGCGGCAAGCCGGGCGTTGTTCATGTCAGCCGCCGGGACGCCCGGCACATTTTCATTGGCGATGGGCGACACCAGGATCACACGCGGCCCTGTCTTGCCGTTGTAGGCATGCGTCTTCAGCTCCTGCACCAGCGCCGTGAGCCGCAGCTTGAAATCCGGCAGCTTTTCCAGCCCACCGAAGGATTCATTGAAGCCAAACGCCGCCAAGATGACATCCGCTTTCTGTGCATGCAGGTGCTGGTTCAGCGTGCCGAAGTTCGTCGGACGCGGCATCAGATCCACCTCATCTGCCGACCACGCGAGCGTGCGCACCACGAGCTGTTTGTCCGCATGCCCCTTCAGCAGCATCGCCTCGAAATGCGGGAACTGCGCCCCGCGATCAAACAGGGTGTTGCCGATGAAGACGACGTGATCGCCCTTTTGAAGTGCCAACGGGAGGGTTGTGTCCACTGCCGCTGTCATCTGTGGCAGGGGGGCGGATTTCTCCTCCATGTAGTACTTTGCTAGCGCTGGGTCTTCGGGCGGCGGCGGTTTGCCGCTGGGAAGATTTTTCGCGTCCTGAGGATTTGCCAGCTTAGGGGACTGTGCATCTACAGTTCCAGCGAGAGTCGCCAGTGTAAGGCAGAGGATGGCGGGCTTGATCATAGGATGGAAGGCTTGGAGGTAAGCATGGATTCACCTCACATTGCGGTGAAAACCGGACAACTAAGGATGCTGGCTGCGAGGCTCTCATTGGAGAGCCCGATTTGAACATTCACGAATGGTTTACTTCACATGCATCACGCCGCGCATGATGAGGTAGTGGCCGGGGAAGGAGCAAACGTAGGGGTAGTCGCCGGGCTTGGTGGGGGCGGTGAACTCGATGACTTGTTCTTTGCCGTGGTCGAGCAGTTTGCTGTGCCAGAGGATGTCAGGGCTGTCGGGAATGAAGCCGGTGTCGAAGCCTTTGGCGCCGAGTGCCATGGCTTTGGTGGCGATTTCCTCGGCTTTGCCGGGATTCACCAGCAGGATGTTGTGCGGCATGAAGTCGGGATTGGCAAAGGTGAGCTTCACTTTCTTGCCGGCCTTCACGTTAAGTTCCTTCACATCGTACATCATGCGCTCAGGAATGGTGGCGACGCGGATGGTGGTGAGTTCGGGGGTGTCGCTGAGGACGCCGGACTTCCCGGCCTTCTCTTCCACTTCACCTGCGATGACGCCGCCGTGCATGGAGGCTTCGACGTTGAACCATAGATGCTGCACCACGTTGGCCGCGTTGCGGGCATGCAGTTCAGGAGATTTCTGCAACTGACCGAGCAACTCGACATTGCGCACATTGTGCTGCTGGTGAATCCACAAGGCTTCGAGCAGGTGGTGAGCGTCTTCTTTCTTGGTCGGATCAAACTGCTTCATCCATGCCTGGGTGGCGGCGATCACTTCTTTGGAGTCGCGCTCGCTGAGTTCGATGTGCGTGCGGTGGCGGACGCCGTCAGCGGGATGTTTGAGGTTTTCCAGCAGCGCAGGGATGGGCTGACCATCCACGGGCACAATCTTCTGTAGCGGGCGGCCGGTGGCGGTGATGCGATAAACGCGGCCATGGGCGTGGTCGCGGTTGGGATCACGTACGTTGTGCTGCATGTGGCCGATGATGACGTTCTGCCAGTCGCTGAGATAGAGCGAGCCATCGGGTGCAAAAACGGCATCGCTGGGGCGGAAATTTTTGTCGCCACTCATGAGGAAGCCGCGTGAGGTTTCTTCAGTGACGGTGCCGTCGGCCTGCGTGGTTTTGACCTTGAGCTCGTCGCCTGCGGGTTCACCCCAGACGGTGCCTTTGTCGGCATCGCGTTCGAGGTGGTAATGCTTCACGCCGAGGTAGCCGATGACATTGCAGATGAGGAAGTCCCCCTGCATTTCGTCCGGGAAGTGGGTGCTGCTGACGACCTCGCTGGCGGTCACTGGGCGAACTTCCTTCTTGAGCAGTTCATACATTTTGAAGCCGTTGCCTTCAGGGCGCACCTGATAGGCGCGACCGCCGGTGCCGTCCGTGGCATATTGATAGCCCCAGGAGTCGAACGAAGTGCCGTGCGGATTCGGTGAATTCATCGCATGCAGCGCGATGGTGAAGCGGCGTGGATCGAAACGATACATCGCCGAGGCGCCAGTGTTCAGCGACGGACCCCAGGGGTGCTCATAATTGTGCTGCATGAAGACACCGCTCTGCCAGTAGAGGCCGCCGTCGGGGCCATAGATGAGATTGTTCGCACCGTGGTGGGTGTCGGAGCTGTCGAGGCCCATCAGCATGATGGTCTGTACGTCCGCCTTGTCGTCGCCATCGGTGTCCTTGAGGAACAGGATCTCGGACTGGCGGGTGACGAGCACGCCGCCATTCCAGAACTCAAAGCCGAGCGGATTCTGCACACGGGCAAAT
>TBL_comb48_EPIDRAFT_1002526_pt1 | contig 12699 bp, 9 predicted proteins | sample TroBogEpilimnion_37_FD_10681 | JGI IMG/M metagenome (IMG submission 10681)
ATCAATACCGCCTTGGACCAGGAGATTTTGTCAACATTCTAGTATGGCACAGGCCCGAACTTTCACAAGAAAACATCGTAGTCTCCCCCGATGGATTCATTACCGTTCCGAGAGTCGGAAGCATCAACGTTATAAACCGTACACNCGANGAAGTGCAAAATATGATCACCTTAAAACTNGAAAACCTCTACATCAAACCTGAAGTAACANTAAGAGTTCATGAGTTTCATAATAATAAGGCATTTGTACTCGGCCGTGTCAGCAAACCGGGGGTTATCAATTTTCCCGGAAAAGGCACCCTTCTGGAAGCACTTGCTCTGGCAGGAGGTCTTCCAACAGATCAAACTAAAGAGAACGCACTAACCAAATGCGCCATAATCCGGGGCAATGATACTGTTATATGGATCGACCTGCAGGATCTTCTTAAAAACGGAAATATGGCATTGAACTCCCCGATCAGAAACAATGATGTCATCTATATTCCTGAAGCTACTGATGAACTGGTTTATGTCATGGGAGAAGTCGTTACACCCGGTGCCATCCAGATCAGAGGCGAAATGAATGTACTTAAAGCAATCATGCTGGCGGGAGGAATGAACAAACAGGCCAATCCGGAAAAGGTTTTTATTGTCAGGCAACAGAGTCTCAAAGGCGATGTGATCAAGGTCGATCTGAGAAACCTGCTTGAACGCGGTGATTTCAGCCAAAACTTTTCGCTTTTATCTAACGATATTGTGTTTGTAAGCCCAAGTGGTATGGCAAAATTCAACTACGCGCTTGAAAAGCTACTCCCATCTCTTAATGTACTTAGCCTCGGCACCACCACTGCGGAATCATTTGGTATAATGGCCAAGTTACGAAGCCAACTCTGGGGTCAATCAGGATTTGTGAACACCAATACAGGAGTCACTATATCAACAGGAACAACTACCACAACAGGGACAAGCACAGCAACTGGAACTACCGGACAGTAATATCGATCTTTAGTTAGATTCAAATACATACGAAAAAAATAAACGGACAATGAAACACATTCAGCCCCCTTCTAACATTAATAAAATTTGGGGCCTCCTGTTGCCGGAAGAACATCGTAATTCTATTATTCTTTTCTTTTTAATGCTTATCGGCGTTGGACTTGAAACACTTGGTGTTGGTCTTGTCATACCCGCTCTATCGCTCTTTACTCAAAAAAATTTTGCTGCAAAATATCCTGCTTTTCAACCGTTACTCAATTTTTTCGGAAATCCAGACCAACACAGCTTGGTCGTTGGCGGGTTATTGCTGCTGCTTGGTGTCTATATTGTAAAAGCTGTTTATCTGGTATTTCTTACATGGACTCAAAACAGCTTTACTTTCAACATCGGAGCAAGGCTCTCATTGCGATTGTTTACCATTTATCTTCGTCAACCCTATGCGTTTCATCTGCAACGTAACTCGGCACAGTTAATCCGAAATGTTACGAATGAAGTATCAATTTTCACCGGCAGCGTGTTATCGCCACTTATGCAGTTGTTTTCCGAGTCATTGATTGTCGCAGGCCTCTGCCTTATGCTACTTGTTGTGGAACCGATTGGAACAATCTCCATTGTATGCGTGCTTGGCCTTACCGGATGGATGTTCTTCCGCTTTACAGAAGGAAGTATAACCCGCTGGGGTAAAGCAAGACAGCACCATGAAGGGTTGCGCCTTCAGCATTTACAACAAGGGCTGGGCGGTGCTAAAGATGTTAAACTTCTTGGAAGAGAGAGCGATTTTTTAAAAGAATACAGTATCCATAATAGAGAAAGTGCAAAGGTTAGCCGCTTAAACGCTACCATGCAGCAACTTCCCCGTCTTTGGCTTGAGTTACTTGCTGTTTGCGGTCTGGTAGCTCTTGTGCTTGTTATGCTTGCACAGGGAGGGGCACTCGAAACCATCATTCCAAAACTTGGGCTTTTTGCAGTAGTAACTTTTCGCTTAATGCCCTCAGTTAACCGATTGTTGAATGTTATGCAATCGCTTAAGTACTGTTTGCCTGTTATTGATATCCTTCAAAAGGATCTTATACTTACTGCACCTGAAGAACCTGAAAAAAAATCAACACAATCATCTTTTCATAAATCCCTTGAGTTACAGCACATTACCTATACATATCCTGGTGCTTCCTTACCATCTCTTAAGGATATCTCACTTAGCATAAAATGCGGTGAATCAATTGGATTTATCGGGACAAGTGGCGCGGGAAAAAGCACTCTGGTCGATATACTGCTTGGCTTGTTACCTCCAGATCAGGGTATTGTAAAAGTAGACGATGAAAATATTCAGCAAAAATTACGAGGCTGGCAAAATCAAATCGGTTACGTACCACAGTCAATTTATCTAACAGATGATACATTGCTTCGTAATATAGCCTTTGGGCTTTCCAATGAAGAAATCAATAAAGAATCTGTTTTAAATGCAATTCGTGCAGCCCATCTGGAAGAATTTATTCATTCTCTCCCCGATGGCATTGATACGGTTGTTGGAGAAAGGGGCGTTCGTCTTTCAGGCGGTCAACGTCAAAGAATCGGTATCGCACGTGCTCTCTACCACGATCCATCTGTACTTGTCCTTGACGAAGCTACCAGTGCGCTTGATTCGGCTACAGAACAAGGTGTTATGGAAGCTGTTCGAGAACTGCAAGGTTCTAAGACCATCATTATAGTTGCTCACCGTCTCAGCACTATAGAACACTGTGACAGACTTTATCGACTTGAAAATGGCCAAATAAAATCACAAGGACCCCCTGATAACATTTTACATTAAAATTATCAAGCAATGTATAGATATCCTGTTTTACTCAGATATGGGTATATCACATGATGATTTTAATATACACCAATTAAAGGATAAGAGTTCATCTGTTCAGTATAAGACTTGATTTTTTATGCATTCCTAAGCTTAGGTAAAGTCAAAACATGCGTATAACTTTTTTATTACCATCCGACAACCTGACTGGTGGAAATCGAGTAGTTGCTATCTATGCGCAGCATTTAGTGGCACGAGGCCATCAGGTGTTGGTGGTTACCTGCGCACCAGATCGAATGAATCTTCGTAATAAAGTTCGAGCTTTGTTAAGGAACAATTGGCAACAATTGAGAAATAATGCCGCACCTCAACCGGGCCACATTGCGTTATCCGGCATTACACACAAAGTTTTGGAACGCCCTCGCGCCATCACGTCCTCCGATGTGCCTGATGCTGACATCATTATTGCGACCTGGTGGGAAACTGCGGTCTGGATGCATACTATGCCAGCATGCAAGGGCCGAAAAGTTCATTTGATTCAGGGCTACGAAGTCTTGCCTGGACAGAAAACCATTGATAAAGTACATGCAGCTTTACAATTACCAAATTTGAAAATTGCCATTTCATCTGATCTCAAGCAAACGATAGAAGAAAAACTTGGCAATTTGGGTATTACCGTTATTCCAAATGCAGTTGATCCGACGCAATTTAATGCCCCACCAAGAAGTAAGCAATATCCGCCTACAGTTGGCTTTGTCTATGCAATTGCACACTTTAAAGGTGCTGACGTTTGTATACGCGCATGCGAAATGGCTCGCCAACAAATTCCAGAGCTCAAAGTCGTTGCTTTCGGAGCTGACAAGCCTTCAACCGAGGTGCCTTTGCCAAAGGATACTGAATTTCACTATCGACCGGAGCAAGCCAATCTCAAGAAGATTTATAGCGCTTGTGATATCTGGTTATTTGGATCGCGACTTGACAGTTTTGGTTTGCCAATTCTTGAAGCAATGGCGTGCCGCACCCCGGTCATTGCAGTTCCGATTGGTGCTGCAACCGATTTACTTGGCGATGGAACAGGGATCCTGGTGGACAAGGAATCATCCGAAGAAATGGCTACAGCAATCGTCGCCATATGCCGACAATCCGCAAATGAATGGCAAGAACGCTCCGACCGCGCCTACCGTAAGGCACACAGTTATTCCTGGGATGATGCTACTACACTGCTGCTCAATTTACTACGCATTGAAAAGCACGATGAAAAAAACAAATTTGCATGATTAATGAACATGTAATAAGGGAACCTCTTCCCTATGGGAAGCCATCGAAATCCCTTGATTTTATAGGTTTTGCCAAACGATATGGACTGTTTATTCTTGTAATCGGTTCTTTTCTTTTTAGCATAACAGTACCCATTGTTCTTTTGATCAGCAAACCTAACTATGAAGTTAAAGCCATCATGCGGGTAGAACCTGTTATGCCCTCGCTGATCACCTCAAGCGATGACCCTCAAATCATCAACTATTATCAGGACTATGCCCGCACACAGGCACAACGTATGATGTCTTTCGATGTTCTAAAAAAAACAGTTGAAAAGCTGACACCTGATGAAAAGGCATCAATATTTCCAAAAGGAATGCCTATCGATAATTGCGCAACCATGCTCTCTTTTATCATAAAAACCAACCCTTTATCTGGCACTCACCTTATTGAAATAACAGCATCCGGCCTCAAAAAAGAAGGCCTTGCTCCATTGGTAAATAATTTTATGGCGGTTTTTCTAGAAAAAGTTAGAAAAAACGCTGAAATGCAGGACAATGAGCGACTGGTTTTCCTGAGAAACAAAAAAAATGAGTTGACAACTGATATCAGCACCATTGAAAATAAACTGATTATCCTCACAAAAAATATTAATACAGCAACTTTTTCTGAAGGATATAACATAGCTGGAAAAAAAAACGAGCTACTGCAAGGACTTTATATCAAATCACTTGGTGAACAATTAGCGGCTAAAACTCAATTAGATGAAAAAGTTAAAGCCAATATGCAGATCAAGAGCCTTTCTCTTGAACCAATGGTAGATGACATGGTCATGAAAGACGCTTCTCTTAGTGCAACAAGTTCATGGACCTATCAGCAGCAACAACAAATGAGAAGTTCTACTGATGGATTGACTAAAAATAACCCAGACCGCATCTATATTGAAGAGCGGATGAATGCAATGCGTGAATATGAAAAAAAACAGAAGAACGAACTCAATAAAAATGCCCATAAAATTCTGTATGGAATACGTGACTTCGGACTTAATAAAGATTTGATAACTGCAAAAAGTGACTTTGAAAGAACAAAAAACGTTGTCAAGCAAGTTGGTGATGAACTTAAAAAGGCAAATGATGAGTCAATAAAAACTTCTATCGGACTTCATCTTGGCGAGTCACTTGAAGCAGAACTTAAGCATAAACGGGAACTGCTGGACCATATTGATACAAGAATTCAAGAGCTTGAGGTTGAAGGCAAAGCTCCTCTTCACCTCTCAATTGAATCTGCTGCCCGCAAACCCGATCATGCAGTAGGATCAAACATAAATAAACTGTTTATGATCTTTTTCAGCGTCTCATTCGGGGCGGTTGGAGGTGTATTTTTTGCTTATGACTATTTCGACAATCGTATACGTCGTTCCAAAGATATACAACTGGCCCTCGGTTATTCACCAACAAGTATAGTTCCAAAATCAACAGGCAATATTCCTTTTCATCAACTGATTTCTTCAGCAGTAGACAATGACGCAACAAAATCCATTAAAAGTTTTGCGGTCAAACTAAGCCTTGAAAAAGCTGAATCAAATGCTGCAATTATCCTCTTCACAGGAGTAGACAGCGATTCTGGTTGCACCTCGCTTTCCCTGAATACAGCACAGGCACTCTCAATACTAGCGCCAAAAGTACTTCTGATTGAAGGTAACATTGCTGACCCGGCTCTCAGCAAAATTGACGGACTATCATTGGAACCTAACGGATTATCAGACTTTCTCAACTCAACAGAGCCTTGGAAAAGTTTCATAGTCAGTAGCCCAACTTACAACATCAGTATCATGCAGGCCGGAAACACCATGGGAGCAAACATTTCGCAATATCGCATCAAGGAGCTTTTTGATTTAGCCAGAAAAGAGTATGACTATATATGCATCGACAGCGCACCTATACTACAGAGCGACCTTACCGAACACCTAGCTCTGTATGCAGACATCGTAGTTCTGATATCAGTCGTCGAAAGCACTCACTTCAACGATTTGAGAAAAGCTGCTGAACTTCTCGTACACCTCAAAATTCCAGCTATTGCGCCACTGCTTAATTGGGGTGGTCTCAAGCGCAGCATGAGCATTGACAAGCTCCTTGAAAAACAACCTGAAATCCTTGACAAAATCAATACAAAACAGATTGAAGAAATTATTCAGAAACTTCCGCCTGCAAATGATCTCATGAATAAAATCAAAGCCTTTGTAAGCAGCACTCTTAAAAAAAAAGAAAATATTACCGAAAAGGAGAACCATAAATGAGCAGCATTCAGGTACTGTCTGGTCAATGCTACCCTTGCCTCTTGGACAAAACATCACAACCATGATATCAGCAACGGAACCAGATTGGGAAAGAGAAAAACCGGTACGAGGACGGTTTGAACCAGGAAAAAAACTGCTCGCTGCAATACGACATTATCAGCTTCTTATAACACATAGCAGTTTTATATCAAGAACAATCAGGCTATTTGTTGTACTTCAATACAGGTTCTGGAGCGCAATATGCGGAGCCGACATCCCACTGAACTCGAAAATCAATGGGGGGCTCCTGATACCTCATCCAAACGGGATAGTTATCCATCCAGATGCTCAAATCGGCCCGAACTGCCTAATCTTTCAGCAGGTCACCATTGGAATAGGTTCCAAACCCGGCCTTCCTGTTATCGAAGGGTGCGTTGATATTGGAGCAGGAGCAAAAATTCTTGGTGGCATCCATATCGGTGCCCATGCACGAATAGGGGCCAATGCTGTTGTCATCAACGATATCCCCGCTAATGCAACCGCAGTAGGTATACCGGCAGTGGTGAAATAATTAGCATGACATAACCATAAAAAGGAAATGATACTCATCAAAGATTTATATAATAAGGAACGGTAACCATGGGGAGCGTTTCCGGAAATATCCTGGTTCCGATTGCTCTTTTAGCTTTCCCTCCATTGGTCATGACCCTTTTTAAAAAGCTTGGCCCCCGTCAGGCTACAGCGATAGCGTTTGTTTTTGGATGGATGTTCCTACCGGTAGCCAACTACGATATTTTTTTGATTCGCAACACTAAAACAGCAGCAATTTGCCTCAGTGTTCTTGCAAGCGCATATCTCTTCGATAAGGAACGACTGTCGACTTTCAAATTTAATGCTGCCGATATGCCAATGCTTCTATGGTGCACAGCATCTTTCTTTTCCTCAATAGCTAACGGTGATGGCCCTTATGACGGACTGTCAACAGCGATGTACCAAAGTGTGAGATGGGGAATACCTTACTTTATTGGACGAATTTATTTTAAAGATGTCGATTCCATAACGATACTCGCTATTACCATTTTCATCGGGACAGTTGTTTATATCCCTTTCTGCTGGTATGAATTGATCATGAGCCCGCAGTTGCATCGACTTACTTACGGTTTTCATCAAAGTGACTTCCTTCAGACTCTCAGGGATGGAGGCGGATACAGACCAATGGTCTATATGGATCATGGACTCATGACCGCGATGTGGATGGTTCTCGGTGCACTTCTCGGCGCCTGGTTATTTTTCTGTGGCATACTGCCTAAACAAATCATGCAAATACCATCACAATACCTTCTTATACTGCTCCTTTTCACCACCATCATGTTGCGCTCAGTAGCAGCTGTTTCATGGCTTATCATCGGCCTCCTCGTCCTCTATCTCTCCAAGAAAACAAAAACTGCTTTTCTATTGATAATCCTGATACTGGTTCCCTACCTTTATATTGTTACAAGAACAACCGGCTTCTGGGATGGGCGAAATCTTTCTGAAGCCGTATCTGGAAATTTCAGCGCAAACCGCTCTCAATCACTGCAATTCCGATTTGATAACGAAACTATTTTAATCGAAAAAGCACGGCAAGGTTCATTTTTCGGATGGGGTGGATATGGCCGTTCAAGAGTTTACGATGAAACAGGTAAAGATATCAGCATTACTGACGGACTGTGGATCATCACCTATGGTACAAACGGATTATATGGGCTTGTTGTGATGGTTATCACCATTCAATTGCCACTATTCCTCTTTTTTTTGCGAGTTAAACCGGAATTGTGGACAACAAAAACTTGGGGCAACTCCGCTGTTATGGCAGTCTTTCTTGGCATTTTCATGATCGATAATCTTCTGAACGACATGATCAACCCTGTTTACATGCTTTGCGGAGGCTCTTTGACCGGCATGCTTCTCAACTCATCAACGGTGCTTGCTGACAATAGTGAGGCAGTACCTTTTGAAGCTGACGGGAAGCAGAACCAGACTGTATATGGAACCCGTTTTATTGCATCACCAAGCTTGAAACCATCGCGATTTATCGGGTAATTTTTTTGAGATTATGAGCATGAAAAACTTGCTTCGACAAGACAATCTTCTAAAACCTGAATGGAATACTAACCGGTCACTCCTGATCTACTGGTTACTGGTACTTTTATTTCTCTTTATTGGAAGTTTCATCCCTCTGACAGCAATTATTCACAATTTTTTCCTGCTTGATACTATGCTTCATATGATACTTTACAGTGTGCTCTCATTTATTCCAATTATTCTGTTTAAAAGCCGAAAAAACGCTTTTCTGCTCTCTCTGGCTATGACGCCAATAGGCTACCTCCTTGAAACCTTACATATATTAATAACCGAGGAGAGCTTCAGTGCCATCAATGTTCTTGCCAACAATGCTGGAGTTCTTACTGGAATTGCAACAGGTTTTATTGTACGCCTCAAATATCACTACTCTCATGAATAAAAATACGTTAGGGATAGAAAGTAAAATTTATTACTCACGAAACAACAATAGGTCAACCTATAGATGAGAGAGATTCTATCTGACTATATAAAACAAACAGAGCTGCCGGACATTGATTGCATCATTATCGGCGTCAATTGTGAAAAAACGCTTGAACGCTGCATCAGATCAATCTTTTCAGGAAGCTACCCTGAACTAAAGACTCATATTATCTATTCTGATGGCGGCTCAACTGACCGAAGCCTTGCTATTGCCCAAAGTTTCATCCAAGTTAATGTTATCAAACTAAATCCAGAATATCCTACACCTGGCCTTGGAAGAAATGCTGGATGGAAAGCCGGTTGCTCACCTTATGTCCAGTTTCTCGATTCGGATACAATCCTTGACCCAGAATGGTTGAATACCGCTATACACGCGATGAAGAACCCGACTGTCGGAGCTGTCAGGGGCTACAGAAAAGAACTACATCCGGAACGTTCCTTTTTTAACTGGATCGGCGATTTGGAGTGGAACGCTAAACCTGGCGAATGCGACAGCTTTGGTGGTGATGTTCTGATCCGCCGCACTGCTCTTGAAGCAACCGGCGGCTATGATGAAGAACTTGTGGGAGGGGAAGACCCTGAACTAAGCTGGCGCATACACCGGAAGGGCTGGAAAATTCTCATGCTTGATGCACTTATGACCAGTCATGACTTGGCTATGCTTAAAACAAGCCAGTACTTTAAGCGCTCTTTCCGGTCTGGATACGGATTCGCGGCAATTCAGAATCGGGTTTCCAAGAGTAGAAGCAATTTCTGGAAAGCTGATCTGCGAAGGATTATGCTTAAGGGAGCGGGATTTTTCATCTTTTTGGTTGCAGGAATAATCCTTCTTATACTTCAGCAGAGCTACATTTTATTTACCGGTTCTGTGCTTAGTATCATAGCAGGAACTACAATGCTTTTTTCACCCAGGCTGTTCAGAATTGAGAAATTCATGCGTGAAAATAACCTGAACAGAACAGAAGCAAAAAAATACGCATGGCACTGTTCACTAGTGGTTATACCCCAACTCGTCGGCATTTTGCGCTTTTATTTCGGCAAACTATTCAACAAACCCCTTAAAAACAAGCGCAGCACCCTTAAAACAGGACTTTCAACCCCCGGCACATGACAACAAGAGCCATAGCCTATCTCTGCAGCGAGTATCCTGCTATTTCCCATACTTTTATATACAGGGAGATCGAGTCACTCCGTAAAGCGGGAATGATTGTCCATACAGCATCAATTCACAAGCCCACTAACCTTAAGGTTATGACTTCTGATGAACAAATGGAAGCTGAAAAAACTTTTATGGTACTTTCCCAACCTATACCATTGATACTCAGCGCCCATCTGCATTGTTTACAGAAAAGTCCAATAGGGTACCTGCGAATGGCGGGAGGAGCCATAAAACTGCTGACGAAAGGACCAAAAAGCCCGGTAAAGGCACTTGCCTATTTTGCTGAAGCCGGCATTCTTATACAATGGCTTCACAGGCTGGGCATCAGCCATATCCATGAGCATTTTGCAAACCCGACAGCAATTGTTGCCATGCTCATAAAAATATATGGGGGAATAAATTACAGTCTATCGGTACACGGGCCTGATATTTTTTACCGTGTGGACTCCGCCATGCTTGAGGAAAAAGTCCAGGAAGCTGCCTTTATCCGCTGCATCAGCCATTACTGCCTGAGCCAGATCATGCGCATCAGCGAACCTGCAAAGTGGGATAAATTCCACATCGTTCGTTGCGGGGTAAACCCAGACCTCTACTCCGTCAGAGAAGAACCCCGTAATGCTATTCCAAACATCCTATGTGTCGGAAGGCTTGTTCCAGCTAAAGGACAGCATATCCTGCTCGAAGCATGCCGGGTTCTGAAACAGGAGGGTCTTCTATTTAAGGTCACCATAATTGGTGAAGGCCCAGACAGCAGGTCGCTTGAACAATTCACAACAATTAACAACCTCAAAGATATAGTAACTTTCACAGGTGTTCTCGGGCAGAATACCGTCCGTGAGTATTATGACAAAGCTGATATTTTTGTACTGGCAAGTTTTGCGGAAGGCGTACCAGTTGTACTTATGGAAGCCATGGCCAAAGAGATCCCTGTGATATCAACCAGGATAACAGGCATCCCTGAATTGATTGAACATGAACATGACGGACTGCTGGCTACTCCTGGAGATGCTGATGATCTCGCACTTCAGATTCGAAAACTGCTCAAGAATCCAGAGCTTCGGTGTGTCTTTGGACGAGCAGGACGGAAAAAAGTCATTTCACTTTATAACCAGCACATCAACAATCAGCAGATGGTTAATCTGTTCCATGAAGAAGGAGAAACAACATGATCATTGTTGAAATCTTTGTGAAAAGCTTGCTCATTATTCTGGCCTTGCCGGCAGGCTATCTGCTAATGTGTACAATTGCGGCATACCTGTTCAAAAAAGAAGTCACTAATGATAAAAGGCTTCTAAATATCGGAGTACTGATACCTGCCCATAATGAAGAAGAGGGTATTGTCCACACCATTGAAGGCGTCCTTGCATGCGACTATCCGAGGAATAAATTAAAAATCTTTATTATTGCCGACAACTGTACAGACAGTACTGCTGAAAAAGCCCGCAATGCTGGTGCTCTTGTTTTTGAGCGCTTTGATAACATTAACAGAGGCAAGGGTCAGGCACTCGACTGGTTCTTGAAAAACTCTCTTGATATTTATCATAATACCAATATTATCACCATTATCGACGCTGATGTCTCCCCCGACAGAAACTACCTACGCGAAATAAGCGCATCCCTCAGTAATCCGAAAATTCAGGTCGTTCAGGCATTTAACAGTGTCAGTAACCCGGATGCAGGATGGCGGCCAGGCCTCAGCGATGCCGCCTTTAACATATTCTGCCATTTGCGCATGGCTGGCTCTGCACGCTTAGCAGGCACAGCAGTACTAAAAGGCAACGGTATGGCCTTTAAAACCGAACTTCTCAAACAGTATGGATGGCCCTGCCACTCTGTGGTCGAAGATATGGAGTTCACACTCCACCTTCTTGTAGACGGTATCACTGTAAGTTATAATCCCGATGCTGTTATTCGCAGCGAAATGGTAACTTCAGGTAAAAGCGCTACAAGTCAGAGGAGCCGATGGGAAGGCGGGCGTTTTATGCTCGTTAGAAAGATGACACTACCTCTCCTTAAACTTTTTGCTGCAACAGGTCAACCCCGCTACCTGTATGCTCTGGCCGAACTCGCCACTCCCCCGCTCTCGCTGCTGGTCATGTTGTTCAGCCTTGCCACTGCTGGTGCACTCATGCTGCTCGATGGAGCATGGCTTATGCTTGCCAGTTCCTTCTGGCTTATCCTGGTATTTTACGTCATATCCGGACAGATTCAAAGAGGTGCACCATTATCAACATGGCTCTACCTTGCAGCCGCTCCGCTCTATATTCTTTGGAAAATCCCAATCTATGTTGGAATGATATTGAAAAAGAAAAGCAGTACATGGATACGTACAGAACGAGAATCAAAAAAAGATCAAAAAAAATTGAGTTAAAAAAAACTTACTGAACATGACCATTATTGATTACTTCGATAGAACTGCTATTATCAATCTTCCTGAACGAGCGGACAGAAGAGCAGAAACCAGAGATGAATTCAAGCGAATTGGATGGCCAATAGAAAATGAAAAAGTCGATTTTTTTACTGCAATCCGACCAGAAATCGCTGCTGGGTTTCCGAGTGCAGGTGTCAGAGGTTGTTTTTTAAGTCATATGAACGCCATAAAAAAAGCAAAAAATGATGATCTAGCCAATATTTTAATTATGGAGGATGATATTGGATTTATTTCTGATATCAATAAAATCGCTGCTGAGGCTTTACA
>TBL_comb48_EPIDRAFT_1002533_pt1 | contig 12676 bp, 10 predicted proteins | sample TroBogEpilimnion_37_FD_10681 | JGI IMG/M metagenome (IMG submission 10681)
ATCATGTTTCGGCTTGCGTCAATAGCCTTGTCCTGTGCCAACGCCTCTATCTGGGGCAGATGCACCAAGCCACTGTCGTCAATACTGACTTCACCAGCCTCGAAGGCTTCTGACAGGGCTTGCAGGCCAGCCTCCAGGTGGGCGTACAACCGGGTGAGGAATTTTTCAGGGTCCGCATTGAGGCTCAATGCGCTGATCAAGCGCAATCGGTCTTTCTTCCATTGCGCCGGTGGGATGAGCAAGTCTTCACGGTTTCGGTAATCCCAGCTGTGATCCACCCAAAGACGAGAACTGCGAAAACCATGGCGTACTGCCAACATGGTTGCCGCCTTCAAGGCAGCGAATGCCTTGCTCCGATCCTTGTCGTTGAGCATTTCGTGCCAGACTGGATCGATAATGCTCACGTCAAAGTCCGCTGGAAGCTCCTTGATTCCTTTGGCATCCAGTTCCCGGAGTGCCATCACCTGTTTGAGCGGCCGTTGTGCAGCATCGCCCTTGACCTCCAGATCAGAGAAGACATTCAGCAGGGACGTCACCTTTGTGGTGTCGTCTGTCAGAGACTGGCGGACCAGCGCGGCGTGACCAATTGCTGCAGCTGACTCATCGTTGGGGATGAGCTTCTTGAGGGCTTCGATCTTTTCATCCGACGAGGTTCCCTCCGCATGGAGGATCAATTTCATTTCATCCCGCTGTTGTCGGTACTCCACCGCAGTACGTGCCTGTTTGGTGAGGACCCGCCCAGAGGCATGCCGTACTAAATCATTCACACGGCGTCCGGTCAAATACATCAGGGTGTCGGTGAGATCCAACAAGGTGACTCGCAAGAAGCAGGTGACCTCCAACATCTGGGTGTCATCGCTCAAGCGTCTGGTATCAAAAGGCGGCCGGTTGGCGACTGCTTGGGCATATGCGCGCATACGCGCGGTGGAGATGTGACTTAACGGCCACTTGTCGACCTCCAGCGTCTTGAGATAGGTGATCTTTTCTGAGACTTCCGTCAGCGTGGTGGGGCTATGTTTACCTGGTGGAGTCTTGAGCCATTCCAGTATGGTTCCGCCCGTGCGCCCGCGGCGTGGTGAGAACACTTCGGAAACCATGTTCTTGCGCACCGGAACAGGAATTTCCTTCTTGATTCCTGCCATGGCCAAGGCCTCTGTGGAGGCAAAAGATTCGCGGGCGAGATCGCGCAAAACCCGGTCTGAAGGGAGAAGATAACGGCGATCAAATAGCCATCGCTCAGCAGCCTGAACCAAGTCATCAACAGAAGCCGCCGTTTTTGTAAGTTCGGCCAACGTTATCGCCAATTCAGCCAAAACAGCGTCGTCCACATCGCTGATCCCTGCTTTTTCGCGGGCCCATTTCTGATGGTCGTAGAGGGTAGCGACTCGCTTGTAGATGGTCTTCAATGAGCCTATCGCGGTTTCACCCAAACCAAGGGAGTGACACAAAGACTTGAGGAGGGTGCGCGGGAGATAGGTGGCACGGTCAAGGACTCGACCGGTTGCTCGAAGCACCACAAGCTGGACAGCAGCCCCAAGCCGGCGGTCCGTTCGGAAGCGTTCGCGGATTGCCGCGATGTCTCCAGAACTCAGCTTGAAAGACTGTTCGACATCAAAGTCCGACAGGGACTTTGGAAGCTCCTTGGAGCCAACGAATCGCAAATGAAATCCGGCCAAAGCATCTCCCTGTGGGGTTGCAATTGCCGAACACTATAACTGGCGAGGTGATGGCTAAATCGCGGTCTCAAAATGCAAGGGTTTACCCTTGGTAGAAAGCGCGATAATTTGCACGCAAACCTAGATTACCCCAGCCTTCGTTGGTGCCGCCGCGCTGGGCATTGGTCAGATCGAACATATGGTTGATGCGCTCGGCCGTGTAGGTATCCCAAGCGGCAAACACCAGCAGGTGCGAGCAGTCGGTGATCTGCCCCTGGCCCCAGGCCTTGGGCTTGATCTGCTCGCGGATTTCCTTGTTGGTGACGACAATGATCTCGTAGGGCTGCAGGCCGCTGGAGGTCGGCGCCAGACGCGCGGCTTCGAGGATGCGATCGACCTTTTCCTGTGGCACGGGCCGGGCCGGGTTCATTTTCTTGGTGGCGTAGCGCCATTGGAGTTTTTGCAGCAGATCAGACATGGTTGTTATTCCTGGAAAATTGAAGAATTGCTGCCGTCAGAATGACTTCAGCAATTGGGGGACAGTTGCGGGCAGGGTGCGCGCTTTTCAAGGGGAGTTACTTCCCCCACCCATCCCTCAACCCCACCGCGAGATTAAACACGGGCTTCGCGCTGGCGTGATCAACCCGGTCGGAGACGAAGTAGCCGAGTCGCTCGAACTGAAACTTGTCGTCCGGTTTCGCGGTTGCCAGTGAGGGTTCAACTACGGCTTCTACAACCTTAAGGCTGCTCGGGTTCAGGCATTCGAGGAAGTCCTTGCCGCCGGCGTCGGGTTGGGCGTCGGTGAAGAGGCGGTCGTAGAGCCGCACTTCAGCGGCGAGGGCGTCGGCGACGGCAACCCAGGTGATCACGCCCTTGACTTTGACGGCGTTGGCGCCCGGCGTGCCGCTCTTGGTGTCGGGAACCAGCCGGGCCTGCACTTCTGTGACCTTGCCGTTGGCATCCTTGCTGCAGCCGGTGCATTCGATGACGTGGCCGTATTTAAGGCGCACCTTGTTGCCCGGGAACAAGCGGAAGAAGCCCTTGGGCGGCGTTTCCTCGAAGTCGCCGCGCTCGATCCAGAGTTCCTTGCCGATCTTGAACTCGCGCTGGCCCATCTCGGGTACGTGCGGGTGCAGCGGCGCGGTGCAGGCGTCGAGCGTGCCGGCGCCCATGAGCTCGTCCCAGTTGCCCAGCACGAGCTTGATCGGATCGAGCACGGCCATGGCGCGCGGAGCCGACACGTCGAGCGTTTCGCGCAGGCAGCCTTCGAGCGTGGCATAGTCGATCCAGCTGTCGCTCTTGGTGACGCCGATGCGCTCGGCAAACAGCTGCATCGCCTCGGGCGTGTAGCCGCGCCGGCGCAGACCCACGATAGTAGGCATGCGCGGGTCATCCCAGCCGCTGACGCGGTGGTCGTACACCAGTTGCGCGAGCTTGCGCTTGCTCGTGATCACGTAGGTCAGGTTCAGGCGCGCAAATTCGTATTGGCGCGGCGGCGGGCTGGCCAGCAGGCCGCCTTCGATCAGGTGTTCGAGCAGCCAGTCGTAGAACGGGCGCTGGTCTTCGAATTCAAGCGTGCAGATGCTGTGCGTGATCTGCTCCAGCGCATCCTCGATCGGGTGCGCAAAGGTGTACATCGGGTAGATACACCATTTGTCGCCGGTGTTGTGATGCGTAGCGCGGCGGATGCGGTATATGGCGGGGTCGCGCAGGTTGATGTTGGGGCTGGCCATGTCGATCTTGGCGCGCAGCACCATAGCGCCGTCCTCGTGCGCGCCGGCGCGCATTTCGCGAAAGCGCGCCAGGTTCTGCGCAGGCGTGCGGCTGCGAAACGGGCTGTCGGTGCCGGGCTTGCCGAAGTCGCCGCGGTTGATGCGGATTTCCTCGGCGCTCTGCTCATCGACGTATGCGTGGCCGGCTTCGATCAGGTACTCGGCGGCGCGATACATGAAATCGAAATAATCGCTGGCTTGATACGGCTCCGCGTCGGGCGAGCCGTTCCAGTCGAAACCAAGCCATTTGATGGCGTCAATGATCGAGTTGACGTACTCGACGTCTTCCTTTTCCGGATTGGTGTCGTCAAAGCGCAGGTGGCAGATGCCGGCGTAGTCGCGCGCCAAGCCGAAGTTCAGGCAGATGCTCTTGGCGTGGCCGATGTGCAGGTAGCCGTTGGGCTCGGGTGGAAAACGGGTGCGGATTTTGGCCGGATCGCTCTGACCGGCGGCGTGGTGCGCGGCGTCGCCCGGGCTGCCGCCCCATTTGCGAGCGGCGTACGTGCCTTTTGCCAGGTCCTGCTCGATGATCTGGCGCAGGAAGTTGCTCGGCTTGTGTTCGACGGCGGCGGAATCAGGCGATGTGGATGAACTCATGCGTTTGATTTTAGACGGCGCCTTCGCCTGTCATCGAGGCGTGTGGCGCAAGCGACGCATTCTCACGGCGCATTTTTCACCTTTCGCGCCAGCAGGCGACTCTTTTGTCGCAATCCGGGTGCGTGCCCGGCGCCGATTCCATACCCTTGCGTCCGTTCTCGTTGTTTTGCCTTTCATTTATCCAAGCGAGATGCCACCACGAAGTTTCAGTTCATATCCAAGAGGTCATCTGGTTTCCTCGCCGTGGCCACGGCCTTTGCGCTGATGGGCGACGCCCTTCAGCGTGGCGTCAAGTCTGCGCCGCGGCAACGTCTTGCTGCGCGCGAGCTGGACCAAGGATGCCTGGCAGCCGGCCTTGAGCGTTCTCTACAACCCGATCGATCAGGGCCGGATGTCAACGGCGTCGCTGAGCTGGCAGGGCCATCGGGTGCAACTGCAAGGCAGCCTGCGCGCCTACGCCGGTCCGGTTGACGCGGTGGTGATGTAACTGCCGACGCGGGGCATGGCCTGCGCGGCCTCGACTTGGACCTTCTGAGCAACTGACAAGAGATTTCCGCTCAGTTGTCCCGCTCTTGTCTGCTTAGGGCGGCTCTTGCGGACATCCTGGCCAAGGCACTTGCCGTGAGGTAGCTCGCCAGCATGACGGCCAGCACGACTGCCCCGAACGCCAGTTCCTTGCCTTCGCTCCAGTCCTGGATCAGGGGTGAGATCAGCTTGCCGATGCCCAACCCCGCTATCAGCAGGCTGACGGTGGCGACCGCGGCGCTCATGATGCGCGACGCCAGCAGGGCTATCTGGTCCGCACGTGCGATCAGGCGTGAAATCCACCAGCCGTTCAAGCCATCCGTGACCAGCATGCCCAGAACGAACAGCAATCCCAGCATGACTGAATGCCAGACGCCGCCATACTGCGTCGCCGTGACGGCGAAGAGGGCAGCCTGGCTTACGGTGTCAAACGAAAGCGCGAACAGGGCACCCACCCCACCGACCCCCCACACGCTGCTGACTTGCAGGATTCTTCCGAGAATACGGCTCTTGAATCCGACCAGTGACACTTGACGATCGGGCTCTGCCGTCAGCATCGCATGCAGGTTGGCAATGCCTAGGGACAACAAGAGGATGATGGACGTCCAAGCCCCAAAAGCGCTGAGCCACTGCGGCGGCGTCCAGCGCTGACTCAGTATGCCGACCGAAAGCGCTATGACCATGACCACGACGCCATGCCCGAGAGAAAAAAGCGTTCCGCAGTAGCGCGCAAACCACTGCTGGCGTCGCGCACTGAGGCGCGTCAGGCCATCAATGGTTGCAAGATGGTCCGCATCAAAGCCATGCCGCATTCCGAGCAGGAAGATGATTGCACACAAGGCGCTCCAGTCAGTCGGTAAATCGTGCATGGCGAGGGCATTGATTGCTGATGCCGCATTGTAAAACAGAATGAGGGCGTTGCGCAGGGCAAGCGAGGCATTTCTGCATGGTCTCTTTATGAAAACACTTTCCAATTGCCGGGGGGCCTCGAAATTCGGCTGCGCTTGCCAACCCGGCAGGGAAAACCTGGCCGGTCAGCGAATGTCGGCGGCGTTCAGCGCGTCGCTCATCTCGCGGTCGGAGTACAGGATGTGCGACACGACCCAGTAGCGTAGTCATCGTTGCGACGAAACGCACCAAGCTGTGCGCCAAGTGATGCTAGCGGGCGCGACTTTCCGAGCGGCCCAGTGTCCAGGCCAGTCCCAGGCCGATCCAGACACCGCCAGAGCGCACGTGCAATGGGCTGTCCTGGTTGGCAGTGCCAGCGTAGGATTCCAGCCGCAGCAGGCCGAAGACGCGCGCATCCGGGCTGAGCTCCTTCGTGGTGTTGAAGGTCAGCCGCGTTGCGATCAGTCCGGCCTGTGCCGCGTAGGCGGGTCGTCCTGCTGTGGCGAACTGCGGCGCGACCTCGTAGAAATAGCGGTTCAGTTTCCGGTCGCCAATGACCACGCTGGCGCCGCTGCCCAGGCTCCAGCCGGCGCCGATATCGCGGGCTTCATAGCGCAATTCGGGCTCGAATACGGCGCCTTGTTGGCGCACACCGCTGTGGACCTCCAGCACGGCACGCAGCGGCAGGTCCAGGCCTAGCCGTTGACCCGGTGCCGGTCGCGCCAGCGTAAGTTTGAGGCGGGGTCCGAATTCGATCAGGGTACCAATGTCCGGCATGCCCTGGCGCGTGGACGTGTCCTGCGAGTTGGATGGCAGCGAGGCGTCGAAGCCGAGATCAAACTCGACATCGTCGGTATGCACGAGCCGGGCGCCAAGGTTGTTGCGTTCCATGCGCAACACCTCGCCGCGATAGACCAGGTAGGGCAGGACCAGGGTGCGCGCGCTGCGGTCGGGGGAGCCGGGATAGGAAGGAGCGGAAGCGGTGCCGCCAAACACGCCCACTTCCCACAAGGGAAGGTTCGCCTCCTGCGCCCGAGCCGTCAGCGCGATCGCCAGCAAAGTGGCGCCCAGAACCAGAACTCTTTTCATGATTTGATTTTCCCTGTGTCGATGGATGGCCCGCCATGCTGCGGTCTTGCCTCTGAATTGAACCACGCAATTTGGCGTGATCCGCTCTCCCAATCAAACCTCGGCGACAATCGGCGCTCTAAATTGATCCGGGAGCAAGTTTTGGATATTGCGTTGTTGAGTAAGGCCGCCGTCATGGGCGTGGTTGAAGGTTTGACGGAATTTCTGCCGATATCGTCGACCGGGCATTTAATTCTGGCCGGCTCGCTGCTCGGTTTTGACGACGACAAGGCGAAGGTCTTCGACATCGCCATCCAGACCGGCGCCATCTTTGCCGTGATCCTGGTTTACTGGCAGAAGATCCGCGATACCGTGCTGGCGCTGCCTTCGCAGCGCCAGGCGCAACGTTTTGCGCTTAATCTGCTGATCGCCTTCCTGCCCGCCGTGATCCTGGGCCTGCTGTTCGGCAAGGCGATCAAGGCGCATCTGTTCACGCCGGTGGTGGTGGCCAGCACCTTTATCCTGGGCGGCTTCATCATCCTGTGGGCCGAGCGGCGCCAGGCCAACAATCCGACGCTGGCGCGCATTCAGGCAGTCGAGGAGATGACGCCACTTGACGCGCTCAAAGTGGGCCTCGCGCAGTGCCTGGCAATGATCCCGGGCACTAGCCGCAGCGGCGCCACCATCATCGGCGGTATGCTGCTGGGCCTGTCGCGCAAGGCGGCCACCGAGTTCTCGTTCTACCTCGCCATTCCGACGCTGATCGGCGCCGGTGTCTACAGCCTGTACAAGGAGCGCGCCTTGCTTGCGCTCTCCGACGTGCCGCTCTTCGCGGTCGGTCTGGTGGTGTCATTCTTCAGCGCGTGGCTGTGCATCCGCTGGCTGCTGCGCTACATCGCCACGCACAGCTTCGCCGGCTTTGCCTACTATCGGATCTTCTTTGGTGCCGTGGTGCTGGCGACCGCCTGGAGCGGTCTGGTCGTCTGGGCTGATTGAGGGGACTTGGCCTAACCCGGGCCGGGCATGCTGCGCAGCGCGGCCTCGATGGCGGCGGCGGTGGCGATCGGTTTTTCCATCGGGAACAGGTGGCTGCCATCGAGCAGCATGACACGTCCGTGCGTGATGCGCTGCGTCATGTCCATACCGACCTGCTTCATCTCCGCCGAATGCGTGCCGCCGATGAATGAAACAGGGCACTTGACCGGGTGACGGTGCAGCAGGCGGTCCAGGTTGTCGGGCAGGGTGTTGTAGATCGCGGTCTCCACGGCGCGGTCAAAGCTCAGAACGCGCTTCTTCTCGTCGCCGCGGCCTTCGTCGTGCGTGCCATGCGCGATGTAGTCGCGCAGCACCAGCGGGTCCCACTTGGCAAAGGCCTTCTTGGGCCGGAAGTGCGCCAGCGCCTCCTCGGCGTTGGCCCAGTGCGTGCGCCGGCGCTGGCTGGTGGCGCCAGGCGAGAACGAACCCACCATCTGCGCGCTTTTCATGACGCCGAGCGTGGTGGCGCGCCAGCCGCCAAGGATCGGCGAGTCCACCAGCAGCACGCCTCGCGCCAGCTCAGGCGCGAGCGCCGCCGCCATCAGGCTGACAAAGCCGCCAAAGGAATGGCCGACCAGAAACGTCGGTTCACCGATGCGCTCGACTTCGGCGCGCGTGAAATCCACCAGTTGCTGCGCCAGATGCGGCCAGTTGTTGGTAACCGGGTAGCGGCTGTCATGGCCGAACTTCTCGATCGCGCTGACCGCAAAACCGCGTGCCTTGAGGCTCTTGAACATGACGCCATAGGTGCTGGCGGGGAAACTGTTGGCGTGCGAGAAAACAATCATCGTGGGAGGCACGCTCAAATCAATTTGTCCTGCGGCGTGCTGATCTTCTTCAAGGGCCGGTTGCGGCCGGACTGCGTGAGCAGAGGCACGTCGGTTTGTTCGCCGTTCCACATCGGGTCTTCGATGGCGTCGAACACTTCGCGCAGCTTCTGCCCCCAACTGCTGTGCAGCATGCGGAAGTACGGGTTGTCGTCGTCGATGCAGACCACCTTGTCGGTCTGGAAGGTATCGGCTTCGTAGATCACCATGTCGAGCGGCAGACCGACCGACAGGTTGGACTTGAGAGTGGAGTCCATTGACACCAGCGCGCACTTGGCGGCCTCGTCCAGCGGCGTCAAGGGCGTGATGACGCGGTCCAGCACCGGCTTGCCGTATTTTGATTCACCGACCTGAAAGTAGGGTGTCTCGGGCGTGGCTTCGATGAAGTTGCCGGCCGAGTAGACCTGGAACAGGCGCATGGCCTCGCCCTTGATCTGTCCGCCAAAGATCAGCGACACATTGAATTCCACGCCGGCAAGCTTGAGCGAGGCGGCATCGCGCTCATAGACATGGCGGATGGCAGCGCCGAGCACGCGCGCGGCATCGAACATGCTCTTGGCGTTCCAGATCGTGATCGGGTCACTGTCCTCGTGCTCCTTGATCTGCTCGATCTGCAGGATCTCGCGCACCGATTGCGAGACGCTCAAGTTGCCCGCCGAAAGCAGCACCATGAAGCGGTCACCTGGCTTCTCGTAGACGATCATCTTGCGGAAGGTGCTGATCTGGTCAAGACCGGCATTGGTGCGGGAATCGGACAGGAACACCAGCCCGGCATTGAGTTTGATAGCGACGCAGTAGGTCATTTTCTGGAAAATAGGGGTAAACCCCTTAAGTGTACCGGGGGCGTGGACACCCGCGCGGTGCAGTGCCCTTTTCAGTACTTGACTGATTGAGGGCTTTCACGCCATGGCAGCGGCGGGGTAAAAGCAGCATAAAGCCGCCCTAAGAAATTCGGGAGTTCCCCCGGCTCTGCCGGGGTGGCAGTAGAGGTTTGACTTTTCGAGGGGTGTCCATCGTAGTAACTTTCAAGCGTGAGCCGCCAAGCACACGAACGAAAGAAACACGATGGACGAATATGCAAGTTTGAATCACACGGTATGGGAGTGCAAGTACCACGTGGTGTTTATTCCAAAATGTAGGCGCAAGACCCTGTACGGGGAACTGCGAAGTTATCTGGGGGATGTCTTCCACCGACTGGCCCAGCAACGGGAGAGCCGGATACTGGAAGGGCACTTGATGCCTGACCATGTACACATGCTGGTGCAGATACCGCCGAAGTACGCGGTGTCCCAGGTAGTGGGGTACATCAAAGGCAAGAGCGCGATTCACCTTGCAAGGGTGTACGCGGAGCGAAAGCGCAACTTTGTAGGTCAGCACTTTTGGGCCAGAGGGTACTTTGTATCCACCGTAGGCCGAGATGAAACGGTGATACGCGAGTACATCAGGAACCAAGAGAAAGAGGATGAACGACTGGAGCAGCTTGGACTATGGAAATGAGCGGCCACCGCAAGGTGGCCACAATCCGTTGGGGCCGCGTTAGCGACCCCATTTAGCCGCTTTGAGCGGCTCACAATTTAAAGCCCCCGGCTCTGCCGGGGGATACTTACTAGCAGCGAGAATGACGGTCCAGATCATCACCATCCCAATGCTATGAAAATCGAGAAAAACACCGCCGTCACCTTGCGTTACACCATCAGCGACAAACTGGGCAAGATTCTGGAGCAAAGCGACGAGCCGACGGCCTATCTGCATGGCGGCTATGGCAATACTTTTGCCAAGATCGAGGAAGCGTTGGAAGGGCAGGAGGCCGGTTACCGCGTTACGCTGGAACTGCAGCCGCAAGATGCCTACGGGCTGCGCGATGAGAGTCTGGTGCAGACCATTCCCAAGACCGAGTTCCCTCCGGGCGTCAAGGTCGGGGGGCAATTGCGCGGTCAGGGCGAGGACGGGCAGCCTCACGTCTTTACCGTGTTGAAGGTCAAGGGCGACAAGGTCATTCTGGACGGCAACCATCCGTTTGCCGGCAAGACCCTGCGCTTCCAGATCACGGTGACCGAGGTCCGCCCCGCCACCGAAGAAGAAGTGACGCACGGCCATGTGCATGGCGCGCATGGCCACCACCACTAAGCGCCCAGGCGCGCGACAGAAACGCAAGCCGCGCACGATGTCGCGGTAGCACGCCTGTCACGGCGACCGGTTCACTGATTCTTGAAGTTGGCCTTGCGCTTGTTGACGAAAGCGTCCATGCCTTCCTTCTGGTCAGAGGTGGCAAACAGCGAGTGAAACAGGCGGCGCTCGAAAAGAACACCTTCGTTGAGCGAGCTCTCGAAGGCCCGGTTGACCGATTCCTTCGCTGCCATAGTGGCGATTTGCGAGTAGTCGCAGATCATCAGTGCCGCGCCCAGAGCCTCTTCCATCAGTTTTTCCAGCGGCACGACGCGGCTGACGAGTCCGGCGCGTTCGGCTTCCGTGACATCCATCAGGCGACCGGTCAGCGCCAGATCCATCGCCTTGGCCTTGCCAACGGCACGCGGCAGGCGCTGCGTGCCGCCGGCGCCGGGAATGATGCCGAGTTTGATTTCGGGTTGACCAAAACGAGCGTTGTCGGCGGCGATGATGAAGTCGCACATCATCGCGAGCTCACAACCACCGCCCAGCGCAAAGCCGCTGACCGCCGCGATCACCGGCTTGCGTACGCTGCGAATCTGTTCCCAGTTGCGCGTGATGAAGTCGCCCTTGTAGACGTCGGCGAAGTTGTAGGTTGCCATGGCGCCAATATCGGCGCCGGCGGCAAAGGCCTTTTCGCTGCCCGTGATGATCATGCAGCCAATGGCGGGGTCGGCATCAAAGCCTTTAAGGGCGGTGCCGAGTTCGGTCATCAACTGGTCGTTTAGCGCATTGAGTTGCTTGGGCCGGTTCAGGGTGATGACGCCGACTTTGCCGGCTTCGGTGCGGATGGTGATGGTGTCAAAAGTCATGGAATCCTCCGGTGTGTGTGATCGGTTGCTTGCATTTGTGTCTCCTCCTGTCTCGCCTCAGGGCTTGCCGGCTTCATCGAGCCATTGCCCCGCGAGCTGCTTGTCATGGACTGTCAACTGCCAGGTGCTGACCGTCTTTGGCAGCGTCAGGCTCAGTTGGTGAAGGTGTTTGTCGCGCGCCACCAGGGCGCCTATTTTCGTGGCGGTGCCGGCGTAAAGCGGCAGATCGTCCAGTGTTGTGAGCCGCCAGCGCGTCGCTGTTCTGGCGGGGCCAACTTCAACGCCGAGCCACTCATCCCCGGGCGCAAAGCCGGCGCTTTCCGCCGCACCGCCGCGCAGCACGGTCTTGATCTGCACCCCGGGCCCATCGCCCAGGCGCAGACCGAGGCGCTGCGCGATCGGCGCCGGCGCTTCGTGCACGTGGATGCCCTGGCGTTCCAGCAGTTTCTTCAGCGGCAGTGCTTTGAAGCCGTGCACCCAGCTTGCGATCTCGCTGGCAAAGGAGCGTCCCGATAAGTCGGCCAGTGCGGTGCACAGATCATCCTCGGTCATGGGCCCGCCCCGGCAGCGTTGCCACAACGCGCGCATCACGGCATCGAGCGTGCTCTGTCCGTGCTGGCGCAGGCTCAGGTCCAGACACAAGGCCACCAGTGCCCCCTTGGTGTAGTAGCTCACCGTGGCGTTGGGTGTGTTCTCGTCCTGCCGGTAGTACTTGATCCAGGCGTCGAAGCTGGCCTGTGCCACGCTTTGCACCTCACGCCCCGGCGTCTGCAGTACCTGGTTGATGGTCTTGCCCAGCAGCTTCAGGTACGTGGCGTCGTCGATCAGCTTGGCGCGGCGCAGCAGCAGATCGTCGTAGTAGCTCGTGAAGCCCTCGAAGAACCAGAGCAGTTGCGTGTAGTTTTCCCGCGAGTAGTCGTAGCGGGCGAACTCCGCCGGACGCAGGCGCTTGACGTTCCAGGTATGAAAATACTCGTGACTGATCAGACCCAGCAAGGTAATGTAACCCTCGCTTTTGTGAGCCGCTGCGGCGCCCGACTCAAGCGCCGGGTTGGCCAGACGCGGCAGGTCCTTACGCTTGCAGATCAGCGCGGTCGAGTTGCGGTGCTCCAGCCCACCGTAACCGTCGTCGACGGCGTTGAGCATGAACACGTAGTCCTGGTGAGGTGGCTTGCTGCGCGTGCGCTTACCGTTCCGATCGCCATGCCAGAAGCCGATTTCGGCTTCGCAAATTTTCTGTGTATCGGCCAGCAACCGGGTGCCATCGAAACCGGGCGGCGCGCCGGAGACGACAAAACGGTGCCGGATGCCACCCGCCACAACCGAGCCAT
>TBL_comb48_EPIDRAFT_1002538_pt1 | contig 12662 bp, 10 predicted proteins | sample TroBogEpilimnion_37_FD_10681 | JGI IMG/M metagenome (IMG submission 10681)
GTAAATTGGCTGGCATGCCGGCGGCTGCGAGCAGTCGCGACACATCACCGTAGTGTGCGTTGGGGAAGAGCCAAGCCGTGCCGTTTTCCTCAAATTTGCGTACCGGCAGCAGTTCCTCCGGGGCCGCAATGGTGAAGGGCGTGGCGTACAACTCACCCCAAGGACCAGGGCGCAAAGGTTCGCCGAGCGCAGCCGCGATGGTTTTGGCCTCTCCATCCTTGGCATCATACCATCTCATCATCACGGCACCGATGAGAACCCCCGCAACCATGAGGCCCGCACGTTTTAAGATTTTGTGAGAAAGTATGGATGTTTGGCCTGACTTTTCTTCCATTCTCTGCATTTGGTTGGTTGGGATGGGGGGTGCCCAGCATGACACAAAGATAGGTGCTTTAAACCTTAATCGTCTTCATTTTTGGCACTCGGAGTAATAATACCCCACCGACAGCCGCCTTAATCCCTTATCGAGGCGATAGTGACTCATTTGTCATGGTGAGATGCCCCCACTAATGGCGTGTGCAGCGAACTTGGCCGTAATATTCAGAGCTTCGGCGGCGGTGGTTTGATCGGGGCCATCTGACCGCTGACGATGCCGTGTGCCTTGGTCGGGCGCTTGTAGATTTTGGTATCACAGGCGATGAAGAGTTCGCTCAGATTCTTGCCGCCAAAGCAGACGTCGTGAGGCTGATGAGGGGTGGGGATGATGAAGTTCACACGACCAGCTTGATCGAGCACTTGGATGCCGAGCGAGGTGGCGACGTAGAGCCAGCCGTTGGAGTCCACGCACATGGCATTGACTGCCACAGGAAACATCAGACCGTACGGATTCTCAGTGAGATAAAAGTGCTGTGCATGCTCAAACAACGGTGGCTCAGAGCGCAGATGAAGGCAATCAATTCGCCCATCATATCCCGTGACGTAAAGCAGGCTTTGATCAGGTGACAGGCAAATCAATCCGCCCGACGAGCCCAATACAAAAGAGTGAAGTTCCGAGCCATGACGGTAATAATAGCTTCCGTCCCTGCCGACCCTGCCAATCAAAGCATCATTGCCTCCCGCAAAAAACAATCTGCCTGCGCTGTCGCAGCAGATGGCACCATGCCGGGTGTAGGGTGGATCGTATTTGTTACCCTTGTCTCCAAATTCAATTTCGGTTTCCACCTTTCCACTGCGTGAGACGTCCACAATCCGGGCAGCCTTGCTGGGATGTCTCGCATTGAAGAAGAGTCGCAAATGGTCCTCCGAGCCTGCTGTGAAGCCTGCGAGGTCACCTGCCACAAGGACTTTGATTTCATCTTTTGCCCCTGAGACGTCCAGCCGAGAGAAAAGCTCCACATCCTTTTCAGTGGAGCGTCTGCGGACATACACTGTGCCATCCGCAAAGGCGGCCATTTGATCTGTTAGCGTTGGGTCTTCGGACTCTGTCTTTTTGGGGTCGTGCAAGACACCTTCCCACTGCCCATCCCCGACCACCTCATAGCCCTTCCACTTCGATTCGCCCTTTGGGTTCGCTTTGATCTCAATATTTGTCTACCAGTCGCGCCAGAGCCAGCGGAGCACGTCGGGGAAGATTTAGGTGGCGTGTTTGCCGTTGTGGCCGCCTTCTCCCCAGGCGTGGTTCACGTCGTAGCCAGCCCAGGTCAGGCTGCGTTCCATCATCTGGTTGGCCATCCACCAGTCGCCGCAGTAGAGGTTGTTGTCACCTGTGCCGGACTGGAGAAAGACGCGGAGTGGCTTGGGCTCGAACTTGCGCACGAGGACGGGGAGCTGATCGGCCCCATGGATGCCGACGTAGGTGCCCACTCCGGTGAAGACGCGGCGGAAGCGATCAGGGCGGTGCCAGGCGACCATGAAGGCGCAGATGCCGCCGCTGCTGTTGCTGGAGATGGCGGCCAGATTTGGATCGGCGCTCAATTTGATGCCATGCTTCTCCATGATGGTGGGCAGGAACTCGTCGAGGAGGAACTTCGAGTAGGTGGGCGTGACGCTGTCGTATTCGTAGCTGCGATTGAAACGCGGCAGCGCCTTGTCATTCGCGGCGGGGACGACGCCAGGCTTGATGAAAATGCCGACCAGCGATGGAATGTCTTTTTTGGCGATGAGATTGTCAAAGACGACGGGTGCCTGGTAAATGACACCGTCCTGAAAAACCATGAAGGGAGCGGGCTTGGTCTTGTCGAAACCGGGAGGCAGGTAGATCTGGTATTCGCGCACGGTGCCTGGAAAAACGCTCCGCTCCTGCGCGATGTGGGTGTCTTTAAGCAGTGTGCCCTTCGGGACGTTGGGCTGCGCCTTGGAGTCTTCGGAGAGGGGAAACTCCGGTTCGGCGGTGAATGCCAGGCGGGAAAGAAGTAGAAGTGCGAGGATCAAGCGCATCCGGCCATGCTGACAGAGGCAGCAGGAGACCGCCAGCCAGATTTTGATGGGATGGAATGAATAAAACGCCTATGCCGAGCCTCTGAGTTCGGGCTTGTTTCACCGTGGGCTCTGGATAACATGAGGCTGCTTATTTCACCCCCTTCTCATCTCCATTTGAAATCCGGTTTCGTTCTCGCATGCGTACTCGTTGGCGCGGGGCTTGCCCTGTCGGCCCCGAAGGCAGAGAAGCGCACGGATGATCCGGGGGCGAGTCCTGACATCGCACTCCTACGCCTGGGCTATGAACGCGAGTTGATCGAAGCTAGCCTCGCGCCGGTGAAAGAGCAGATCACCACGCTGGGCACCTTGGAAAAGCAGTTCGCCGCTGAGCGTGATTATGACGCCGCCATCACGGCACGGGATGAACGCAAGCGTTTGCAAGACGAACTGGCCCGGCTCGATAAAGAACTGCTGCTGCTGCAAACCCGCGAGCAGACGCTCAGAACCTCGCTGCTGCCGGACCGCATCAAGCTCCCCTTAGACGCCGCCACCCTGAGCGGCCTGCGACTCGAAGGCGGGGCCATCACCGGATGGTCCAAGGTCGGGGCTGCTGCCGCATGGAAGCTACCCGCGCTGCCACCCGGGGGGTATGAAGTGATGCTGCGTTACCGCTGTGGCGCTGCGGAGGGTGGCAAGCTACTGATCAAAGAAGCGCGTTTCACCCTGACCACAACCATCGAAACCACGCTCAAAGGCCCGGAGGAGCGCAGTGCGGGCACGCTTAAGATCAGCGATGGCAACAGCACGTTGGCCCTCTCTGCACAAGCGCTGGTCACTGACAATCTCATGCAACTGCTGGCCGTGGAATTGGTGCCAGCCGCCCGATGAAACGCCACCTACCAGTCCTGATCTGTTTGCTGCAGGCCTGCACGGCGCTGCTGGCACAAACACCTGCACAGGAGCCGGCCTCTCTCACCACCGCACGCTCGGCATTTCTGCGCCAGGTGATGGCAGAGTCCCAATTGCTCACCCAGCAGTATGAGCGTGCGCTGGCCAAGGTGGAGCTAGAGGTCGCCGCCGCTGGTGACTATGAAGAAGCGCGCGCCATTCGTCAGCGGCGCGAGCAATTGCAGGCGCTGTATGCAGGCACCGTGTCCAGCCTCGCCACGCCCCTGCCCCTGACCCAGGCAAGCATGATGGGATCTGCCCAGGCTTCCGGTGAAACGCTCGGCAGTTGGCGTTCCAACGGCAGCGGTGCGGAATGGCAGGGCTTCCGCCTCATGCCTGGCAGCTACCATCTCGAATTTGAAGCAAACATGAGCGACGCACCTGTCGCGGGCAGCGTCTATGCGTCTTCCAAGCTCCAGCCGCAGCAGAAAGCCCTGTTTGAATTTGATGAAGTCACCCTGCTGGGCATCGACGAAGACAACCACCGCAGCTTTGAAATCACGCATAGTCCGGATGAAATCACCTTCACCACCGTGCGGGTGGGGCCGCTGAAATTCAACCGCAGTCCTGCCACCCTGCGCTTCGCTGCCCCAGACGGCTATCCAGCCAATATCATCCGCATTCGCAATTTGCGTCTGGTGCCTGTCACGGACGCTGCCGCCTCTAGTGCCACGACGCTCCCGCCGACCAGTTCAACCACCGCGATGCAGCAGGCCAGTGCGGCTTCGAAAACCGCCATAGATGCCGCCAGGAATGGGGTCGCAACCAAGTATCTCGACGATTTGAATGATCTGGCGGTGACCAAGCCCACCCTGAAAGAACAGATCGTTGCCGAAACACGCCGAATCGAGCGGCAGGGAAAACAAAACACTGGCCAGGCAGGCATGCGCACCGCCACCACCAGCGGCGGTTTAAGCGGCTTCGAAGATATTATGGATGCACGCCTCGCTGATGAGGAGCCGCTGTCCGGCGAACGTTTCAAGGTGGTTTATGAAGGTCGTACACTGCTGGTACGTTTGTTGTGGATTGATTGCGCACCGGTGGAGGAGGCCGATGAAACCGGGGTGAAACGCTTCGCCAAGCATTTCAACATTGAGGCTGAAGATGTGATAGCGGTGGGTCGTACGGCACGCGAATTCACAGCTAGCTATCTGCGTGACAAGCCCCTCCGACTGCTCATCCGCCCGGATCGCGACAAGGACGGCACCCTGGCCGCGCTGCTGTTTCTACCCAATGTGGGTCTGTATCAAAATGTGCTCGTCAATCATGGGCTGGCTGCCGTGGTGCCGCCTGCACGTGAGAAACAGCACAACGCCATGGAGCGGGCGTTCCTCGCCACGCTGAGTGCGATCGAAAATGCCGCCAAAAACCGCCGTCCATCACCGGGAGCCTGGGCGCTTTCGGCTGAGGCAAACCGAGGGAGACAACCATGAAGCGAACACTCTTGACCGCCGCATGGCTGGTGGGTCTGGCTGCTGGTGCTGCGGCCCAACAGCCAACAACACCAGTATCGCCGCCTCCGACGACGGTTGCGCGCCTCCAGCAGATGGAAAGCATCTACCAAAAAGGCCTGAGCGCGCGGCACATCCCTTTGCTGGGCAAGTATCTCATTGAACTGCAACGTCAGGCGGCCACCGCAACTGACAAGTCCGCCTACACCGCTGAAATCGCCCGCATTCAGCAGATTATCAGCGCTGGTGGAGTTCTGGATCTGATCACCACCCAGCAGGCTCAGAGCGGCAGTATGCCCATGCCTTCGCCAATGCCAGTCCCTGTACCGGTCGAGCAAAAACAGGCTCTCATCGCTCTCGCCCCCGCACTGGCACAAGAGGTGGTCCCTAAACCGCCGACTGATTCGCAAACCGCTACCATCGGCGAAATCGCGTGGCGCATCGAATTCATCGCCGCAGGCAATTATGACATCCTGCTGCATTATGCCTGCGGGGAGTTGGAAGAGCCATTGAAGATCGTGGTCAAATGCAACGGCCAGATCCTCGAAAAAGAGCTGGATGTGGAGCATGCAACGAAAGATGCACAGACTTTCCGCATCCTGCGTCTCGGCAGCCTTGCCTTGACCAGTGACCTGCGTGGCGAGACACTGCGCCTCGTCGCCGGTGACAAAGCCAGTCCAAAACTCATCGTCAAAAGCCTGCTCATCACCCGGCCGCGACCTCCCGCACTTAATCCCTAACGCCATGCGTTTTGTCTTTCCGATCATTCTTGTAGTCCTCGCTCTAGGCACCTTGCCTTCATGCAAGCGCATCGAGGCCAAACTGCGCCGCTTGGCCGAGCAGAGCGGTGTCACTCCCAAGCCCCCCCCACCGCCCAAGCCCGAGGAACCCGCGCTGACTCCAGAAGAATTGGCTATCGAAAAGAAACTGCAAGAGACCGCCCTGCTAGAGGCTGCCACACCGCCCCCCGAGGTGCCAGCGGCTCCCGCCTTCGAACTTAACAAATCCTCCGTCGTAGCGATCCTGGGCTACCATGATTTTCGTGATCGCGGCGGCAGCCCCATGCTGATCGCCGCGCCAAAGTTTCGAGAGCAGATGCAGGCCATCAAGGACTCCAAGATTCCTGTCATTTCATTGAGCGAAATGATGGCTTGGAAACGGGGCGAAAAGAACATTCCTGAAGAAGCCATTGTGATCACCATGGATGACGGCTGGGAGGGCGTGTACACCTATGCCTATCCGGTGCTGCGCGAGTTTGGCTTCCCCTTCACCATCTACCTCTACAAGAAGTATGTCGGTGGTGCTGGTCGTTCAATGAGCTGGGAGCAGATCAAGGAGATGATGCAGCACGGCTGCGAAGTCGGCAGCCACAGTGTCTCCCATGAGAGCCTTAAAAAGCGCCCCAAAAACGCGAAGACCGACGCAGACGTGCATCAGTGGGTCGTGAGCGAACTCAAGGACTCACGCGATTTCCTGGAGCAAAACCTGCACGTCAAGTGCCCCTCCTTTGCCTACCCTTACGGCAACTTCGACGACGCTATCATGGAGACCGGGCTACAGATTGGTTACGAGTCTCTCGTCACCGTCAATGGCCAGAAAGTCGCCTGGGACACGCCCAACGGCAAGCTGGGCCGTTACATCATTCATGGAGACAACGACATCAATTTCAAGCTCGCCACCAGCTTCCGGGGGCGGGGTGATGTCGGCTCCAATAAATTCCTCGTCGCGGACGCCAAGAACGACAAAGGGGAGCAGTTGATCCAGCTCAAGCCCAAGCCGGATGCCGTCATCACCGAGCGCCGTCCGCTCATCGAAGCCGATTTGAAAAAACTCGGCACCATTTTGCCCGAGAGCATCAAACTTCGCATCGCGGGTCTCGGCACCGTGCCAGTGGATTATGACCCGGCGACCATGGTCGTGCGCTTTCAGTTCCCCTACAAACTGCGCCGTGAGGATTGCGCACTGAGCCTCAGCTTTCAGCGAGAGGCCTCCCAGCCTGCCGAAGTCGTGAGCTGGCGCTTCAAGATTGACCTCGCGGCAGCCTATCTTCCCACGCCTTAGCCTTCCCTTTTTCTGCCTCTGATTCGACCTGCCTTCGCAGTTGCCATGCGGGGGCTGCTGCCGACTATCCAACGCCCCTTACTTTCTCCCGATGTTCTCCGCCCTCTCTGAAAAACTCGAAAGCGCCTTCAAAAAGCTGCGCGGCCAGGCCCGCATCAGCGAATCCAACGTCAGCGATGCCATGCAGGAAATCCGCATGGCCCTCTTGGAGGCGGATGTTGACTTCAAAGTCGCCAAAGAACTCGTCGATAACGTCAGCAAGCAATCGATCGGCGCGGAAGTGCTGCTCAAGGTTTCGCCCGGGCAGCAGATCGTCAAAATTTTCCACGATGAGCTGGTCAAACTGCTGGGCAGCGATGCCAGCGCGCTGAACCTCGACCCACCGCAGCGCATTCTGATGACCGGCCTCAATGGTGCCGGTAAAACGACGACCTCCGCCAAGCTCGCGAACTGGCTCAAGAAGCAGGGCCGCCGCCCGCTGCTCCTCGCGCTCGATTTGTACCGCCCTGCCGCCATCAAGCAATTGCAAGTGCTCGGCCAGCAGCTCAACGTGCCGGTGTTTGCGCCAGCCGAAGGCGAAACCGATCCGGTGAAGGCCGCCAAGGCCGCGATGGTCTGGCTCAAGGAACAGGGCAGCGGCATCGCCATCTTCGACACCGCCGGCCGGCAGGACCTTGATGAAGACCTGCTCGCGGAACTCAAGCGCGTGCGTGCCGTGGTGGAGCCCAATGAAGTCCTGCTGGTGGCAGATGCCGCCACCGGTCAGCAAGCCGTGAGCGTGGCGCAGAAATTCAATGCTGCGGTTGGCATCACGGGTTTGATCATGACCAAGCTCGACGGCGACGCCCGTGGTGGTGCACTGCTCTCGATGCGCCAAGTCACCGGCTGCGCGGTCAAATTCCTCGGTGTGGGCGAAAAGGTCGAACAGCTCGAAATTTTCCATCCCGACCGAATGGCACAGCGCATCCTCGGCATGGGCGATGTGGTGGGCCTAGTGGAGAAGGCCGCTGAAGAAATCGACGAACAGGAGGCCATGAAGCTGGCCGCCCGCATGCAGTCGAACAAATTCGATTTCACCGACATGCTAGCACAGTTGCGCATGATGAAGAAGCTCGGCCCCATCGGCGGTATCCTCGGCATGCTCCCCGGGATGGGCAAGATGAAGGACATGATCGGTGCGGACGGCGACAAACGCATGAAACACGTCGAAGCGCTCATCCTTTCCATGACGCCCAAGGAACGGCAGCGCCCTGAAATCATCAATGGGCAGCGCCGCAAGCGCATCTGCAACGGAGCCGGACGCCCGGTGATGGAAATGAACCAGCTTCTCAAGCAGTTCGAGATGATGAAAAAGCTCATGAGCAACAAAGGCATGATGGCCCAGATGATGGGCAGCATGATGGGAGGCGGCGGCGGTGGTGGCATGGGAGGACTTGGCGGACTCGGAGGTCTCGGCGGCATGCTCGGAGGTGGCGGTGGTGGGAAAATGCCCAAGCTTCCGCCCGGCATGAAGTTCCCCGGCAAATTCTAACCTTCCTTTTTTTCACTTCTGATCATGAGTTCCCCTTTCCGCATCGGAGTCGCCGGAGTCGGCGCCATTGGCAAGAATCACGCCCGCATCATGGCGGAGATCGCCGCGAAGAGCGCAGGCGCGATCACCTTCGCCGCCGTGTATGATGCCGACACTGCGCGTGCGGCAGAATTTGCCGCACAATTTGGCACACATGCCGCCAGTGATCTGGCCGACTTTGCCCAACGGGTGGATGCCGCCACGGTAGCTGTGCCGACGATCTTCCACCGCAAAGTGGCCGAACCGCTGATGCAGGCAGGCATTCATGTGATGGTGGAAAAACCCATCAGCGAATCCTACGCGGAAGCGCAGGCGCTCATCGAACTCGCGAAGTCCAAGAGCGTCATTCTCCAGGTCGGCCACATCGAGCGTTTCAATCCGGTGCTGCTACAGCTTGAAGAACGCATGGACAATCCACGGTTCATCGAAGCGCATCGTCTTTCCCCCTTCCCGAATCGCAGCATCGACATTGGAGTCGTGCTGGATCTGATGATCCACGATATCGAGATCGTGCTGCATCTGGTGAAATCAGAGCTGATTCAGGTCGATGCCGTGGGCATTCCCGTTTTGACCAAACGCGAGGACATCGCCAATGCGCGCCTCAAGTTCGCCAACGGCTGCATCGCCAACATCACCGCCAGCCGCATCAGCCCCGAGAAGATGCGCAAAATCCGTGTCTTTCAGAGCGAGAGCTATCTCAGCCTCGACTACCAGGAGCAAAGCGGCTGGATCTATCGCAAAGACGGGATGCAGATCGTACGGGAAGCCGTGGAGGTGGAGAAAGACGAGCCGCTGAAACTCGAGATCGCCGCCTTCGTCGAATGCGCACGCCATGGCCGCCGCCCGGTCGTCACTGGGCAGGAAGGCGCTGAAGCGGTTCGCATCGCCTTGGAAATCACCGATCAAATCGAGAAAAACGCAGCACTGGGCACCTCATGAACCGCATCTTCATCATCGCAGGCGAAGTCAGCGGCGACACCCATGCCGCAGGGCTCCTGCGTGAATTGAAGGCGCTGGAACCCGACATGAAGGTCATTGGCCTGGGCGGTCCGAAGATGCGCGAAGTGGTCGGTGAAGGCGTGGAAGACTGGGTCGAAACTGCAGGCGTTGTCGGGCTATGGGAAGTGGTGAAAATGTACCGCTACTTCAAAGAGAAGATGGATGCCGTGCTGGATTCCATTCTCGATCAAAAGCCCGAAGCGGTGATCCTGGTGGATTATCCCGGCTTTAACCTGCGGCTGGCCAAGAACCTGCGCACCGCCGGGTACAAGGGGCGCATTCTCTACTACATCAGCCCCCAGGTCTGGGCCTGGAAAAAGGGGCGTGTAAAGACCATGGCGAAGGTGCTCGATCTCATGATCTGCATTTTCCCCTTCGAGAAAGAGTTTTATGAGAAGAGTGGCCTGCGCACTGAATTCAGCGGGCATCCCATGGTGGACCGTGTGGTGACGCTGAAACGCGAATGGAAGCGCGAGCCTGGTCTCGTCGGCTGGTTCCCCGGCAGCCGACTCAATGAGGTACGCCGTTTGTTTCCCATCATGATGGATGCGGCCAAGATCATCAAGGAAGCCGTGCCCAACGCCCGCTTTGCCGTTTCCGCAGCCAACGAAACGCTGGCCGGATTCATGCGCAACATGACCGATGAACACGGCATGCCTGAAGCGAAGCGCTGGATCGAAACCGGCACCGTTTATGACCTGATGCAGCGCGCGGAAGCAGGAGCCGTGGCCTCAGGTACCGCCACGCTGGAGGCCGCCTGCTTTGGCCTGCCTTACTCGCTGATCTACAACGTGAGTTGGCCTACCTACGTCATCGGCAAGCTAGTCGTGCGCATCAAGCACCTGGGTATCGTCAACATCCTCGCCAAGCGTGAAGTGGTGAAGGAGCTCGTGCAGGGGCAACTCAATGCGCAAACGCTCGCCAAGACCACCCTCGAACTGCTCAACAGCGCCGCCAAACGCGAGCAACTGCAGCAGGAGTTGGCGGAGGTCGTCGCCACACTCGGCAGCGGTGGCGCTTACACGCGTGCCGCCAAGGCGGTGCATGAGTTTCTGTAGCTAGGTTTTTGCGCGGGAATCATGCGAGCGACTGCTCACTTCCCCTCAAAGCGCTTCCGCAATTCGTTGAAGTAGCGGCGCACCTGTTCGCGGCGTGCAGGTGGCAGGGCCGCTTCATCCAGCGCCGCTTCTTCAGCCTGAATCGCCTCTAGTGCGGTCTGCGTGGCAGTGCGTGTGGATTGTTCGTTGCGCACGCCGCCTTCGACGCTGCGCACAGTGCTCTGGCCTTCGCTGTTTTGCTGAGCCCGGACCACGCTTTGATTCTCGGTGTTCTGTTTGGTGGTGGGCGTGTTGTTGAGATCGGCCTTACCGTTACCAGGAGGCAAACCAGAGCCGGGCATCGTAAGCATGGGACCATTGGGATCAGCTGGCACACCCTCACCAGGGAGGATGACCACGGGGGATTTGTCATCCGGTTTGGCACCACCGGGAACCGGAGCGAGCAGCATCGGCTGGCCATCGCCGGGCTGGCCCTGCTTGCCAGCTTGCCCCTCCTGCCCTTGGCCCATACTCATCATGGGTTGCTGCTGACCTTGGCCCATACTCATCATGGGTTGCTGCTGACCTTGGCCCTGCCCCCCATGAGGCTGCTGCATTTGATTTTGCTGCCCGGACTGGCCCATGCCGGGAGGATTGAGCATCTGTTGGTTATTTTGCGCCTGTCCCGTCTGCGGCGCACTTTGCTGCCCCTGCTGTTCTGAGGATTCCCCCTGCCCAGCCTGGCTCATCTGCTGCATCGCACCATTGCTGCCCTCCTGCTGTCCCGCGATACTGCTTCCAGAATCGCGCAACTGCTGGGCAAGCTGCTGCAACTCCTGGCGCGACTGCTCACGCAGAGCCTGGTCGCGCAGCTTGTCGGCGAGTTTTTGGAATTCTTCGCCCGCCCCTGCTGGTTTGCCCTGCTGCATCTGGTCACCAGCGGCGAGGACGTTCTGACCGAGGGCACGTTTGCGATCCTCTTGATCCGACTGCTGCTGCACATCCTTGAGCGTTTCGTTCATGCGCTCCTTCACTTCAGCCGTGAGTTGGGGTGATTTGAGCTGACTGGCGAGAGCGGCGGCGGCTTGCGCTGCGGCCTGTGCATTTTTCGCGGCGGCAGCGTCCCCGAGGTCCGCCGTATCTCCATGCTGGCGCAAGGCCTCGATGAGTTTTTCGGAAGCCCAGGGTTCCTTGCCGCTGCCAAGCTCCTCCGCCAGCTTCTCAGCTTCACGAGCACGCCGTTCTAGCTCGGCCAGCACATCACGCGCGTCCTTGCCTCCTGCATTGGCAAGATCTGTGGCGGTCTTTTGCAACTTCTGCTTCAAGTCCTCGACCTGCTTGGCCTCTTCGTCCTTGAGTCCGGCGAGTTTTTTCTTTTCCCAGTCGGTCTGCGCCAGTTTCTTCGCCTCAGCAGCGGCCTTTCGTGTCATCTCTGGATCCATTTCCACCACCGTGGAAGGAGGAGCGATGACGATACTGATGAAGCTGCCGAGAATCGCAATGAGCAGCGGCACGGCAAGCCAGCGGTCAGGCCGCAAGGGCAGGTCTTGTTTCAGCGATGCGGGCCATGCCTGTGCCAACACCGCACGCTGTGCGTCGATGTGCGCACGGGCCGCCGCGCCCTCTTCGGCATGTTGTTCAAACCACCAGGCGGAGGCGAAGGCCTCGCGCCGTCCCGCCGCTTGATCCCACAATGCCAGTGCACTGAATTGCCCAGGACGCCGCCACCATGCATAACCGAGGCTGCCAGCCAGCCAACCGAACAGTCCCAGCCAAGGGGAGAGAGCCAGGCCTGAACCACGCAGTGCTGCCAGGACAAGTAGAACTAGCACCAGCGAGGCTGGAATGAGCGTCATCCGCAGCACTGCCAGCCAGCGTCGTAGAACCACCCACACCTGTACACGCTGTGCCACAGGGGCAAAGGCCGGGGTGAGCGAAGCGGTCTGGTCCATGATGGGCATTACACCTCAAAACGCAGGAAGGGCCAAGTACTTTGGCGCGAGTTCTCTCCGGGACTGAAACGCAATTCCGCACGGCGGTCTGCCGAGCGGCGTATTATTGGAGACAGGATGGTTTTCGATGGCTATGATCCGGCTGCAATCTGAACCTTCACTCCCACGCTGTATGAAACATTTGATCCTACTCGTCTGCGCACTGGTAGTGGCCTCCTGCAATAACGCTGATCCGTTTTATGGAACTGGACCCGCCAGCACTACGACTGCCACGACCCTAGACCTC
>TBL_comb48_EPIDRAFT_1002547_pt1 | contig 12645 bp, 10 predicted proteins | sample TroBogEpilimnion_37_FD_10681 | JGI IMG/M metagenome (IMG submission 10681)
TTGGTTGGTGCTTAGTGTCGCCGGGTCGTTGCCTTTTTGGCTTGGAGCTGTTCATAACTTAGACCCACTGGATGGAATGTTTGAGGCGGTTGCAGGATTAAGCACCACCCACGCCAATGTTTTAACCGCTTTAGATTATCTGCCCAAATCAGTGTTGTTTTATCGTCAAGAACTCCAATGGTTGGGCGGCCTTGGCGTCATCATTTTGGCGGTGGCGTTGTATCCCGTTTTGGGCGTAGGCGGTATGCAGCTGTATAAAAGCGATACCCCGGGCCCCATGAAAGACGAGCGGTTAAATCCTCGGATCATGCAAACGGCACGAGAAATGTCGATTATTTATTTGGGCATTACGATTATTTGCGCCGCCGCTTACGCGTTCGTTGGCATGACGCCGTTTGATTCGATTGCTCATGCGCTCAGCACGGTTTCCACCGGTGGTTTTTCAACCCATGATGCTGGGTTGGGCTACTACCACTCGGTCTTAGTTGAAGACGTTGCGATGTTTTTTATGTTTGTCGGCGGCATCAACTTCGCGTTGCACTTCGTTGCTTGGCGCAATAAGGATATTTGGTCCTATTTTTCTGACCCTCAATTTCGCGTGTACTTCTGGGGCATGTTGAGTTTTGGGGTATTGGCGAGCGCTTATTTGTTTTGGTCTAATACCTATTCCAATCCGAGCGAAGCGTTCCATCAAGGATTCTTTGCGATTATTTCAATGCAATCCACCGCCGGCTTTACCGTCGCGCCCATTAGCGCCTGGCCAGGCGCATTGCCGACATTACTGATCCTAATCGGCTTCGTGGGAGGGTGCGCTGGCTCCACCTCGGGCGGCATGAAAGTCATTCGGTGGCAACTGGTGCTCAAACAAGCGGGCCGAGAAATTCGTCGTCTGGTTCATCCCAATGCCATTATTTTTGTGAAATTCGCCGACCAACGTGTCCCGGGCCGTGTTTTATCAGCGATCACCGGCTTTTTTGCTATTTACTTGGCTCTGTTTGCGATATTAATGCTGAGCATGTTAGCCGTTGGCGTTGATCAAGTGACCGCTTGGAGCTCGGTGGCGGCTTGTTTAAATAATGCTGGCCCGGGCTTAGGCTTAAGCGCCCAGAACTTTGCGCACTTGCCGGATCTGGCAAAAGGCTTATGCATCATCGCCATGTTGATCGGCCGATTGGAAGTATTCACTTTTATCGTCTTGCTCACCCCAACGTATTGGCGTGGCTAACGAGTGAGTATTGGAACACGGTGAACCGAGTTCACCGTGACGTTTACTCCACCTTGACGGCAATCCCTTTAATTTTTTGAGCCCACAATTTTGGCCCGGTCTCGTGCATCGACTCGCCGTTACAGTCCACGGCCACCGTGACGGGCATGTCTTTTACATCAAACTCATAGATCGCTTCCATGCCCAAGTCAGCAAATGCAACCACACGAGAGTGCTTAATCGCTTTCGAAACCAAATAGGCAGCGCCACCCACCGCCATCAGATACGCGGATCCGTACTTTTTAATAGCCGCAATGGCTTCGGGTCCCCGCTCCGCCTTGCCCACCATCGCCAATAAGCCTTCCGTACCCAACATCAGCTCGCTGAATCGATCCATGCGGGTGGCGGTGGTTGGACCGGCTGGACCAACGACTTCCGCTCCGACCGGATCTACCGGACCTACGTAATAAATAACTCTATTGTTAAAGTCTAAACCTTCAGGGAGAGGCTCGCCTTTTTTAACCAAATCAGCAATGCGCTTGTGCGCAGCATCGCGCCCTGTGAGCAACTTTCCATTCAGTAATAAGCGTTCACCCGGCTTCCAACTTTGAACCTCGGCGCGCGTCAATGCATTTAAATTAACAACTCGGGCACTGGCATCTGCCGACCAGGTTACTTTAGGCCAGGAATTCAAATCCGGCGGCAGCAGTTCCGCAGGACCGGTGCCGTCCAAATGAAAATGCGCGTGACGCGTAGCGGCGCAGTTGGGAATCACCGCAACCGGCAACGACGCCGCGTGCGTGGGATAGTCTTTGATCTTGACGTCCAATACGGTGGTAAGCCCACCTAAACCTTGCGCGCCGATTCCCAACGCATTCACGCGCTCAAAAATCTCCAACCTCAATTTTTCTAACTCTGTTTTCGGCCCGCGCGCTTTCAGCTCATGGATATCAATGGGCTCCATCAAGCATTCTTTGGCCATCAGCAACGGCTTTTCGGCGCTGCCGCCGATTCCGATGCCCAACACGCCAGGTGGGCACCAACCGGCCCCCATTTCTGGCACGCGCTCCACAATCCAATCGGCGACTGAATCGGAGGGATTTAACATCTCCATCATGGCTTTGTTTTCGCTGCCGCCACCCTTTGCGGAGACAATGAATTCAATTTCATTGCCCGGCACCAATTCAACGTGGACGACGGCAGGGGTGTTGTCTTTGGTGTTTTTTCGACTAAACGCCGGGTCTGCGACAATCGAGGCGCGAAGAGGATTGGTTTGCGCCAGATAACCTTGGCGCACACCGTCGTTGATTAAATCGGTGAGGCTGCGCTGGCTCTCTATGCGTACCCCCATGCCCACCTTTACGAACACCACCACAATGCCGGTGTCCTGGCATAAGGGTCGATGACCTTCGGCGCACATTCGTGAATTGGTCAGAATTTGCGCCAATGCGTCTTTGGCCGCAGGGCTTTGCTCTTTCGAATAGGCCTCACCCATGGCTTGAATAAAATCTGGGCTGTGATAATACGATATGTACTGCAGAGAATCCGCAACGCTTTGAATAATATCAATTTCTTTGATTACGACGCTCATAGGTCACCTCGTTGGATTGTGGCAATTATACCCCCATCAGACGTCCTGCCGATTCCCCGCATGGTCGATACCAAGACCCTTAATCAATGGGCGAACCCTTGTTTGCGATCGCTCTGGCCAACGGTTCACAACTCACGGCGCAGCGCGGCGCGGCGCGGCGCGAATAGCATGTCCATAAATGACGGGAAACGTCTCGACGGGTTGCCCGCATTGGCGGAGGCTCCAACCGCAGCGGTTATTTGCTTAATAAAAGCTCGGCATGGATGCCTTCGACACCACTGTCGGAATCGCCATTGGCAAATAAACAACAGATCAAATTAATTGAAACACGTTCTTAACACGTTGTTAATATTGAACTGTAACAATATTGGAATGCGTCATTTTCCAAATACTCAGCGTAAACGCTCCCGCATCGAACTCATCCCAATGATCGATGTGATGATGTTTTTGTTGGTTTTTTTTGTTCTGATTAGCATTAATGTCATTCCGGCGTTAGGGCTCAAGACCAAAATTCCGCTGTCCAGTACTGCTCAGGTTGAAATTCCGCCGACTCGAATGGTGGTTACTCTCGCATCCTCTGGGCAAATGGAACTGGATGGCGTGGCGCAGGGTTCTCTGGAGCAGCTCACGCGATCTCTAGTCCAAGCTCAAAAGACTCACGAGCGCTTAGTGGTGATTGTTAATGGTGAAAACGACGTGCCCTTACAACGGCTCGTCGACGTGATGGACGCCCTAAAAACGGCCCATATCGATACCATGACCATCGCGGCGAAGAAGCGATGATATGCCCACGTTATCCGATCACGTCTATCGCTTCCGCCATGTATCGGCATTGGCATTTGTGGTGCTCTTCACCATGATCGTGAGCACCGTCCATCTCCCCAAACGCTCAACCGTCACGGATGTTAACGCCATAACGGCGAGCTTAGATCAGCCTATTCCACCAGATCCACCTAAGCCGCAGCCCGTCGTCTCAAGAGAAGTCGCTACGCCTAACGCGACAAAGTCATCTGAGCCCATTGCGCCATCTCCTTTTGCTACGGAAAAAAATACGGCAGAGCCGCCGGTGCCAGCGCCACCTAAAGTTGAACCCCCCGCGCCTGCGGCGCCCGTTGTTCCCGCGCAAGTTCACAATTTGGACGCGGAGTATGCGGCTATGATCATCAGCAAAATAGAAGCCGCAAAGCACTACCCCTCATCGCGTGAGGCGAAAATTTCACGCCCCAAAGGCATCGTGCGTTTAAGTCTTGAATTGGAACGCACCGGTCGCGTAATCGACGTTCAAATCCTTGAGAGCTCTCACGCCAATATTTTGGATAACGAGGCACTCAAAACCGTTCGGTTGATTGGTTTTCCAGCCTTCCCTGAGAACGCCTTCACTAATCAGCGTTCCCATCGATTTGATTTCAATCTTGATTACGACCCTAACAGCAATTCCCATTAACTTTTCACTTCACAGTAAGGAGCATCATGAACATCAAGGTAACCACCTCGCTCGCTGCGGCAGGCATTCTGCTTCACTTTGCGGCATTGGCGGCCCCACAATCCACCGATATCGGCACCGTTAAAATTGCGGGCGATGGCGATGACCTGGGCAATGGCCTCTATCAGGACGACGACGGCACGAAGGAACGCAGCTCGGTGAGCAAAAGCGTCATTGAACGCGCTCGTCCGACCTCCAATCCCTATCAGTTATTGGAATTAGAGCCCGGCGTGAACACCTCCAGCTATGACGCGACGGGGCTATTTGGTGGCAACTTGAGAATTCGTGGCTTTAACAGCGACGAAATGGGTTTCACGGTTAATGGCGCCCCGGTGAACGATTCCGGCAACTTTGCGGTGTACCCACAGGAGTACACGGACGTCGAAAACTTATGCCAAATCTTTGCAACGCAGGGTTCGGTCGATACGGATGCTCCGCACGTGGGCGCCTCTGGCGGAAACGTCGGAATCGTGTCGTGCGCGCCCAGCGATACGGCAGGGGGTGCTTTTAATCTTTCGACGGGCATGCTTTCATTCAAGCGCGAATACGTCAAATTTGAAAGCGGCTTAACCGATGGTCCGCACCCGATGAAAATGTACATTTCCGGCTCTAATGCCACCGTGGACAAGTTTAAAGGCCCAGGTGGCGCGAGTAAGCAACACGTTGACGTTGGGTATGAACTGCATCTCTCGGACGACACCAAATTTACATCCAATCTCTTGTTTAACCGCCAACTGAACAACAACTACCTGACGCTGACGTTGGCTCAATACACACAAAACCCCAACGCGGACTACACCACCGTCATCCCACAACACACCGGGACCAACGACAAGGTTTTAACCAGCTTTTCAACCAGCGGCATCACCAATCCCGCCTACTACCAGTATTCCATTAACCCGTTCATCAATGTTCTCTACACAGGTCGTTTGGAGTCTCGCTTAAACAGCCACATCACACTCTCCGCAGAGCCGTATTACTGGTATGGGTACGGAACGGGCGGCACTGAGCAAAGCACTCTGACCGAATCCGCTTCGACCAGTACGAAATTTGGTCTCGGAATCGCCAGCATCGATGGCGGAGTCAGCAACAACGTCGGTGTTTATACGGGCAGCGTCACCGAAACTCATCGTCCTGGAATTACGTTTAAAGCGTTAATTGATGAGGGCGTTAACCACATTGAGACCGGCTATTGGATTGAGCGCGCACATCACCGCCAAACCAAGCCCGCGACGACCGTCGCCAATGATGGCACCATCTCAGACTTGTGGCTTCAAGGTGATTTACTGTCATACAACAATGGTCAAACCTATGAAGGCCGAAATTATCTCACCGTATCCACCGGCACCTCGGCTTTTGTGACCGATAAGATTTCGCTAATGAATGAGCGCTTAACGTTCACTCCGGGCGTGCGTTACACTCAATTGAAGAGAGATTTTTTCAACACTGCGTCATCGGGTAGTGGGTTAGGCGCCAACTACACGACCAGCGCGACCTATGGTGATTTTCTGCCAAGCGTGGGCGTTAATTTCAAATTCACGGACCATTGGCAAATGTACGCTGACGTCACCAAAAATATGCGCGCCCCTGCTAACTATGAATTAGCAAGCTGGGTTTCGTCGGTGACGTATGTTCAAGGGGCGGTGAGCACATTTACCCTCACGCCGTTTGTCGTGAACCCAGAAACTTCCGTCACCTCTGAAGTCGGGTTTCGTTTTAACGGCGAGCTTCTGCACGGCTCTGTAACCGCCTATAACGTTGACTTTAAAAATCGCATTGCCGCCTCGTACGATCCGGTGACCGCCACGTACACCGACTACAACGTCGGCAATTCACAAGACCATGGCGTTGAGTTCCAAATTGGCACGACCCCGATTAAGGGGTGGAGTGGGTTTGTTTCGTTCACTTCGGACAACAATAAGATTAAGAGCGATTTCAATTCAACCTACTCCAGTGGGCCTCTGGCCAACCAACAAGTCACCGTCCCGACCAATGGCAAAACGTTTCCAGATTCACCGAGTACGATGGCAGCAGCGCAGATTCAATTTACCCAAGGCGGCTTTATTGCGGCGCTTTCGGCTAAATATACTGCTGCGCGCTACACGACGCTCATGAATGATGAACAACTGCCTTCCTACACGAACCTTAACTTTGACGCCGGCTATCGCTTCAGTAATTGGGGGTCGTTACGCGAACCAACGTTGCGGCTAAACGTTACCAATTTAACGGACGCCAAGTATTTGTTGGCTAACTCCGGAAGCGGTACCAGCCTTTCACTGTCGAGCAGTTCCACCTATTCGACGGTCAACGGTTACGGAGTGCCGTCGTATTACGTTGGTGCGCCTCGGTTTGTGAGCGTCAGCTTTAGCGGGAAGTTTTAAATCATGATTGAGCAACTGCATCAGGCCACGTTCATTATTCTGTTTTTGGTAGCGTTTATCGCGGCCGTGATTGTGGTTGAACGTCTGATTTTTACCATCGTTAATTTGCGCGCTGCCATTCAAGCCGTGAAGCAATTATCCACCTCAGGGGCAGCGCACGCTGCCCCTGAGGGCGATAATCTCATCTTGGAAACCGTTCGGCAATTGAACGCCGATCGTCAATCGGTTTCGCTGTCGGATTGGCAAAACCGTGCCGACTCGGCCTTTTTACACGTCCGGGATGAGCTGTCACGACGGTTGTGGATTTTGGATACCACGGTGACCGCGGCTCCATTACTGGGGTTGTTGGGAACCATTCTGGGAATCGTGGATACGTTTATGGCACTGGCCCAATCGGGCATGAGCGATCCACAAGCCGTAAGCTCGGGGATTGGCACCGCGCTCTACGCCACGGCATTGGGAATCAGTGTCGCCCTGGTGGGATTGGTGTTTTTCAACTTTTTAACCGACACCATTGAGCGCATCAGCGAACATCTGAAACGAATCATCTTGCTGATGTCCTAAGGCCGTAGTGAACCCAAGAGGCTCTGCCGCGAGGCGCCTCCGTTGCGGCGGTCGTTGAGCGCCTAGACCTTGTGACCGCAACCCCATCGGGACGGACCGGCCTCCCGTCGTTTCCTGGCCACCGCTCTTTGCCACCGGTCTTTTTCATCGGCCTCCGCACACACCTGCCCCCAATCCGACACTCGACTGAGGGTGGGGACTCTGTGGTTGATGAGTTGCCCCATCTTCTTGGTTTTCTCCTATGATTACTGTCAGTGCCAGCCTTTGAGCAGAACGATTCACGGATTGACGCATCGCTACATCACAAGAATTCCATTCAATTCTTAAACAGTTTGAGAAATAAAATGCATAAAAAGCGATTAAAATGTATATAAATTTCCACTTTAAAATATTAAATGGTCAAATATTGTGCAACATTTTCCATTTTTAAATTATTTTTGATTTTTTTGCTTTTTATTCATGTAATTACGTTTTTATAGGATTAAGTGGTTTTTTATATATGATAAATTGCCTGATAATGTCTGTAAGTGGTATATGGAGTCTTAAATGATTGCATTGCTGCAGCGAGTTTCGAGCGCGGCAGTCACCGTCGATCATTCGGTCGTTGGATCGATATCGACAGGCTTATTGGTGTTTCTCGGCGTTGAAAAGCACGATTCGGAGGCGGAACTCGACCGGCTTTTGGAGCGAGTGTTGGGATACCGCGTCTTTGAGGATGCCGCCGGAAAAATGAACCTGAGCCTTTTGGATATAAAAGGCGAGCTGTTAGTGGTGTCTCAATTTACCTTGGCGGCCGACACCAAACGGGGCTCTCGAGCCGGGTTTTCAACCGCCGCGGAGCCTTCGGTGGCTCAACAGTTGTACCACTTGTTTATAGAAAAAGCCCAAACGAAGGTCGCCAAAGTCGCCACAGGCCAATTTGGTGCGCACATGATGGTCAGTTTGACGAACGACGGGCCCGTCACTTTTTGGCTGCAAGTGCCGCCATCCAGTACTCGGTAGGGGCCGATTAGCGGTATGATGAGCACTGTTCTCGGGATGACGGTTGGAGAATGCTATGGGTGGCATCGGCTTTCGTGAATTATTGGTCATTTTGGTAATTTGCTTGGTGGTTTTTGGCACCAAAAAGTTACGCACCATCAGCGCTGATTTGGGTGGTGCCGTTCGCGATTTCAAAAAAGCCATGGATGGTGGGGAAGCCCAACAAAACGCTCAGGCAAACCCGAACGCTCAAAACGTACCGCCCAGCCCCCCACCACCACAATTGCATCAGGCAGACGCACAATTCCACGGCCAAAACGCTGCGCCAACCACGACGGCAACACCCCAAGCCCCGAACGCCGGCCACGCTTCTCCGCCGTCTGAGCCGCCGAAAGCCTAATTCGTGCATCGGTTGACTTATGGCTTTTAGCGAAATTTTGGTCATCGTCCTAATCGCCTTATTAGTCTTAGGTCCAGAACGATTACCAAAACTCGCGCGCGACATTGGCGGGTTCGTGGGCCGAGCGCGCGCCATGGCGCGGCAATTCACCGAGCAATTAGAGCGGGAAGTTAGTCTCGAAGAATCGAACCGAAATGCCAATCAAACCATTCATCCCCCCATCACCCCGCCGACGCCCGCGGTCGAGCCGAACGCCATCCCATCAGCGGTAAACACGCCCACGAATGCAGACGTCGCTCCAGCGGTCGATGGTCCCGTCACCGCGACCATTGCGCCCATGACGCCCGCGCCTTCGGCGTCACCCACCTCAACCGAACCTAGCCGAACATGAGCGAGTCGGATTCCACAGAATCGTTGGCAGAGGGATCGTTGATTTCCCATTTGCTCGAACTGCGCTCGCGCCTACTGAAGGCCTTATTCAGCATTGTGATTGTCAGCGTCCCGTGTCTTATTTACGGCAATGAGTTGTTCACGTTCGTGGCCGAGCCTTTGCGCAAAGTGATGCCCAAAGGCTCAAACATCATTGCCACCAACGTGATGGCGCCGCTAGTGATTCCCTTTAAATTGGCGTTTTATGTGGCGGCGTTGTTGGCGATGCCCTACGTGCTTTATCAGATTTGGGCCTTTGTGGCACCAGGTCTTTATCGTCACGAAAGGCGATTGGCAGTGCCCTTACTGCTCTCCAGCGTCGTGCTGTTTTATTTAGGGTTGATTTTTGCCTACACCATCGTATTTCCGGCAATGTTCACCTTTTTAACCGCCACGTCTCCGCCTGGCGTACAGATCATGACCGACATGACCCAATACCTGGATTTCATCCTGGTCATGTTTTTAGGCTTTGGGTTCGCCTTTGAAATACCCGTGGCCATTGTTTTGTTGGTTGCGATGGGCGCGGTGACGATCCCCACTCTGACCCGCAACCGAGGCTACGTGCTGATTTTTGCATTCTTGCAAGCCGCGGTATTAACCCCACCAGACGTGGTCTCCATGACGCTGATGGCCGTACCCATGTACTTATTGTATGAGTTTGGCATTATTATGGCTAAATTGATGACGCGCAAACAACCGCAACCTGAAGGCACCAACGACGCGTCTTGAGGATTGGTTTAGTCTTCCACAACGATAACGATTGAATAGACTTTGGGGTTAAAAAGGGAACGCATGAACACCACAACCACAAACACATTTTTTGGCCATCCGCGCGGGTTAGCCACCTTGTTCTTTACGGAGTTTTTTGAGCGGTTCAGTTATTACGGGATGCGCGCGCTGTTGGTGTTGTTTTTAACCGCCCCATTGGCTCAAGGGGGCATGGGCGTCGAAGCCAAAACCGCCAGCACCATTTACGGCATTTGCACCGGGGCGGTGTATTTGTTTTCACTGCCGGGCGGCTGGCTGGCGGATCGGTTGTTCGGTCAACAGCGCATGATCATCGTCGGCGGTGGATTCATCGCCCTCGGCAATCTGTTACTCGCCGTACCCGTCACCCAGGCCTTTTACTTGGGATTAGTCAGCATCGTGATCGGCACGGGCTGTTTGAAATCCAACATCAGCGCAGTGGTCGGCGAGCTCTACCGCAACGACACCGGCACCCGCCGCGATGCGGGGTTTTCAATTTTCTATATGGGAATTAATTCCGGGGCATTTTTAGCGCCATTCATTGCCGGTACGATCGGCGAAATTTTTAACTTCCGGATTGGATTCGCGACGGCCGGCATTGCGATGCTCATCGGCTTGGCGCAATTTAAAGCCACCGCGCATCATCTCCACGGCGCCGGCACCCACCCTGCTCAAACGGAGCCCACGCTCAAAGCCCGTGACCACAAACTCTTTTTGGGTGGCGTGGCCTTAGGTGTGGCGCTGTTGATTCTCACGCTCACGGGAATGATTAGCATCAATCCAGGTATGCTGGCCACCATCATGGAGTTCGGATCGGTCGTGCTCGCGGTGGGATTCTTTGGCGGAATCTTGATCGGCGGCAATTTAACCGGTGATGAGCGCAGACGCATTTACGTCATCATGGCTTTTTTCATTGCCAGCATGTTATTTTGGGCTGGATTCGAACAAGCGGGCAGCACGCTTAATTTCTTTGCCCGCGACTTAACCGATCGCAGCTTGTTCGGCGGCTGGTTTGCTGAGGGCGTTCACCCGGCCACGTGGTATCAATCGGTTAACCCCATTTACATCATTGTGCTGTCACCCGTATTTGCAGCACTCTGGATGCGATTGGGCGCCAAAAATCTTGATCCGAGCGCCCCCCTCAAAATGGCGTACGGCCTCATTCTGTTGGGGATTGGCTTTGGTGTGCTCATGATCGCCTCTCAGTTAATCCTGTCGCAAGGCGGGAAAGCGGGCCCACAATGGTTATTGCTCGCGTATCTGTTTCACACCTGCGGGGAGTTGTGCCTCAGTCCGATTGGTCTGTCCAACATCACCAAGCTTGCGCCACAACGATTCGCTGGGCAGTTGATGGGAACCTGGTTCCTGGGCACCGCGATCGGCAATCTCATTGCCGGCCTGGTCGGAGGCGACATTGCCTCTGAAGTGCAGGGCATGCCTGGAAAATTTTTAGAAATAGCGCTTGTCGGCGTGGTTGCGGGATTGCTAATGCTGGCAGCCTCGTCACGGCTGCGTCGTTGGATGGGCAGTCACGCTTAAGGATGTGTTATGAACTCACCACAATTGACACTGCGCGCGGTTTTACTATCAATCGCCCTCACGGTTGTACTCGCGGCCGCAAACGCTTATTTGGGGCTGTTTGCAGGTCTGACTGTGGCCACGGCCATTCCAGCAGCGGCAGTGTCCATGGGCGTATTGAGGTTCTTTGGCAATACCAGCATTCTTGAAAACAATATAGTGGCGACTGGCGCTTCCGCTGGGTCGTCAATCGCGGCAGGCACCGTGTTCACCATGCCGGCTTTGATTTTCTTAGGCCATTGGACGAGCTTTGACTTTGGTTGGGTGTTTGCGATTATCGGTTTGGGCGGTCTGCTGGGCGTTTTGTTTTCAGTTCCACTACGTCGCACGCTGATTATTGAACAAAATTTACAATTTCCAGAAGGCGTCGCCACCGCTGAATTATTGCGCGCGGGCAGCGATAGCGCCGCTGGGGCGGGATGGTTGGGAATCGCCAGTCTGGTGGGCGGATTATTTAAATTGATGATGAGCGGCTTTCACGCCGTGAGCGAAACCTTTGCACTCAGCGGCTTTGTCGCAAAACGCTATATCGCCTATGTGGGCCTGAGCCTATCGCCTGCATTATTGGGGGTAGGGTATATCGTTGGATTTAATATTGGCTTGGTTATGGTGAGCGGTGGATTGCTGGCGTGGTGGCTATTTATTCCGATTTTTCATGGCTTTTTCCTACACACGGATCCCGCGCTTGCTCAATCATTAGCAAATTTAGAAGCCGCGGACGCGGCCGCCAAAATTTGGACCAGCAAGGTTCGCTACGTTGGTGTCGGCGCCATGCTGGTTGGCGGACTGTGGGCCTTGTGGACGTTACGACACTCGCTTTTAAGTGGCGTTAAAAGCGGCCTAGAGGCCAGACACGCCACGCAAGCCGTCAGTGACGCCGAACGCGACATCCCAATGAAACTCATTCTGGTGGGCATTGTGTTATTTGTTTTGCCGCTCTTTGCGTTGTATTACTTGGTGGTAAACGCATTCGGCATCGCCTTGACCATGGCCATTATCATGGTGATTGCCGGCTTCATCTTTTCATCGGTCAGTGGCTACATGGCAGGCCTCGTGGGTTCTTCCAACAACCCCGTGTCTGGCATCACCATATCGACAATTTTATTTTCCTCATTGGTTTTATTAGCCTTTTTAGGTAAAGGCAGCGTCGTTGGACCGGTTGCTGCGATTCTCATTGGAGCCGTCACGTGCAGCGCGGCGGCGGTCGCAGGCGACAACTTACAAGATTTAAAAGCCGGCAGACTATTAGGCGCAACGCCATGGCGGCAGCAAGTGATGCTGGCGATC
>TBL_comb48_EPIDRAFT_1002551_pt1 | contig 12642 bp, 8 predicted proteins | sample TroBogEpilimnion_37_FD_10681 | JGI IMG/M metagenome (IMG submission 10681)
AATGATGAATGCTTTAATCCGGCGATTAAAGCTTTAATCCGAATGATGAATGCTTTAATCCGGCGATTAAAGCTTTAATCCGAATGATGAATGCTTTAATCCGGCGATTAAAGCTTTAATCCGAATGATGAATGCTTTAATCCGGCGATTAAAGCTTTAATTCGAATGATTAAAGCTTTAATTCGAATGATGAATGCTTTAATCCGGCGATTAAAGCTTTAATTCAAATGATGAATGCTTTAATCCGGCGATTAAAGTTTTAATCCGAATGATGAATGCTTTAATCCGGCGATTAAAGCTTTAATCCGAATGATGAATGCTTTAATCCGGTGATTAAAGCTTTAATCCGAATGATGAATGCTTTAATCCGGTGATTAAAGCTTTAATCCGAATGATGAATGCTTTAATCCGGCGATTAAAGCTTTAATCCGAATGATGAATGCTTTAATCCGGCGATTAAAGCTTTAATCCGAATGATGAATGCTTTAATCCGGTGATTAAAGCTTTAATTCGAATGATTAATGCTTTGATCCGGCGATTAAAGCTTTAATTCGAATGATTAATGCTTTAATCCGGCGATTAAAGCTTTAATCCGAATGATGAATCTCGCGAGACGGGGTTTATAACCCCGTCTCAAACGTTTGATATTGCAATTATCTTTGAAAGATCGCCGAAGAAATAGGCCTACTTTTAGTTATATAGCGCCGTTTGGGTGCATCTAAACGTTTCGAACGGGGTTGCAAACCCCGACCGGCATTGTCATCATCGCAATGTGATAGCAGTAGGATGGGCAAAGGCAACGCCGTGCCCATCGAGCATTTGTTGTGTTGATGGGCACGCTGGCGCTTTGACCATCCTACCTGCTGTGCTTTTAAAAATCCCCCCCACTTTTTCAAAGTGGGGAGCTGAATGTTCAATCAATTAAATCGCTCTGTTAATCGTTTGCCATTATTTTTAAAATGTTTTATTTATCCTATTGACCTAGCTATCTAAATACGGTGATAATAAATGGCATTATTTATTTTATGCAAAAGCTATGATCTTAGTCGCTGAGTATTCGCTGCTTATTTTCCTTATATAAATATGAAAATAATTGCTATAGCCTTAGCTCGTGTTTGGTTTAGTTAATAAATAGCCCTTAAGCGCTCTTTTTTAAAGAGTGGGGTTTATTATTAGCTATAGCAGTTAACTACGCAATGAGTCGACATAACCCTACCGTAGTCTATTGCTTACATTGTTAATAGCTTCAGCAAAGATCGACGTATTCAAACCCATTAATCAATCAACTGTAGTTTTTTTAAAAGGCGAACGCTATGAAAAAGGTGTTATTGAGTTTCACCCAAGTTCCAGTGAGTGAAAAGGTGAGTTACTATCGTAATGTAGTGGCCAAAATAATTGGTAATATACTGTTTCTTACCCCAGAAATACCCGTGACAGAGTTAACTGCGGCACTGGATCAATTCGATGCAGCTATTGTCGCGGCGCGTGATGGCAGTCATATCGCTGTTTCTGCTCTACATGATTGTGAAGTGGCGACTGATAAGAAGTTTCGAATTTTAGCCCATTATGTGGACAAAATAGCCGATGGCGATGAAACCACTATTTTAAGTGCGGGGTTTCAGGTCAGTAAAAACCGAGCCACTAGAGTTAAAGAGGCGTTAACGATTACTAATGGCAGTCATAGTGGCAATGTTATAGTGGACATTAAAGCAATAGAAAAATCCGGTGCTTATATTATTCAAATTGCTGAAGGTGCAGGCCCTTTCCTTGAAAGTGACTGGAGAATAGCGGCTATAGTCACTCAAGCCCGTTATGAATTGACCGGCCTTATCAAAGGTAAAGTGTATAGTTTTCGGATAGCCGCTGTAACACCTGCTGGCACTACTGATTTTTGTGCGCCAGTAGAAAAATTGGTGATGTAGTTTAGCTTTAAAGCGTTCGGACGAACGTGCCAATGCCGGTCGGGGTTTGCAACCCCGATCGAAACGTTTAGATGCCTCAAGCTGGACGGGGCTTACACCCCATACGCATCAAGCTAAACCGATCACATTGCAATGATGACAATGCCGGTCGGGGGTTGCAACTCCGACCCGCATATAGGGTTATATAACCAAAAACAGGTCTATTTCTTCGGTGATTTTTCAAAGATAATCGCAATATCAAACGTTTGAGGCGGGGTTATAAACCCCGTCTCACGAGTGTGGCAGCATCAAACGTTTGGGGCGGGGTTGCAAACCCCGCCCCGCATGTAGGGTTATATAACCAAAAACAGGTCTATTTCTTCGGTGATTTTTCAAAGATAATCGCAATATCAAACGTTTGAGACGGGGTTATAAACCCCGTATCGCGAGTGTGGCAGTATCAAACGTTTGGGGCGGGGTTGCAAACCCCGCCCCGCATGTAGGGGTTATATAACCCAAAACAGATCTATTTCTTCGGTGATTTTTCAAAGATAATCGCAATATCAAACGTTTGAGACGGGGTTATAAAAAAAATAATCGCAATATCAAACGTTTGAGGCGGGGTTATAAACCCCGTATCGCGAGTGTGGCAGCATCAAACGTTTGGGGCGGGGTTGCAAACCCCGCTCCGCATGCAGTTATCGTCTCCACGCTCCGATTGCTGGGATTTTGCTGTCCTACATCCCAGCATTTAGAACCGAAACAATAATCTGCCCTACAGAGCTAGCTCCCCCCTTTGTAAAAGGGGGGCTGGGGGGGATTTTTAAAAGCACAGTTGCTCAATTGTGTCGTATGCATTTCTTAGCATCTATCCACTTTAGGTTAATAGCCTTAACTTCTAATAGTTCTCTCATCAATAGGTATGTTATATTATAACAATAGCTTATTGAGGATGATGATGTACAAAAAAGTGTTATTACTGGCCGCTGCTACTGGCCTTTTTGCTTTAGCAGCCAGTGCGGATGATCAAGCCGCTATTCAAGTCCCTCATTCCGATGAGTCGATAATCAATCTTGATACGGTCGTGGTTAGCTCAGCCTCAGCACCCAAACGCTCAGATTCTCCTTTACCAGCCACGCAGTTATCAGGTAATGAGTTAACCCTAAAAATGGGCAACACTATTGGTGATACCTTAAAACAAGAGTTAGGTATTAGTAGTCAATCTTTTGGTCCAGGTGTCGGTACACCGGTAATTCGCGGTCAAAGTGGACCTAGAGTCAAAGTGCTGGAAAATGGTATAGGTAGCAGTGATGTCTCTCAATTAAGCCCAGATCATGCAAGCAGTATTGAGCCGGCTATGGCTGAGAGCATTGAAGTGTTACGAGGCCCTGCGACGTTGCGCTATGGCAGTGGCATCATAGGCGGCGTGGTTAATATTATCGACAATCGTATCCCTAGCCATCTTTATACTAAGCCGCTTAATGTGGTTTTTGATCAGCGTCTGGATTCTATTGATAACGAATCCAGTTCTGCTCTAAAAACAGAAGGCAGCAAAGGCCATTGGGCTTATCATTTAGATGGCTTAGTACGTGAACGTGGCGATATGTCTATCGCAGGCTCTGCGATAGATACGCCTAAAGCACAGCTATTAGATCCTACCTTGACCGTAGTCAATAACCATCATGGCACGCTCGCTAATACCTTTGCAGAAACCCTTAACGGTGCAGCGGGCGCGTCTTATATTAATGATGGTGGCTTTGTGGGGCTGGGTTTTAATCAGTTTCATAATAATTATGGCATTGCGCCCGATGGTGGAAGCTTTGTCTCTAATGGCATCAGCTATGCGAACCCTAATACGCGTATTGATCAGCGCCAAAACAAGTATGATTTTAAAAGCGAATTAAATCAGCCTTTTAGTTTTGCCGAAAAAATAGCGATGCACTTGGGTTATACCGATTATTATCATACTGAATTTGACGGTGGTGTGCCGGGCATACCTTATAACCCCGGCACGGCCTTTAGCAATAAGACCTATGAAGGTCGCATCGAGTTAACTCATAAAGACCTAGGTCCCTTTAAAGGCAGTTTCGGTTTTCAAGTGCTTGCTAGCCAATTTGCAGCATTCAATTTTCCAGCCGGCGGTGTACCCAGTGCTGATCTTGCTGTTTTAGATAACACAACGACCCTGACAGTACCGGCCACCCAAACCAACAGTTTTGGTGTGTTTGGTTTAGAGTCTGTTAAGGTCGGCTCTATGCTCTATCAAGTAGGACTGCGCGTTGAAGACGCAGCGCTTACGCCAACGCTGAGTAATAGCTATATTGCGCCCTTCAGCAGTACGGTTAATTCAAATTATAACTACACGCCTATCAGTGCTTCGGCCTCAGCCTTATGGACATTAGATAAAATCAACAGTTTTAATATGGGCCTTACTCGCTCGCAACGCGCACCGCAAGTGCAAGAGTTATTCTCGAATGGTTATCACGATGCCACACGTAGTTATGAGTTAGGCGATCCTAATCTGCACATGGAAACCTCTTATAACCTAGATTTAGCTTATAAATTTAAAGCGCGGGGCGTGCGAGGTGAGCTCGATTTATTTACTAACTGGGCAAACGATTATATTTACCAGCAACGCACGGGGAATTATGTGCCTCCGGGCTTTGTACCGACGGTAAATTCACAAACATTAAGCAATGCGCAATGCCAAGCGGCCTCCCCTACTGCTGCTTGCACCGCTGTCACCGGCAGTATGCAGGCTGATGCTATTTTTAGAGGCTACGAAAGTAAACTGATATTTCCTGTCATGGAAAACCGCCACGGCATTATTGACCTTACTCTGTTTAGCGATTACACCCGAGGTCAATTTGTTAACGGCGGCAATGTACCTAGATTACCGCCGTTACGTTTTGGCTTTCAATGGGATGTCAGTCAACAACAATGGTCAGCTAATTTACGTTTTACCCGGGCTCAAGCTCAGAATGATGCGGGCGCTAATGACACAGCGACCGCCGGTTATTATTTAGTAACCATGGGCGCTGAGTATCAAATTAAACGCTATCATGACACTAACATTATGATTTATTTAAAAGGTAATAACCTGCTGAACGAAAACATTCGTAACTCGGTGTCTTACTTACGCAATTTTTCACCTGAACCAGGGCGCGGTGCGCAGCTGGGTTTTAGAGTGACTTATTAGGGCTAGCAACTTAAAGCGGGGCAGTAGGATGGGTAAAGGCAAGGCCGTCCCATCTTGCTTTTGTTGTGTTGATGGGCACGCTGGCGCTTTGCCCATCCTACCTGCTGCGCTGAAGCATCAGTTGTAACTTTTACTATCGACCTATTTCAGTTAGGAATGAGCACGAAATAATGTAGTCAAGTAGCATCCAACTCCCCCCCCTTTTTGCAAGGGGGCTGGGGGGGATTTTTTAAATTATAGTTGCCGAAGTGTGTCGTGCTCGTTTCTTAGCGCACAAAGTCAGGATTCTTTACGCACATAAAGTCCCTTTAAAATCATAGTACTCCTCTGTTAGGCACTGAAATATCAGACAAAAAGATTTAATTTATCTATTTGTCGTCGCCATAAGCTAGTTAAAAATGTCAATATTTTTTACACTTTCTTTTAAAATTCTTTTAGTCATCTGCTTTTATACCGCACATAAATATTTAACTACTTGTAATTAGTCGATATTTAATAACATGGCCTAATTTGTGCTTTATTTAATACGGCAACATAGCTTAACTATAAACTTCACTGATATTACACTGGATAACGAAAAATCAATAACTTACAAAGAAAAAATACCTGTAAGTTATTGGTAGTTCGTGGTTGCTGTCTAATATCAGATAGCTCATATAAGGAACTTAAAATGAACTTACTTCGTAATACACTTCTTGTCGGCGCTCTCGCTGGCTCTTTAGTAACTCTCAGTAATGCCGAGGCGGATGTGATCTATCAGTCCATTCCCGATTTGACGGTGGCTGCAAATAGTAATGGTTGGTGCTCAGTATGCTCCACAAATAATACCCAACAAATTGGGCAACAATTTACACTCGGAGCAGGCGCTTTAATTAACAGCGCATTGTTTACAGTAACCAGCTATTATTTCTGGCCATCACCAGTCACATTAAGTATCTATGCTGACTCGGGTTCTGCTACGCTTGGGGCACAACTTTTTAGCCAAACGTATTCAAGCTTTGCATCGGACACACCTACCGCGAATAACACGGATATTGTCGGTGTTAATATACCCAGCCTTGCGCTTGGTGCTGGAACCTATGAGCTTTTATTAACTAATCCAAGCCATCTAGGTATTCCAGGCTATTTGATAGCGAGTGGAGGAACTCAGATTCAGGTCAACGATATCATTCAGCCAGCGAGTGTGGGCGATGCTTACTTTTTTGTTTATAACGGCACTTATAATTCTGGTCTTATTCTTCAAAGTACTCCGATACCGGAGCCTACTTCCATCATGCTGTTTAGTGTAGGACTTTTGGGATTTAGTGCGGCACGCAGAAAAAAGAATTCAGCATAAAATCATCAAAACCAAAAGTCAGGCTACTCATGCTGGCTTGTTGTGGCTTTAGCCACGAGTATAGGGCTAAAGCCACTCCGATGCCGGTCGGGGTTTATAACCCCGACCGAAACGTTTGAATGCTTCAATAACTTTCGAAACCTTAAACGTTAAGAACGGGGTTGCAAACCCCGTCCCGCTTGAGAAGAAACCTTAAGCGTTAAGAACGGGGTTGCAAACCCGTCCCGCTTGTTGTGGCTTTAGCCACGAGTACGAGGCTAAAGCCACTCCCACTGCATACTGAACTCCACTAACTTAATGGTAGTGAGCATACACATTGGGAACGCCGCGCCCCAGCTCGGCATAGAAATACCGCTATCGCCTATTGCTCTTTATCGGACTTTTTTACGACCCGAAAGATATGGGTGTAATCTTTTGCATATAAGCTAGATTCGGTGGGTACATCATCGCTTAAGGCTTCACCTACCAGTAACATCGTCGTTAAATTCCAATCGCTACTTTTAATTTCAGCAAGCAAACTGCCTAAAGTGCTTTTATAGCTACGCTCTTCTGACCAAGTGGCTCTATAAATCAAGGCCACAGGAGTTTGGTCGGGATAATGCAAGCGTAAATCGGCGACTATCTTTTTTAAATGTGGCCCCGATAAAAAGATACACATGGTGGCGCGATGCTCAGCTAACAAGGCGATGGATTCACTCTCGGGTACCGCTGAGGCGCGGCCTGACACTCGCGTTAAAATAATAGTTTGTGATACTTCGGGTTTGGTTAATTCGGCTTTTATGCACGCGGCAGCGGCGGTAAATGATGAGACACCGGGAACAATTTCATAAAGAATTTTTAACGTATCTAAGCGACGCATTTGTTCTGCGGTCGCGCCATAAATAGCAGGATCACCTGAATGTAAACGCGCAACATCAATATCTTCTGCCAAGGCGCGTTGATAGCAGGCTTGTTGCTGCTCTAAATCTAGCTGGGCGGTGTCGATAATTTCGGCATCTTTATGGCAATGCACTAACATATCTTTAGAGACTAATGATCCTGCGTACAAGACCATGCCAACTTGGCCTAACAAGGTTGCGCCGCGTAAGGTGATTAAATCCGCAGCGCCTGGGCCTGCACCGATAAAATAAACTTTCATGTATGTCTTTGCTCTCTAGGGGTTTTACGGATTAATAAAGTGGATAAATAGCCCATAGCCTGATCAGCCTTTAAGCCGCCCACATCGTTGCAGAGCAGTTCATCGTCTAAGCCAATGCGACGGGCAAAAGCACAATGATCGCTAATAGCCAATTCTTGTAATAAGGCCAGCACCCAAGGTAGGCGTTTACCTATTTTCATGAGCACGACAATATCATGGCTATCGATATCGGCACGTAAACTGTCGGCATCATCTGGGCAAGGTAAAATCAAAGTGCGCTGTTTGCCTTCGCCTAAAGGCCAGTTCATCGCTGAGGCGGCTGCCGCGTAGCTAGTAATACCCGGAAAAGTGCGCTGAGGCAATTCTGGCAGTAAATCTAACAAGGCTGCCAAAATATAACCATAGGTAGAATAGGTGAGCGTATCGCCGATGGTTAAATAGGCGACATTTAGTCCGGCACGTAATTCGACTGCGATAGTTTCGGCTAATTGAGCATAATGATCGCTGAGTACTGTGCGATCACTATCCATCAAGAATTCTATTTCTCGTATTCTGTCTGGCTCAAAGGCAATACCGGTCAGACATTGTAAAGCCACTGAATTTTCGGACGTGGTGGCACGAGGTGCAAAGATTAAATCAGCCTGCTGTAATGCCGCGACTGCCGCCAAAGGTAAATAACCGCTAGGCCCTGGCCCTACGCCTATACCCCAAAATGTTCCTAGATGATTCATGCAGCTCCTAAGCTATTACCATTCAAATTAAATAAGCGTACTTCAACACGGCTGACCGCCGGAATGCGACTGTGCGCCAACACGGCGATACGCTGTTCTATTTCTAACCACAGAGCGGGCGCATTCGCCTCATGTTGTAACAAATCTATGGTGGCCTCTACGGTATTCGCTAGGGTTATCGCCTCAACTAAGGCAGGAGCAAATCCCAATTCCGCTGCCACCTTAGCAACACTAATCATAGCCATGTTACTTTTACTCGAATGCGTATCCCAATCGCCGGCCAATACTTTAGCAAGTTTACCCGGATGACCTAGCAACCATAGCACCTCTAAGCTGCGCTGTTCCTCTGCCAAAGCGTGCTGTATAAAATCTAAGGCATCGCCCAAGAAATTAGCGATTTGTACTGTGCGCTGGGTAGACAAGTTCAGCTTATCTTTAGCATAAACACGGCCTATCTTGCCCGGCAAAAAAGCAATGCTTTGCGCCTCATGCCCTAAGGCAACTCGCACATAGACTTCAATAGACGCGATCCATGATGCCAATGATAAGGGCTCAACGATACCTGAGGTCCCTAATATGGAAATACCCCCTATGATACCTAAGCGCGGGTTAAAGGTTTTTTTAGCGATAGTCTCGCCATCGACACAACCAATAATAAGATCAAAACCTAGCTCATCATTGCCTAGCACCTCGGCAACCGCCTGTTGCATCATCAAGCGCGGTACTGGATTAATCGCAGCTTCACCTACCGCGACTCTTAAACCAGGTTGAGTCGCGATGCCTACACCCTCCCCAGCAAAAAAACGAAGCTGTGCTACGTTATTACGACGAACAATAGCAAAAATAGTCGCACCGTGAGTATTATCAGGATCATCACCGCCATCTTTAATAACCTCTGCCCTGACTGACAGCGCATCCACTCTATAGACTTTTTGTATAGGTACCGTTAAATAATAATGCTGATCAGGTAAAGTCACAAAAACACAGTGATGGCATTCATCATGCACTAATAAAGATAAAGCCGCTTTAACAGCCGCTGTTGCACAACTGCCGGTAGTACGTCCACGCCGCAAACCATTCGCGGCCAATACCGCTAAGCTGTATTCTTCTGGTTTTATGCTATCCATCATGTGGTTTAATCAGCTTAGGAACGAGCACGAAATATCTTCGGCAACTATAATTTAAAAAATCCCCGCCAGCCCCCCCTTTTCAAAGGGGGGGCGTTGGATGCTACTTGACTACATTATTTCGTGCTCATTCCTTAAGACCATTAAGAGTGAAGCCGCTCCCACAATCACTACTACGATAACCGTTATATCGATGGTCATTCTTTAGTGGTTAAAGCTCATGATACATCGGCATCAATAGCCGCCAGTTGATTTAGCGCATCAATCATTAAACCGTTAACTACGCTGGCCGCCCAAGGCGAGCCCCCGCGTGTACCTGTATTAGTAATGCGTGGTACTTGCAGACAGCGTTTTAAATCGTCTTTAGCTTCGCAAGTCCCCACAAAGCCTACTGGCAAACCGATCACTAACTGAGGTCGCCAGCCATGATCACGAATCAAGCGGGTCGCTTCCATAATGGCGGTAGGCGCATCACCAATGGATAACACAATATCATTACCGAACTTTTCAAAAGCTCTACGCATACCAGCGGCTGAACGAGTGATACCTTGCAGTTCTGACATCAGCGCAGTTTCGGTATCATGTACACCACACCACGTTTCTATGCCTAATTGTTCTAATAAAGCGCGTTTAAGTCCGGTTTGTACCATAGTCACATCGGTCACCACGCGTTTACAGCGTAATAAAGCGCGGATACCGGTTTCAACAGCCCCTGCAGAAAAGTAAATATCATCAACGGCGTAAAAATCACCGCTAGTATGTACTAAGCGTTGCAAAATGGTTAAATGCGCGACAGGAAAACCTGACCAATCACGTCCTGCGGCAATAATACGAAAACTTTCGGCTTCAATCGGATGTGGAATATAAGCTGTAAATTCCGGCGTGACAGTGGTGGAGCTAGCGGTATTTTCTAATAAACCACGGACATTAAGATGATGGGCGCGTTGCGGTTCGCCTACTTGTTCTTCAAAGCCGACGATTTGTACTCGGTATTTACACAGCGAACAATTCATCGCGGCACGGCCTTCAAGTGCTTCTTGTGCTCGCGCCAAAATGACCTCAGCTACCGAGGGATGTGCGCCTAAATAGCCGGCTTTAAGAATTTCTAATTCAGGCTCACGCTCTTGTAAATCATTAACGGCAGCATAAATACGTTTAACCAAGACCCCATCAAACAAAAAGAACGGTACAACAATTAAGCGGCTATAACCCAATTGCGCAGCGGCGCGTAAACCATCAGTAACCAGCGGTTTTGCCGTGCCTGAATAACAGACAAAAGCCGTACCAAAGCCCATGCCTTCTTCGAGCATACGGGCAAATTTAGAGACTTCGCCATTCGCATCAGGATCAGTCGTGCCACGACCAACTAAGACTAAACAGGTATCTTCACGGCGTACTGTTTTTGCTGATGTGGCTTCGGCAGCGACTATACGCTCTCGTACCACTTGTAATAACAAGGGATGTAAACCTAAGGGCGCAGCAAAGTAAAAATCAACATCGGTGTGAGTTTTAGCGGCTAATAACAATTCACTGGGCAAATCATTTTTAGCATGACTAGCTGCTAGCAAAATACCCGGCACCATCACCACTTGCTGTACACCTGCATCAATTTGACTTTGCACAGCTTGATCTAAAGTGGGGCTAGAAAACTCCAGATAGCCATGAGTCACAATATGCTGTGGTGCGCGTTGTTTGATTAACGCTACTAATTGCTCGAATTCTGCAACGCCATCAGGATCACGACTACCGTGACCTGCGACAATGATGCCATAACTGTTTTGCTCAGTTCCTTTAGTTAAATCAGAGGGCTTAAGGGAGATTTCTTGAGCAGTTCCCCTCTTTGGTAAAGAGGGGTTAGGGGAAATTTTATTTTCTACGGACATTATTGCGGTTCAATCTGGCTAGCTAAAGGATGTAAGGTGCGAATTAACATAATACTCATATCGCTGAATTCTTGCTCTGCACATTCGGCCAGCGTACCGTGCCATTCAGCTTCTGCGCGCGTTAAATTTTCCCACACTTCGGTAGGCTGTTCGGCTGCTATGCCCTGCTCTATTAAATAAGCCGCGATATGTCTAGGCATGAAAGATCGTGCAGCATCCCACGGACAAGGAATGACAATAGCATTACGCTGATCTTGTAACACATGTACCAGATGACGCTTAAAGGGGCTTAAATCACCGCGCCTATGAAAAGTAATAAAGGTGGTTTCATCAAAACAGACTTTAGCGCGTGAGGCTAAAATTTGTGCCGAAGAAATACCCGGTAACGTTTCAATGGGGTGACCACAGGCGCGTTCTACACGCTCCAGATATTGAAAGCCACTAAAATGAATATCACCCATAAACACCACCACACAGCACTTACCGGCATGATGAGCCGCAGCGACAATCTCTAATTGTGCCACTTGATCGCGATAATTCATTAATACCGTTTCTGCGCTTTCAGGAATCAAACTTTCTACCACATTAATGACGGCATCAAAACCTGCTACCACATCGGCATTAGAAATCAATTCCGCACCACGTTGCGTTAAATAGCCTATATCACCGGGGCCTGCACCTATGCAGATAATCATAATAATACCTTGTTCATGTTTTTTTCTACGTTGTTGTTGATCATAAATATTACTTAGTTTCTTTGCTCAGGCATCATGGCAAACCCCCAATGCCGGTCGGGGTTTACAACCCCGACCGAAACGTTTGGATGCTTCAATAACTTTCGAAATCTTAAACGTTAAGGACGGAGTTATAAACCCCGTCCCGCTTGTTATTACATTAACAAATACGGGAGTGCAATAGCTTCAGCTATTGCTTTGTAAAACAGCTAAAGCTGTTTTACTCCAATGCCGATATGGGTTTGCAACCCTGATCGAAACGTGAGTAACGTGGTTACAATACCGGTCGGGGTTTACAACCCCGACCGAAACGTTTGGATGCTTCAATAACTTTCGAAATTTTAAACGTTAAGAACGGGGTTGCAAACCCCGTCCCGCTTGTTATTACATTAACAAATACGGGAGTGCAATAGCTTCAGCTATTGCTTTGTAAAACAGCTAAAGCTGTTTTACTCCAATGCCGATATAGGTTTACAACCCTGATCGAAACGTGAGTAACGTGGTTACAATACCGGTCGGGGTTTACAACCCCGACCGAAACGTTTGGATGCTTCAATAACTTTCGAAATCTTAAACGTTAAGGACGGGGTTAT
>TBL_comb48_EPIDRAFT_1002553_pt1 | contig 12633 bp, 15 predicted proteins | sample TroBogEpilimnion_37_FD_10681 | JGI IMG/M metagenome (IMG submission 10681)
CATCACTGTCGATCAAACCAAAGCCCCCAAAGACCCCCAGGGCGCCTACACCCTCGGCACCTACAAATTCACCGCCGGCGAAGAATCCGCCGTCATCTTCCGCACCGCCAACGCCAGCGGCAACGTCCACCTAGATGCCGTCCAAATCCTCCCCGCCAAATAGCCCACACGTGCCGCAACTGGGTTCCTCCGGCATTAATTCTGAATTTGCGATCATTCGCGGATATTCCTCCGCCATTCGCGTTGAAGCAAAAACCGACACCGCCGTAATCTTCCGCACCGCCACCCTCTTCCAGCCAGAGCTGGGCCGGCTGTCATAGCAGAGCTTGTGTGGTTTCCAGTTCCCACGACTGGTGGCATCGGTGCGAATGCCGCCGGTGATGCGTGTGAGGCCGCGCTTTTTGAGTTCGGTGGCCCATGCTTTGAGGTCGTCGAGCTTGAGCATGGGGTCGCCGCCGCCGATGATGAGGAGATCGCCCTGGATGGTGCCGCTTTGGATTGGCGCGGTCGATTTGAGTGCGGTGGTGAAGTGGAAGTCCGGCCCGAGGATTTCGAGAGCGGTGGCGGTGGTGAGGGTCTTGAGGCTGGAGGCGGGGATGAAGGCGGTGGTGGCATTCTCATCCAGCACGACTTCGCCTTTGGTGTTAAGGAGGCAGAAGCCGATGGCAGTTCCAGTGAGGGCGGGGTTTGTGTGCGCCTCGTGCAACAGCGTGGTGATGGGGTTTGGAGACGCGGGAGGCGATGACTCCACGGAGGGCAATTCCACCTTACGGTGAACGAGGAGCACATCTGGGTGTACGAGGAGCAGGCCGGCCAGTGCCGAGGCGAGCAGGAGGATGGCGATGTTTTTCCACATGGGGCGAGTGTAGCCTGAATCACGGCAGCGCCAAGCGAGGGCGCTTGCGGTTTTCCCTGGCATGGGCAGTTTTGGTGGCATGAAACCTGAGAAAGTGAAGTTTATGCTGATGGCTGCGGACATGAAGCGCGCGGTGAGTTTTTACCGCGACGTGATCGGCCTTGATGAGATTTTTGTGAGCGAGTTCTGGACGGAGCTGCGGTTTGGGGATGCCATCATCGCGCTGCATGGCGGGCATGATGGCTCGCGCAATCCGACGGGGCTGAGCTTTCAGTATGAGGATGTGCTGGGGATGGCGGAGAAGATTGCTGGAGCGGGGGGCAAGATTTTGCAGTCGCCGGAGCAGCGTGAAGGAGAGCCGATTTTGCTGGGGGTGTTTCGGGATGCCGAGGGGAATGAGGTGTTTATGACGCAGTATGTGGGGTGAGGAATGACGAATGTCGAATGGATGAGGGGCGCGGGACATGGCTCTGGAGCATTCGCCATTTTGAATTCGTCATTCGTCATTGTTCCAGGCGTTGCACCTAGCGGCTGGCGTATTATATCAAAGGTCAGATGCTCACCTCCTTCATTCCCAACCTCGATGCCCTCCCGGCGCGTAAAACGCCGCTGATGGAGCGGTTTGCGGCGTTGCTGGAGCCGAAGGGACCGGCGCAGATTGAGGCGATGGCGAAGGAGTCGCGGATGATCACGCGGCGGAATTTTGGGCGGACGATGCGGCTGTTTGCGCCGCTGTATGTTTCCAATGAGTGCGTGAACAACTGCAGCTACTGCGGGTTTTCGCGCGATAACAACTCCATCCTGCGAGTGACGCTGACGATTGATCAGGTCGTGGCGGAGGCGAGGCATCTGGTGGCGCAGGGTTTTCGGAACATCCTGCTCGTGGCGGGTGAGCATCCGAAATTCGTGAGCGATGGCTATCTGGAGGAATGCATCCGGGCCATTCGTGAGTTTGTGCCGACGATTGGCATCGAAGTGGGGCCGATGGAGGCGCCGGAGTATGAGCGCATGGTGAAGGCGGGAGCGGAGGGCCTGGTGGTGTATCAGGAGACCTACGACCGTGAGATTTACAAGGACATGCACACGGCGGGTCCGAAGAAGGATTTTGACTGGCGGCTGGCGTGTCCAGAGCGTGGGTATGCGGGAGGATTTCGCCGCATTGGGATTGGCGCACTATTTGGCCTGAGTGACTGGCGGCTGGAAGCGCTGCGACTGGCGGCGCACCTGGAGCATCTTTACAAGCGCTGCTGGAAAGCGAGCTTCACGGTGGCATTTCCACGGCTGCGACCGGCTGCGGGTGGCTTCACGCCGATGACGGATTTCCCGGACTGGGCGCTGGTGCAGACGATCTGTGCGTTTCGACTGACGTTCCCTGAAGTGGGGATCATTTTGAGCACGCGTGAATCTGCGCCGCTGCGGGATGCGCTGGCACCGCTGGGCATCACGGTGATGAGCGCGGGGAGCCATACGGAGCCAGGGGGCTACACGGGCGCGGGGAATGATGACCTGCATCTGACGGTACGGGGCAAGCGGGTGGAGGTGGAGACGAAGGCTGAGACCAATCGCGCTGAAGGGCAGTTTGGGATCGCGGATCAGCGCTCGCCATCCAGCGTGGCAGAAATGCTGCGGCTGCAGGGGCTTGATCCGGTGTGGAAGGATTGGGATGCGTCGATCCTAGCGGCGTAAAATGATGACCTTGATATGAAGATCACTTTGAACGGAGAAAAGCGTGAATTTGAAGGGCCGCAGACGGTGAAGTCGCTGCTGGAGATCATTGGGCTCGGCGGCAAGCCGGTGGTGGTGGAGCAGAATCAGGTGGCGCTGCTGCCAAGGGAGATTGAGGGGGCGACGGTGAGTGAGGGGGATGTGATCGAGGTGGTGCAGATCACGGCGGGAGGGTGAGGCGGAAATGACGAATGACGAAGCCGGAATGACGAATGTGCGGAGTTCGTGGACTCTGGGGTGAAGCAGCGTGGTAGGATCGAGGACGATCCTGAATTAGCGGGCGACGCCTGCATATCCGTTGCCGCTGGAGCAGAGGCGGAAGAGGTGGTTGCAGACTTCGTGGGCGGAGAGGATGCCGGTGCGGGGGAGTTGGTCGAAGTCGCCGATGAGGACGGGCCAGTCGGCGCGGTCTTCGGGGATGCGGCCGTGGGAGCCTTTGACGAGGGTGGCGTCTAGGGGGATGACGTCCATGAGCATGCGCTGGCCGAGGGCTTTGTTGGCGAGCTTGGCGGCGATTTTGAGCTTGGGCCACCTGATCTTGGGATCGAGGAAAAGCTCGGCGGGGTCGTAGCCACATTTGCGGTGGATGTCCACGCAGCGGGCGAAGTCGGGGGCTTTGCGGTCGTCTTGCCAGTAGTAGTAGGTGAACCAGCTTTTCGCATCGGCGACGGCGATGAGATCGCCGCTGCGTTCGTGGTTGAGGCCGACGAGATGTTTTTCCATTTTGCCGAGGACTTGGGCGACGCCGGGGGTGGTTTCGAGGGCACCGCGCACGTTGGCGAGGATGCTGGGATCGTTGACGTAGATGTGGGCGATCTGATGGTCGGCGATGGCAAAGGCCTTGGAGCCGCCGAGGTCGAGGGTTTCGCGGCCGAGTTCGTCCTTGATGCTGAGCCAGCCGCGCTCGCGGAAGACGCGGTTCAGGTGGACGGGCTGCTCGACATTGGTGATGCCGTATTCGGAGAGGAGGACGACCTTGATGTTCCGCGTTTCGTAGAAGCGGATGAGATCGCCGACGACGTTGTCGATCTGGCGGAGGTCGAAGCGGATTTTCTCCATGTCGAGGCCGACGCGCTGGAGGTTGTAGTCGAGGTGGGGGAGGTAAACGAGGGAGAGGCCGGGCCAGTGTTTTTCTTCGATCCACTTGGCGCTTTCGGCGATCCAGATGGAGGATTTGATGTCGGAGCCGGGACCCCAGAAGTGGCGGAAGGGAAAGGGGCCGAGGTCTTTTTTGATGCGGTCGCGCAGCGGCATGGGCTGCGTGTGGATGTCGAAGACTTTGCGGCCATCGGCAGGATAGAGAGGGCGCGGCGTGATGGAGATGTCCGCCGTGGAGTACATGTTGAACCACCAGAAGAGCTTGGCGCAGGTGAACTGGGGATCGACACGGCGGAGGGCTTCCCACAATTTTTCGCCCTGCATGAGCTGCTCGGGCTGCTTCCAGAAGCGGTGCTCGGCGTAGTCGCGGTCATACCAGCCATTGGCGACGACGCCGTGATCGCGGGCGAGTCTGCCGGTGAGGTAGGTGGCCTGGGCCGTGCAGGTGACCGCGGGCAGGACGGGCTCGATGAGCGTGGAGCGGTTGCGCTCGATGAAGGCACGGATCGCCGGGGTGTGCTCGCCGATGAGCCGGGTGGTGAGGCCTACGACGTTCAGGATGGCGGTGCGCTGCATGACGAAAGTTCGATGTTCTCGGTTTACTGTTCGCTGTTGTTAGCACGAAGGACCCTGAACCGCGAACGGAGAACCAAGAACTTCAGTAAAGCATCGCGGCGACGACGTAGGCGATTTTGCAGATGAAGTGCAGCGCCTGATCCTGATTGAAGGTGGTCTTGTTCTCGCATTTGGCGAAGTCGATGAGCCAATGCAGGACGAACTCGATGGAGCCAAGAATGAAGCAGCCGGTGATGGCCCAGACGGCGGCAGCGTGGATGAGGCAGTGGGCGGAGAGGCACCAGGGCCAGATCTGCACCGGGCGGGCGGGATCTTGCAGCTTGTAAAGCAGATGCCGGTTTTTGCAGTTGGCGAGGAATTCACCCTGAAGGGGGAAATCCATCAGCGCATGGCCAGTAAACAGAAGGAAAATGACCTGGACAGCTTCCAGCGTTGTGTGCGGAGGAAATGGCAGCAGGCCAGACATGCGGAAGTTTTCCATTGTGCAGGGCGGACTGCAATGCGCGATTCAGCTTCACGCAAAAACAATCCGCCTCACATCCATGAATTAGGCGCTGTAGAAAGCGGCGATTTTCTCATTCACCGCGCGGAGACGATGGGAGATGGTGCGACCGACACCGATGAGCAGCCAGGCGGCGGCACGGGGGTATTCGTTGATGTATCTTTCGAGGGTGCCGCCGTCGATGCGCCAGACCTGGGAGAACTCAAGGGCGGTCACGCTGGCACTGGCGACGTTGGGGTCGAGCAGGTTGATTTCGCCAATCGTTTCGCCCTTTTGGATGGAGCCGAGGAGCACTTTGTGCCCGCCGCGCATGGCCGTGGCGTGGAACTTGCCGGAGACGACGAAGAAGAGACTGTTCTGCTGCTGACCTTCCTCAATCAGATGCTGACCGGGCTGGACGGGCAGGAATTCGCCGTAGCCGCTGAGGATGTCGCGATCTTCGTCACCGAGAGGTTCGAGGATGCCTTGGGCCGGGAGTTGGGGAGACGAGAGTGAACTCATTGGATTCAGTAAGGGTGAATTAAGCGGCCTTTTTTAAGCGGAGATGCTGTGAAAGGCAAGCACGGTGAGCAAGAAGCCCAAGAAACGGGTAGCAGCTTATAAAAAGTCACAGATTTGACCCAAACCCGCATTTCCCCGCTTTTTCATCCCCCACAGTCCTTCGCATCTGCGAAGTATGTACGTTCTAAATTTTGCTGGATTTCTAAGTACCCCGGTTCAAAATCCGTCCCTCACTTTAACCAGCCAACCCGACCCTATCCATGTCCGACTCTTCATCCTCCAAATGCTGCGGCAGCCTCAGTTACGATTTTGCCCATCTTCTGCTCCGCCTTTGGGTCGGTATGCGCCTGTTCATGGCGGGCCTCGATAAATTCCGCTGGGGCAACGGCTCCACAGTGAGCTTCGGTCTGGACAACTATGCGAAGAAGACCGGCCCGCTGGCCAAGCTGATGTCTGACAACAGCTTCCTGCCTGAGTCGGCGTGCAACGCTTTTGCCGCCACCATCGGCTACATCCTCATCCCTGTTGGTATTTGGGTTGCGATTGGCATTTTCACCGAGTTCGGTCTCCTTGCCGCTGGCTTGGTCTTCCTTTCCCTGGGTTTCGGACTCGCCGCACTGCCGGATGATACCGAAGTCGTCACCAACATCGGTCTCTCGGTTCTGATCGTTGCCGCCGCCCTTGTGACCTCAAAGGCGAAGGCTCTCTCGCTCGACGGCATTCTTGCCCGCAAGAAGGCATAACCACGACTTCATGTCGTCTTTGGCAGTGAACCCACGCGCCTGATTGCACCTATGAATTCCCAGCCTCTCCCCTCCTCCCCTGCGCCGCTGTCCCGCTTCATGGACCGTCGCGGCTTCCTCCGCACCAGTGCTCTGACCAGCAGCGGAATCTATCTTGCTACCAGCAAAAGCGCTATTGCGCAGGCATCCGCCGCAGGACGCACGATCAAGTGCGCGCTCGTCGGTTGCGGTGCGCAGGGCAATGCCCTCCGCGTGGCCTCTAAGGATGTCCCCGGCATCCAGTGGGTCGCGATGTGTGACATCTGGAAGTTCTCCATCGCGAAAACACGCGGCGGCTTCCTGGGTGAAAACAAGCATCAGGTCGAAGGCGACATGAAAATCTACGAAGACATCAACGAGATGCTCGACAAGGAGCCCTCGATTGAAGCCGTCTTCATTGCGACTCCTGACTTCCTGCACGCTCCTTATTCGCGCCTTTGCCTTGAGAAGGGCAAGAACGTGTATTGCGAAAAGATGATGAGCAACACGATCGAAGGCGCACGCGACATGGTGCGCGCTGGCAAGGCCAACCCTGGCATCTTCCAGATCGGCCATCAGCGCCACTCGAACCCACGCTACCTCAACCTGCGTGACAATGTGATCAAGCCCGGCAAGATGCTGGGCCGCATCACCCACGCGTATGCGCAGTGGAACCGTGGTGTCTCCGGCAGTGCCCCGCAGGGTGCAGTCAAAGGCTATGACATCCCCGCTGAAGTGCTGGCGAAGCATGGCTACGCCAACATTGAGGAGTTCCGCAACTGGCGCTTCTTCAAGAAGTTTGGTGGAGGTCCGCTTTCCGACCTCGGTGCCCACCAGATCGACATGTTCAACTGGATGTATGATTCCACGCCCGTCTCCGTCATCGCCTCCGGCGGTGTGGATTACTTCGACGGCACGGATGGCCGCCCGAAATTCGAGTTGCCGGACAACATGATGTGCATTTACGAATTCAAGACGCCGGCAGGAGCGCTGCGCGCCTACTATCAGGTGCTGACCACCACGGGCTCCCAAGGTGCGTATGAAAAGCACATGGGCATCGGCGGTACGGCCATCATCTCCGAACTCGACACCGCTGGCAATCAGCTCTACGCCGAACCAGGACAGACCTGGGATGAATTCGCCGGTGGCGAAAACCCACCTATCCTCAAGGCGGCTGACAAGGCCAAGAATAAATTCTGGGAACACCCACGTGACTGGGAAAAGCCCAAGCCGCCGTCCTACGGTGCGGTCAGCGTCGCTGACGTGCGTGAGAGCAAGGCCCTGGCCCAATGGGAACTTGGCGTGAAGCTGCTGCGCAAGCCGCACTCTCCGCATGTGCAAAACTTCATTGAAGCTGTGCAGACCAAGAATCCAGCCCACCTCACCTGCAACGTCGAGGCGGCATTCAGATCTTGTGTGACCGTGCTCAAGGCCTACGAGGCCAAGGAAGCCGGTGGCAAATACATCTTCAAGCCGGAAGACTTCCAAGCCTAATCTCCCCAACCAGCCCCATTCCCCATGAAAAACACCCTCCATATCCTCACGGGCCTCGCGCTCGCCCTTTCTCTTGCCTCCTGTGGCAAGAAAGAAGAATCGAAAGCTGGCGCTACTCCAGCCGCCGCTCCTGCTGCTGCTCCGGCCGGTGATCTTGAAGAAATCAAACTCGAGTTCCCCAAGCCCATGTTCATCGGCACCCCGGTGCCTGCTGAGCTGCCGAACCTGGAGAAGGCCGACCCGAGCAAGGTGGTGAAGTCCATCATGGTCCCCAAGGGCACCACCAACCTGGCCAAAGGCAAGAAGGTGACCAGCTCTGACGCTGCTCCGATCATTGGCGATCTCACCCTCGTGACCGATGGTGACGCCGACGGCGCTGACGGTTCCTTCGTCGAGCTTATGCCCGGCAAGCAGTGGGTGCAGATCGACCTGGGTGCTGAAGCGAACATCTACAAGATCGCCATGTGGCACTACCACAAGCAGGCTCAGGCTTACATCGACGTGGAAGTGCAGGTCTCTGACGATCCTGAGTTCAAGACTGGTGTCACCAGCCTGTTTAACTCTGACCACGACGACACCTCCGGCATGGGCAAGGGCACCGACCCGGCCTACGTGGAAACCAACCATGGCCGCGTCATCGACGCCAAGGGCATCAAGGCCCGCTACGTGCGCCTCTGGAGCAATGGCAACACCAGCAACGACATGAACCACTACTGTGAAGTTCAGGTCTATGGCACGCCTGCTAAGTAAGCTGGGCTGAGATAATTGAGTTAATTAGAACCGCCGTGCAGGGTCTCCTGCACGGCGGTTTTTTTGTGGTATTAGGGCTTAAAAGTGAACAGCGAACTGGTGGAGGCCCTGCAAGCTCTGCGGTGGTATGAAGCGGTAGATCGAGGACGAGTTCGAGTAGGAGGACGAGGACGATTCAGAGTGCGGCGCACGATGAGGTGATCACACATCCACGGCCTTGTTGGCTTTGGCTTGGGTGGCTTGCCACTCTTGGTAGCGTTCGAGCTCGCGCTGTACGAGTTTTAGGCAGAAGGCGACCACGGTGGCGTCGTCGAGGTAACCGACGCCGATGATCACGTCAGGAATGACGTCTGCTGGATTGAGGACGTAGAGCAAGGCCAGTGACACGGCGCTGATGGCCCAGTAGGGGATCTCGCGGTAGGCACCCGCCCAGTAGTCCTTCACCATGCTGAGCATGATCTTGGTTTGTTCGAACACCTGCTTCAGCTTGGGAAGCTTGCTTTCGATTTCCTTCGCGCGCTGAGTAACCTTGGCAATGTCCAGATCGTGGTCGCCATTCGGGGGAGTGCTCATTGGCGGAAAATAATCAAAGGCCTTCGTGAAGTCCAGCCTGCAAACTGGGGGAGAGGGATGTGCACATGAAGAGGCCGAGGAAAGCTTAGCAGTGCGCTCAGAAGGACCAAAAGGACAGAAGCGACCAAAAGGACATAAAGGACAGAAGGGACACCGCATCCTATGACAACCAGATGTTTTGCCGCTGTTCATGCGTAAGCCCTGGATGTGGAGATTTTGCCACACAGGCGGGATTGACATGGAGGCCACGGGCCGAATCATGCCGCCTAATGCCTGCCGAGAACGCCCCAGTCCCCTGCCCTGATCTGATCGATGGTTTGATTCGGGAACTCATCGAGTGTGGGCGGGACTTTCACCATCGCGGCTGGTCGCTGGGCACCAGCAGCAATTACAGTGTGGTGATTGACCGCGAGCCGCTGACGCTGCTGATGACAGGCAGCGGCTTCGACAAAGGCCGCCTGCAGCCGGACCAGTTTGTCATCGTGGATGAAAATGCGCAGTCGCTGGATGAAGCCTTTCCCAAGCCCTCTGCCGAAGCGCTGCTGCACACGGTGCTGGCGAGGCATGGCGCGGGAGCGGTGCTGCATACCCACTCGGTGGCCGCCACGGTTTTGAGCGAGCACTTTTTGAAGGATGGAGGGCTGAGAATTGCCGGCTATGAAATGCTCAAGGGGCTCGCAGGAATCACCACGCATGAATCTGAGGCGTGGATCGAAATCCACCCGAATACGCAGGACATTGCTGCACTGGCGACGGTGATCGGCGAGCGGCTGCAGGATCCTGATACTTCGCTGCGCCACGGCTTCCTGATGGCGGGCCACGGCCTGTACACCTGGGGGGAGAGCATTTCCGCAGCGCGTCGGCAGGTTGAGGTGCTGGAGTTTCTTTTCGAAGTCGTCACGCAGAAGCGCTTGCTCTTCGGCTCGTTTTGAGGAGCACTCATGCCATGGCCTACCTTCGCATTCCCTCCGCAGACCGTGTCATTGACGATGCGGAAAGCATCCGCAGCTTTCTCCTGCCGCATGGCATTCATTATGACCGCTGGCCAGTGGCGGGCCGCATCGACCGCGATGCCACGCAGGAGGAAATCCTGGCAGCGTATGCACCCGAGGTGGAGGCGCTGAAGGAGAGCGGCGGCTACATCACCGCTGATGTGGTGAATGTGACACCTGATGTGCCCAATCTGCAGGAGATGCTGAACAAGTTCAATCAGGAGCACCGCCACGCCGAGGATGAGGTGCGCTTCATCGTCAAAGGGCACGGCATTTTTTACATCAATCCCGAAAACGGTGATCCGGTCTTCTCCATTGAGATCGAAGAAGGCGATCTCATCAATGTGCCGGCTGGCACGAAGCATTGGTTTGATCTGTGCGCCGACCGCACCATCCGTGCGATCAGGCTCTTCCGTGAAAAAGCCGGATGGACACCGCTCTATACTGGCGATGAGATTGCTAGCGGGTATCAGCCACTGTGCTTTGGACCGAACCCCATCGCCGCCAAGGGCATCAAGATCGAGCAGGCAGTTTCCATCGCCGCATGATCACGTTTGGCGGCAAACTGATCCTGCTGGATATCGAAGGGACGGTCTCGCCACTGGCGTTCGTACATGACGTGATGTTTCCGTATGCGCGGCAGCGTGCGGGTGCCTATGTCGCTGCGCATTGGGGAGCGGCGGTGATCGCGCAGCTCGCGCAAGATGCGGGTGTGGCAGCGTTTGCTTCGCCCGCTGAAGCCGAGGGGGCCGTTTACCGGCTGATGGACGCTGATGCCAAAGTGACCGGTTTGAAGCAGCTCCAGGGCATGATCTGGGAGGAGGGCTTTCGTCATGGTGAAATGCGCAGCACTCTCTTTGACGATGTGCAGCAGGCGCTGGCCGAGTGGAGGCGGATGGGGCGTGAAATCCGCATCTATTCCTCTGGCAGCATTCACGCTCAGAAGCTCTTTTTTGCGCACACGGAGAGCGGTGATCTGACTCCGCACTTTTCCGGCTACTACGACACCACGACTGGATCGAAGCGAGAAACGGCCAGCTATGCGGCCATCGCAGCGGATTGCAGCCTAATGGCGGAGGAGATCTTGTTTATCAGTGATCTTGTGGAGGAATTGAATGCGGCGCGTAGCGCGGGCATGATGACTGCGCTTGCGGTCCGGCCTGGGAATAAAGCCGTGCCGCAGCACGATCTTCCTGTTATCACTTCTTTCTCTGAAATTGTCCTCGCATGAAAATTCACGGCCAGCCGCACCGCTCCATCGAAGCTGAACACGACACGCGGAGTGCCCGCATTGTTGATCAAACCTTTCTGCCACACCAGGTTGAGTGGCGGGAGCTGCGGACGATGGAGGATGCGGCTGAGGCTATCCAGGTGATGCGGGTGCGTGGGGCGCCGCTGATTGGGGCGACTGCGGCTTTTGGTTTGTTTTTTGCGCTGCGGGAGGATGCTTCTGATGCGACGCTGCAAAAGGCTTATGACGTGCTGCATGCCACGCGGCCCACGGCGATCAATCTGCGCTGGGCGCTGGATCGGGTGAAGCGTGTCGTATCACCTTACAGCGTCGAGGAGCGTGCCGAGGTAGCTTGGAATGAAGCGCTGGCGATTTGCGAGGCTGATGTGGCGACTAATCACGCGATTGGCGAGCATGGGCTGGAATTGTTTCGCGCTATTCAGGCTAAGAAATCTGATCCCACTGCGCCGCTGAATGTCATGACGCACTGCAATGCAGGCTGGCTTGCGACGGTGGATTGGGGCACGGCGATCTCGCCGATTTATCAGGCGCATGATGCGGGCATGAAGGTGCATGTTTGGGTGAGCGAGACGCGGCCGCGTGGTCAAGGAGCCTCGCTGACAGCCTTTGAACTCAAGGAGCATGGGGTGCCGTACACTTTGATCGTCGATAACAATGCTGGGCATCTGCTGCAACGGGGGCTGGTGGATGTGGTCATTGTGGGCACGGATCGTGTCACGGCGCATGGCGATGTGGCGAATAAAATTGGGACTTACCTCAAGGCGCTGGCCGCCAAGGCGCATGACGTGCCTTTTTACGTGGCTACTCCTGTGAGCACTATCGACTGGACTATCACCGACGGCATTCGTGACATCCCCATCGAGCAGCGCAGTGCGCGTGAGGTGACGCACATGCCTGGTTTGAGCGTGGCAGGAGTTCGAGAGGAAGTATTGATCACGCCGGAGGGAACTCAGGCGCGCAACGATGGCTTTGATGTGACGCCGGCGTCTCTCGTCACAGCTTTGGTGACGGAGCACGGTGTGTTCCCCGCGAGTGCGGAGGCCTTGAAGCAGTTGCAGGACAAACTGTGATGTACAAAACACATTCTGCGGCCAATGATTGTCATCATTGTGGCTTGTTATGTCCAGCGTGCACGCAAACTCTATACTCGCTATGAAACTCAAACCATTTATTCTGATCGGGCTGCTCGCAGGCATCATTACCTCATGCAACAAAACCCCAGAAGGCAAGAAGGCCGCTGAAGACACCAAGAAGGCGACTGAAGCCATCAAAGAAGCGATCAAATCCGATGCTGCTGCCGCAGCCAAGGAATTGGAAGCGGCCAAAGTAGCTGCTGAACAGAAGGCTACTGAGATGAAGGCCGCCGCTGAAAAGGAAGCCGCAGCACTCAAGAAAGCTGCCGAAGAGAAAGCCGCCGCAGCGGCCAAGGCTGCTGAAGAAGCGGCCAAGAAGGTCAAGGAAGCACTGACTCCGGCACCTGCGGTTCCCGCAGCGCCAGTGGCTCCGGCGCCAGCTGCGGCACCTGCCGTGCCAGCAGTGCCAGCAGTGCCGAA